>Ga0209211_10000813_pt1 | contig 62028 bp, 55 predicted proteins | sample RifGroA2_FD_183992 | JGI IMG/M metagenome (GOLD analysis project Ga0209211, IMG submission 183992) | Groundwater microbial communities from Rifle, Colorado, USA - Groundwater A2 (SPAdes) (version 2) | ecosystem: Environmental > Aquatic > Deep subsurface > Groundwater | place: Rifle, Colorado... | reverse complement strand
CAACTCTCTTATTCAATTAAAACGTGGTGGACCCGGAAGGAATCGAACCTTCTCCTGGACTTTATAAGAGTCCCATTCTAACCGTTAAAATACGGGTCCTGAATTTCTTAAATTATATCAAATTTATTAGATTGTACATATTTATAATCTAACTAGAATCAAATTGTTCCGCTAAGAATCAAGCCTATCCTCTGTAACACTTCTTTGTTTGAACCAATCAATTCAAATGACAGATTACAAGATTGTAAATCAAATGTTTCAGAGATCAAACGACTTGAAAATAAATCGTTAAATCCAAAGATATATAAACTACGTTGCTTTATTATATTTAAAGATCTTGCATATGGATTGAGCACATAAAGAAAATTTGCTAATCGTTCCTCAAATTTATCTAAATCACCATTTGAAATTCCATCAGGTAAAATTAAAGGATTTTCCGAAAACAACATTAAATCAAAATCACTAAACAAATGTGCATCACCTCTGACAAAACTGCCAATCATTGCAATAACTGGTACTTTCAATCGTCTAAGTTCCTTGTATTTTAGTTCATTAGTTAAAAATGAACGAAATCGTCTGCCAATGTTTTCCCTTTTTCGTACAAATTCAATTGCGTCTTGTGTAATTTTTTCGATCAATTCCAATCTTCGTTCTGGTTTGGCATCTAATACTTCATCTAATATCCCTTCAGCTGTTTTTATATAACCATTTCTCGGATGATTGTTATGTAAAGCAAAAACTATAGGTAATGTAACATCTTTATAGAAATTCATTGTGTCATTACCTACTCCATGTTGTTTCATCTGTTGAAAAGCGTGATCAAGACATTGACTAGGTTGAAGATCTGTTTCAATTATTTTTTGAGGCAGTATTGACTGTAAGCCAAATAATGCCTGCGGGATAGCCCTAACATTATAACCTATATCTGAGGCTTGCTTTACTAATGGATTTTCTGGATCAAACATGTAAGTATTATATCCTATAATAATAAGATAGTCAATAATTTAAGGAACGTTAAATAAATAAAATATGCGTTCTACAAAAGCAGGAATTTTTCCCAGAGAAAGATTTAATTATGACTAAGGATGATAAGTAAATAAGGACAACTAAATCCGCTTTACGAGAAAATTAGATATTTGTGGACCTACCGAGAATTGTTAAACTCACAGTTAACGAATTTATTCGTCTTACTGTGAGTTAATCCCGCTATGCGGGAAACTCGTAATCGGTGGACCAAAGGAGACTTGAACTCCCAACCTCTGCAATGCGAATGCAGCGCTCTACCATTGAGCTATTGGCCCTCAAAAGGTTTGATAATTTGCAAAGCAAATTAAAAAAGCATCTTTGTTTTTTATCAAACCTTTTGAGGGTAAACTCCTAATCGTTTACTATTAATCAATTTTAGTTTATTCACTCTTTGCCATTTTTTAATTTCTAATTCTCTTGAGGCGGCTTCAAAACGGATTTGAAATTCTTCAAAATATACCAATTTTACCGGACGCTTGCCCCGCAATGATTTAGCTCCTTTTATACTGTCATGATTATGTTCTTTTATTCTTCTTTCTATATCAGTCGTTATTCCTGTATATATCGAACCATCCTTACATTTAGCCATATACATATACCAGCTCATATTTCAAACTAAATGTGTTTACACTTAAAAAACTTATAATAAGTTTATTGAGTGCACCTGACAGGAATTGAACCTGTATCATGGGTTCCGGAAACCCACATTCTATCCGTTGAACTACAGGTGCATTTTATCCAGCTAAACATATACGTATCAGCAATTTATTATACTATGTTGCTGCCTCAGTTTTTATTGGATCAAAAAATACTTTAAATACGCAGAAGTTAACTAAACTTATTATTTTAAATAATTTGCCTCAGCCTGCATCATCTCTCTTTCACCTGTTTACCACAAATAATATTATTCCTAATAATATTCTATACCAAGCGAATTTCATCAGCGTATTATTCTGTAAAAAAGAAATAAACCATTTCATAGATATATAAGCAGTAATAAATGCACTGATAAAACCTATCGTAAGCAGCATTATATTTTCATAATCCAACGAAATGATATCGCGTGATTTATAAAGATCATAGAACGATGCCGCAATAATGGTCGGTATCGCCAAAAGAAAGGAATATATGGCTGATTCTTTCCTGACATACCCCAATGACATCATTGCTACCATTACTATTCCGGAGCGGGATACTCCGGGAATAACCGCCAGTGATTGCGCCAAACCGATTATCAAAGCATGAAAAAAAGTAGTTTTCGACAGTTGCTTGTCCAATTTTAGTTTCTTCTTTTTTATCAGAAATTCTATCGCTATAAAAACCAAGCCTACCAAAATAAACATACATGTTATTAGAAAATAATTCTCAAAAAAATATACTTTGATGATTTTATATAGCAGAAAACCGATTATTGCCGTCGGTATGAAAGATACAATAACTTTTTTGGCAATTTTAGCATGTTGGAAAATATATTTTGCGTATAGAATGATTACCGACAGTATTGCACCGGCCTGAATAAATACTTCAAATAATTTTATAAAATCACTTTGAGCAATCTTTAACAGGTTGCTGGCAAAAATCAAATGAGCAGTGGATGAAATCGGCAGAAATTCCGTCAACCCTTCAACAATGCCTAAAACAAGCGCCTGATAGATATTCATGGAAAAATAGTATGTATAGATGATAGCATACTATTTATTCCTTCACCACTGGCGCTGGAAACAAATAATGATTTTCCGGGATACAATCTATTAAGCAACTGTCTTTTTGAATCACTTATTGTATCTATCTTATTAAAGATGTAAACCACCTTGTTGCTTTCGATGTTAAATTCGGCCAGAATTTCATTAACCATTTCTATTTTTCTTTCTATTTCGGAATCAGAAGAATCTATAACATGATAAATAAGATCAGCTGTCAAAGTTTCAAGCAAGGTTGATTTGAAAGCCTGGATAAGCGATGGCGGCAGATCTTGAATAAAACCAATGGTGTCCGAAATTAATATCGGTTTGTTTGTCTGATGGTTAAGTTTACCTACATAGCTGTCAAGCGTGGTGAAAACCGCATTTTCCACTTTCTTTGTTTTACCTGTCAGATTATTAAACAAAGTCGTCTTACCTGCATTGGTATAACCGACAAGAGCAATGGTCTTATATCCTCCTTTTTTTCTATAAAGCATTTTTTCCTGGCGCGAATGAATAATCTTTTTAAGTTTCTCTTCGGTCAATCGAAGTTTGTCTTTAATTTGTCTTTTCATAATCTCTATGTTGGTTTCGCCCAACCCTCTCATACCTATACCTCCGCCCTGTCTTGAAAGTAAACCCCCTCCTAAACCGTAAATACGGGGGCCAAGATGTTTCATGCGCGCCAGTTCTATCTGAAGTTTTGCTTCAGACGAATGCGCCCGCTTATCGAAAATTTCCAGAATTACATCCGCCCTGTCCCAAACTTTAATATTGGGATCAGTTGACCATAAAGATTTTTCCAACCGGAAAATTTGCGCCGGATTAACTATATCGTTAAGAATAATTACGCGGATATGTGAATAACGGATTAAATCCTTGATTTCTTCTATTTTTCCTTTTCCTATATATGTAGATTCGTCCGGAAATAAACGATGTTGTATTTGTTTGACAATGATTTTGCCTCCTAAAACAGAAACAAGCGATTCTATCTCCCTAAATTTTTGAAGTTCATCACTGCTGTGATCATGGGGACCAATAACTTTTATGGCAAGACTGTTAAACTGATTCTGTGTCATAAATTAGTATTCTGTTACTATTTTACCCCAAATGTTACAATAATAGCATGAAAATCGCATTAGTGCATGACCAACTCCGGGAATTCGGAGGTGCTGAACGCGTTTTGGTTGAACTGAAAAAAATATTTCCTGCTGCTGATATCTATACATCAAGCTATCAAAATTCATCCCTTGGCGCTCATTCTAATCTTATAAAATCATGGAACGTAATAATATCATGGTTCGGTAAAATTCCGGTAATAAACAAGCTATATTCTCCATTACGGTTTCTGACTCCACTTATTTGGGAAAATTTTGATTTTTCAAATTACGATTTAGTGATATCATCAACAGGTTCTTGGATGTGTAAAGGAATAAAAACTCGCCCAAAGGGCGATCGGCTTATGACCGAAAAATATCCATTGCATATAAGTTACGTACATCACCCGCCAAGATATCTTTACGGGTATGAAACCGCTGTTGAATGGCAAAAACACTGGCCAATAAGAATATACGGATATATAGTTAACCATTTTTTGAGAATTTGGGATTTTCAAGCATCACAGCGTCCTGATTTTTTTATTGCCAACTCTGAGGAAACAAGAAAAAGAATTCAGAAATTTTACCGAAGGGATGCCATAGTCATTTATCCTCCAGTGTACATTCCTGATAAGCTAGAGGTCTCAAGTAATAATTTGCGAAGTAATTACTACATTACGGTTTCACGATTAGCGCGCTCCAAACATGTTGATATATTAATCAAGGCAGCCAATAAAATGAAATTTAACCTTAAGGTAATCGGCACCGGCAGGGATGAAAAAGTTCTCAAGTCATTGGCAGGACCGACTGTTGAATTTTTGGGCAACGTATCCGATGTACAGTTGCAAAAAATATACGAAGGAGCCAAAGCATTTTTATTCGCTTCGGTTGATGAAGAGTTCGGCATTGCTCCTGTAGAGGCAATGGGTTACGGACTGCCTGTTATAGCATACAAAAGCGGCGGATTGCCGGAAACTGTCATTGACGGCAATAACGGATATTTATATACTGATCTGACTCCTGACTCTTTGATTGAAAAAATTCAATTATTTGAAAAATTGCCTAAAGAAAAATTTGCAACAATGAAAAAAAACGCCAGAAATCAAGCGGAAAAGTTTACCGACGAAAGGTTTAAAAAGCGAATAATGGATTTTGTGAACTCAAAAATTCATAAATAATTCAAATTGCCATATATGCCAGAGTTGCCTGAAATCGAAACAATTCGGCTTCATCTCAAACCAATTGTAATCGGAAAAACCATCCAAAACATTGAGATTCTGGAAAAAAAGCAATTAACCGGTGATGTATCAAAAGCTACCGGACAGAATATTCAGAAAATCGGGCGAAAAGGCAAAGTCCTCTTCTTAGAACTGTCAAATAAATATTATCTGAATTTCCACTTAAAAATGTCCGGTGAAATCCTTTTTGCAAAAAACAAGGATAAGGCAGTTTACTCAAACGAAATCCCCAGGACCAAAACCAAGAATTTACCCAATAAATTCACCAGAATAATAATTTCATTTTCCGATAATTCAGCTATTTTCTTCAATGACATGCGGAAATTCGGCTGGATTAAAATTTCCGATAAACCGGAAACACCAATCGGTATAGATATACTATCCAAAGATTTTACTGTTGATCTTTTAACAAATTTAATTAATTCCGCCAATAAACCAATTAAACTATTTTTGATGGATCAGGATAAACTGGTTGGCATCGGCAATATTTATGCTAATGATATCCTTTGGATGGCAAAGATTAATCCATTTAAAAAATCAAGCTTATTAACAGGGACGCAAATTTCTAATCTTTTTAAAAGCATCAAAATCATTATCGCTGAAGCAATTAAATACAAAGGATCGTCCGGAGCTGATGAAATGTACGTTTTACCGAATGCAAAAAAAGGCCGGTATCAATATCACTTCAAAACTTATCAACGCGAAGGACAATCGTGTTTTAAATGCAATTCGATAATAAAAAGATTAAAACAGGGTGGGAGAAGCAGTTTTTTTTGCCCTCGCTGCCAAGTATAAACAAGACCTGTCATTATTCATACCTGATTGCCTCGATAGGAGTCAGATCTGCTGCCTTTTTGGCAGGAAAAACACCAAAAATAAAACCAATGATCGAAGAAACAGCTAAAGCCAAAAAGACAGAGAATAAATCAATATAAGCAGGAAAAAAATTATAAATCAGGGCAACTATCAAATAAGCCAACACCAAACCCAGCAGTCCGCCAATAAGAGATAAAGCAACTGCCTCTACCATAAACTGATACAATATATCGTTTTTTCTGGCTCCCAACGCTCTCCTGATTCCGATTTCCTTTATTCTTTCAGTTACAGTCACATACATGATATTCATTATCCCTATACCTCCGACAACAAGGGAAATCGCTGCTATTGCAACTAGCACCAAATTCAGAATAGAGAAAATCGAATTGATGGTGGACAGAAGTTCTACCTGGTCAGTCACGGAAAAATCATCTTCTTTATACCGTTTTAAAAGTGTTGATTTAATTTCACTCTTCAAGTTGGAAATATTTATGCCATCCCCGGCTTTTAGATATATAGCGAAGAATTTTTTTGTTGGATTGAGAAAATAAGCTGATTTATACGGTACTATGGATCGGGTATTGAAATCCGAACCTAAAGCGCCTCCTCCTTGTTTTTGCATCACACCAATTACTTTGAATCTCTGACCTTGAATACGAACGTATTTTCCTACTTTATCTTCATTGTTACCGAATAATTTTTCAGCCGTTTCCGATCCCATCACCACTACTTTGGCTGACTTCTCATTATCGGAATTGGAAAAAGCCCTGCCTTCGGCAATTTTGAAATTAGTTACCTCAAACGACTCTCCTGTGGTTGCTAAAAGCATTGATAATTCTGATTTTGTCTTATATTCAACTTTAAGGGTTTTCATAAAATAAGGAGCGATTGCCTTAATCCCCTTAATCCTTTTCAATTTGTTAATATCCTTAAAATCAAACTGAATTCCTCCGATCAAACTGCGTCCTCCGTCCCTGCCAAAACCTTGACCAGGCATAACCATGACCAGATTTTTACCCAGACTTTCAAACTGATCGCTAATATATTTTTTTAGTCCTAATCCGAAAGCCATCAGTAAAACCACAGACAATACTCCTATCAGAATTCCTAAAGAAGTAAGAACCGTCCTTCCTTTATTCCGGACAAAATCCTCATAAGCAGTTTTGATTAAGAAAATAGCGTATTTCATATTATTTCCCCATCCCTGATTTCTATTTTTCTTTTTGTTTCTGAGGCTATGCCCGGATCATGAGTAACTATTATTACCGTTATTTTTTCTTTTTCATGCAAATCCTGAAGGAGGTTTAAAATCTGTTGTCCTGTTTTTGTATCAAGGTTGCCTGTAGGTTCATCCGCCAAAATCAACTTGGGATTCATCATCAGCGCCCTTGCTATAGCCACTCTTTGCTGCTGGCCGCCGGAAATTTTATTCGGATAAGAATTTTCCTTTCCGTTTAAACCGAACCTACCAATAAGGTCAAGAGCCCTGTCCCTGGGAATAAAGCCCATCTTCTTTGTGGCATAAACCGTTGACATAAGAATATTTTCCAGCACAGTCAATTTGGGAATAAGATTGAATTGCTGAAAGACAAAACCTATATATTCGTTCCTTAGCGAAGAAAGCTTATTATCATTCATTTTGGAAACATCCATATCGTCAAAAAATATTTTTCCCTGCGACGGAGTATCCAATAATCCGATCAGATGCATTAATGTGGATTTACCGCTCCCTGAAGGTCCAATTATTGAGGCAAATTCCTTGTCTTTTATCGTAAGGTTTATGTTTTTTAAGGCAGTAAAAACCAGCTCCTTGTCAAGATGGTACTCTTTCCAAATATTCTGGAGCTTAATCATAAATTATGTCGCCTTCTTTTAAACCTGTGGTAATTATTGTTTCACTGTCTATCTCGCTTCCTGTCTTCACATAGGTTTTTATCCTTTTCCCTTGTTCTTCCTTTAAAACGTATTTATTGTTTTTTTCTGATTTGATATAGCTTGTCGGTATCGATAGGACATTGTTTTTGTTCTGGGTAACAAAACTTATATCCCCTGTCATCCCGTATTTGAATGGATAATTTGCGTTATCCGCGTTCATTTTGATTTTTACTTTATAAGCCGTTCCTGTCTCGCCGGTTTTAGGTATAAAGGAAATCATGGTGATTTCCCCCGGAATATCATTATCCGGATAGGCGTCAAGCACTATCTCTCCCGACATTCCCTGTTTTAGACCTACTACGTCCGACTGATCCGCAGTGGCGGAAAAATAGATGGTCGAAGGATTGATCACTTCAAATTCAGCCTGGGCGGGGGTTATGTTCACTCCTGCAAACGGTGAATCTACGCGCACAACCAGTCCTTCAATCGGCGTGTAAAGGTAGGAATACCTTAAAGCAATCTCCTTCAGTTCAACATCTAAAACCGCATTATCAAGATCAAACTGGGCTTTATCAAAAACACGTATCGCTTCCCGTCTGGCATCTTCACTCAAGCCGCCTATATTCTTGATTTGCTTGTCTTCCCTTGTCTGATCGTAATCCCAGCGTTCCTTCAAATAAGTATTCATATATTTCTTCAGATTTTTTTGCAATTCGTTTTGGTCAAGTGAGGCGATTCCCTGGAATTTCTTCACATAGTCGCCTTCCTTCACTCCAACCCAGCTGATCCTTCCCGATGACTGGAATCTTAGAATTGCGTGTTCGTCTGCATCGACAGTACCGGACAAAGACAGATATTCCTTTAGATCCTGTCTTTTTAAGATATATTTGTTTTCTTTGGTATTTTGAGCTTTAGTTACAGACTTATTCCAAGCAAAAATCAACGCACCTGTAATTAAAACTACACCAATAAAATACCAGCGTCTTTTCAGTAAATTAAGCATAAAAAATATTATATCACCAATTGCTTTTTGTTATTTGGTTATCTTTAATGAAGTCGTTCAATTAACTAAATTTAATGGACTACCCTTGATCACTGCAATAATATTTTCAATCCAAATCTTCATTTTTTGTTCAACTGTTTCTTTAGTATACCAATTATTTATTGGTAATAAAAATACATTTCCTTCATAGTCATTTATAGTCTTGTTAGCTAGTGATAAAGCACAACCATAAATCTTTTTTTCTTTTACTTTTCGCAACAAATAATCTACATCAACTACCTCACTATTGATATTGGCAATTATTGAAGACTCTGGTTTCATCATATCTATTAATTTTGCAGAAACAAGATTATCGGTGTCTTCATTTAATGCTATAGACGTAAAGATAAAATCAGCAGTTTTAAATAAAACCTGGAGATCAACATATTTATATTTATTATTCCTAGTTTTTCTTGACCAGTAGATTACGTTCATACCCAAATTTTTACCTAGTTCCGCAATCCTTGAACCAATTTTACCCAACCCAATAACACCCATCGTTTTGTTTGTCACTTCTAATAAAAAATTACTTGGTATATATTCAAATTGTTTCTCCTTGTAAGCGTTAACAAATTTTTTTGCTACTCCGAACATAGAAAAAATAGCTGATTCAGCAGCTGCATTGGGCGGATTAGGTACATTGGTTAGTTGAACACCCATACTACTTGCCAGTTTTCCGTCAATCCAGCTATAACTTGTTGTAGAAAGACAAATTGCTTTTAAGTCGGGAATTTCTTTTATGAATTCATTGGGAAATTTCCAAGCTAAGGGTTCAGGAAAAGGACACAATATTTTATCGCCTTTTTCTTTGAGCATTTTGATATTTCTGATATCGATCGGAGAATCTTCAAAAAAATAAATATCAGAATATTTTTGAAGCTTATTAATTAATTCTTCCGGAATATTAATTTTTGGCGCAACAAAAATTGTTTTCATAATTTATAAGTAGTATATTTTAATATTTGACTAATGTCAAATTGTTGTCTATAATGGTGGACATAGTATGTCAATTAATCGAGATCTCCAATTATTTGGTTTCAATGAGCAAGAACAGCAGGTTTATCTTCTATTAGCTCGATTAGGTTGGAGTACTATTCTCCAACTTTCCAAGCTTTGTCAGATTAAACGGACAACTTTATACCGCATAATTGGAACACTAACAGACAGAGGTTATATCCAAGTCCAAGTCGGTGATAAAACAACTTTTTATAACATTGCGTCACCCGAATCTTTTGAAACATCGGTATTAGAATCAGAGAACAAAATCAAACAAATGAAAGAATCCATAATAAAAATAAAAGAATATACTCATGAGTTAATGCAAACAAAACTCGACCAGACAGTTCTCCTTTATTACAAGGGTATACGCGGATTAAAACAGATGGAATATAACGTCAGGGCAGGTACACCTAATATTGAATGGCAAGTTTTTGATTCTACTCAATGGGCTAAAGTAGTCGGTAAAGAATTTGCAGAAAATATGCGCCAAGAATGCGTTGAAAAAAATATCCGCCTTCGAGGCATTTCTAATTTTGAGGAGCCCATCGCTCCTGACGGCACAACTGGTTGGACTTCAAATAAAATATATGCCACAAAAAATTACCGACATCGTTTAATTTCTAAACAACTTATAGATATAAAACAGGATATTTTTGTCATGCCGGATTCAATAATATTTTGGGGTGTAAAAACTAATGATGAGGTTGCTATCCAGATTAAAAACAGTGATTATGCAACAATGATGAGACAAATATTTGAATATTTATGGAATCAAGCAAAAGTCATTGATAATTTTGGAGAACGGTTTAATAAATAATTTTATTCCACTTACAAAAACGGCATCCATTCGCCTATAGGCATAATGTTATAAACCATGAAGTTCCAACCATACATATAAATTGCAGGTAAAAGAATAATAAGAGCAATCAGGAATTTTTTACTGGTGAAGAATTTTTCAAAGGAAATGCAAGCCAAAGGCCAAAGAGGAAGGCTGTAACGGCTGATATCACGATGTTGGACAAAAGTGGTGGCAATGAAAAACACCAAAGAGTAATAAAACAAACTTCTGTATTTTGAATCTTTAAACTGAATTACCGTAAATAAATAAAGAAAAAAATAAAATAATATATCCTCCAACCAGGCTGTCCCTACCCAGTTTTTCTGGAAATTAAAAACGGAAAAAGGAAATGCCAGGTGGATATTATCGCCGGAATGAAAATAAGCAAAAAAATCCTTATATTGAATACCGTAAATTATAAATACCAATAACAAACCTAAAGGAATCATTAATATACTTAACCATTTCCAGTTAAAGTTCCTGGTTTTAAGGTATTTTTCCGCCAGAACAAGCACATAAGCGGCAAACAATAACATTCCGGGTGATTTGGTCATGGTAGCCAATCCTCCGGCAATTCCTGCAAAAAGAAATTTTTCCTTTTCGAATAAAATTATTGATAAAAGTGTAAGAAACATGAATAAAGATTCAGGCGCGCCAATGGATCGGACAACCAGAAACCGCGGCAGCATCAAGAATACGAAAACCAACAACAGTGGTTTTTGGCTTAACTTGAATATTTTCAGGAAGTAATAAAATAACATCGCCAACAAAACCGTAAACAATAAATTTACTCCTATCATGGCCTTGAGATTTCCCAATATTGGGGAAACCGTCTTCATCAAAAGAGGATAAAGGGGGAAATGGGCGGCAAAATACTTAGCTGGGAATTTTATGTCCGTATTCAGTTTTTCAATCTTTGCCGGATCATAAAAAGTTTTTGCCGGAACAATATAAAGAGGACCGTCATAGTGCTTGTATACGTATTCCATATTGGAATTTTCTATCCTTAATCCAAACCAGTTTTCAAATCTGAACAGGAATGGAAACCATAAAATAAAGGTGGTTAGTAAAACCAAGAAAATTACGGTACCAGGCACAAGACTGCGCCTGATCAAACCAGGTACCGTCTGGTACCTGGTAAAATATAACAATATGCGTTTGAGCATTAAGAAAATTATAACAGAACAGTTTAAAAGGATAAATGACGATACGTTGATTCTTATCATCGGTATTATTTTCATATTTCTGGCGGCTATTTTCTTGCGTTTATGGAAATTGGAAGAGTTCACTATGTTTTTGTCTGACCAAGGCCGTGATGCCATTATCATGAAGCGCATCGTCACATTGGAGCACTTACCGGCAATCGGCGCCCCGTCATCTATCGGCCAGGTATACTTGGGACCGTTTTATTATTATTTAATCGCGCCGTTTTTGCTGATGTACGGTTTTAATCCCGTTGGCATGTCTTACGGTAACGCTTTCCTATCACTTTTGGGATTAGTGGTGGCTTTCTATATTATTAAAAAAGAATCTGGTATAGTTGCCGGTTTAATTTTCCTTACTTTATCAGTATTTTCATTTGTAAATATTGAAGCATCACGATTTTCCTGGAATCCGAATTTGCTGCCGCCATTTTCTTTTATTACCTTATTTTTTTGGCATAAAGCTATTACTTCCGGTAAAATAAAACAAATAATATTATTCTCGGCTGCATCAGGAGTAATGCTGGCTTTCAGTGTGCAACTACATTACCTGGCCGGTTTTTTGATTTTACCGATGATAATAGTATTTGCCCAACGAATAAAACAGGAAAAACACCAATTTGGAAAATCATTCTTCATTTCATGCGCTTCTTTTATTACCGGATTCCTTATTTTTATCTTGCCTCTAGTCATTTTCGACTTACGGCATAACTTCTTGAATATATCAAATCTGGTCAAGTTGTTTTTCCGGCAAGGAATCATTGCCAATACTTCTTTAAACATCAGATTGACAGAAACCATAAGCGTATTTTTTTCAAATATTTTACAGATTAAACTACCGCCATTTATTGGCTTTATTTTCTTTTTTTCATTTATTTTTTTCTATTTTATGCACAGGAGAAAAACCATCTCTCCCTTGCTCCAATTGCATTATTTGAATATTTTCTTGTATATTATTGGTTTTTCATTTCTCGATAGCGCCCGACACCCGCATTATTACGGACCTGTTTATTTCAGCGCGTTCTACGTTGTTTCCTTGCTGTTTGTTGAATGGATAAAAAAATACAAGCAGCCTGCCAAACTCTTTATTTCTGTCTCTATTATTATTTATGTGCTTTTGCAAGCAAATAATTATTATTTCCTTTCTAAAAAAGGCGCAAATCAGATACTGCATTCTAAAAAAACAGCTGAATTTTTAGCTGACAAGATTGGTGGAAAACCGTTTAATATTGCTACTTGGCCGGTGGAACTGACTGAAGACAATTATTTATATTTTTTAGAGCTAAAAGGATATAAACCAGTTGACAGAAAAAAAGTGGAAATTTCCGATCAAATGTTTGTACTGTGCAGTAAAGAACCTTGCCAGATACTTGACTCGCCGTCTTGGAATATATCAATGTTCGGTAAAGCTAAAATTGATAGAATATGGAATGTCGAGGGAATTAAAATCTTTAAATTAGTACATAATAATTAACAATATTAGACAATAAATATTTTACGTGAAGTATTCCATATCTTTAGTCATACCGTGTTATAACGAAGAATTAAATATCCAAAAAGGCGTTTTGGATAAAATAGGAAACTATACCCAAGATGACAAGCGGTTTAGTGAAATCCTTATCGTTGACGACGGCTCCAACGACAATACTAAAAAATTAATCAAAGATAAATATCTTGACCAATTTCCCAAATTTAAACTGATAGAAAACCAGCATCAGGGAAAAGCATTTGCCGTCATTACCGGTATTATGCAAGCCAAAGGAAATTATGTCATGTTTTCGGATATTGATTTAGCCACACCCATTGAAGAATCTGAAAAATTAATAAAACATATTGACAGCAGTAAACCTATCATAATCGGATCACGAAACAAAGGCAGGAAAGGAGCACCAATCCTGCGGCAATTCATGTCTTTTGGCAGCATTATTGTAAAAACCATGATACTGGGACTGCAGGGAATAAACGATACTCAATGCGGCTTCAAACTGTTTGAGAAAAAAACTGCCACCACAATCATCAGTTATCTTAAAGTTTTCAATAACGGTAAAAGCGCTACCGGTTCATCTGTTTCCGCCGGATTTGATTTAGAGTTCTTATTTGTAGCTGTTAAAAAGAAATATCCTATTGAAGAAGTTTTTGTCGAATGGAAACACGTGGAAACAAAAAACGTCAATTTTTTCAAAGACACCTATGAATCGTTAAGAGACATTCTGCTTATAAAGTACTACGATATAATGCATCAATATGGTTAAAAGAATGATTAAGCAACTAATATATATCGTACCTATTATTCTTTTGTTGATATTCTCTATTATCCTCATTTTTTTCCGATTTACTGATATACCCGGCAACCTGGCATTTGATGAGGTCGAATTCGCTAAGCTGGCTTTATCGCTTGACGGTAAGACTTATATTCCTTATAGCCCGTTAGCAACCGGACACTCAACATTATATTTTTATTTTATATTATTATCTTTCAAGATTATTGGCATCAATATCTTTGCCTTGCGTTTGCCATCTGCGATTTTCGGCATTCTGAGCATAATAGTGTTTTATTACATCATGAAAACAGTATTTAAAAAACTGAATATTTTAATGCCTTTTTTGCTGGCTTTAGTTTTCTTAAGTTCCCGATGGTTTTTTAATTTTGCCAGATTTTCTTTTGAAGCCACCTTATTAATTTTTCTGGAATTGATGTCTCTATATTTTTTAATCTCTTGGCTAAATAATCCTAAGGGTTACATAAAGCTTATTTTTGTTGGAATTTTTGCCGGTCTGGCGTATAACTCTTATACTCCTGGCCGTATTTTCTTCCTCGTTCCCCTTTTCGCGATTATTTATTCATTTATACATAAATCAAAAAACTTTAGAAACTTTATTAACTTGATAAACTATAAAACTGTTATTTCTTTTATTATTCCCTTTATCATCATTATTGCTCCATTGGCAGTGTACCTTACACAGAACCCCGACAACCGATTCGATAAGCAGTTTTTCCTTAAAAACACTGAAATGAAAGCAAGTGAAAAAATCGGTTATCTTATATCCAACATATCCTCGACTGCATTGATGTTTAATTTCAAAGGAGATTTAAACGGCCGCCATAATTATCCCGGAAAATCCGCTTTAAACCCGTTAATGGGATTATTTTTTTTAGCGGGTTTTATAATTGCGATAATAAAGAGAAACGAAATTATAAATCGTATTTTTATATTTTACTTTTTTATTGCTTTGTTACCGGCCATACTAACATATCCTTGGGAAAATCCCAACATGTTAAGAACTGTTTCAGTTGTACCTTCAGTTGTTTATTTCATCGGACTGACAATAACTAACTTGGGTTCGGTCAAATTAAAGTTAATACGTATAAGTAAAAAAATCATATTCAGCCTGATTGTTCTTTTATTGATCTCTTTTTGTTATGAAATCCGCACATATTTCCTTTACCAAAGCAATGTATTTAATGAAGCGTTCGAGATTAAACAAGATTTAAAAACCGCACTAAAAAACAACTATGAAAAGTGAGTTGCTGGTGGCTAAGATCGAAGGTTTTTTCTCCAATAATTAAGGTACCCGCTTTATTTTCATTTCAGGTTTTGTTTCCGCCATACCGGAGCTAAACCTGGCAAATTCAAAGAAAATAAATGAAAATATCAAAATCATTATTACCGGAGCCAGCAATGAAATATAATTTTTTTTATTCGGACGGAAACCTCTCAAAAGCAAAGAGTTAACAACCACCGATATCGAACTCAATGCCATAGCCAATCCTGCTAATTCAGGTTTAAGGACTAAACCGATAAAGGCAAATACCCGTGCTGCTATCGGGATCCCTATAACATTGTAAAACAGGGCAAAAAACATATTTTGTTTTATTTTAGTCATTGTTTCTTTGGATAGCTTAATGGCATTAGCTACGTCTCTCAAATCATTTTTTATGATTACTATCCCGCCTGTTTCCATAGCTACGTCTGTGCCCGATCCCATGGCAATGCCCAAATCAGCTTGCGCTAAAGCCGGAGCATCATTAATACCGTCTCCAACCATAGCAACCCTATATCCCTCTTCCTGCAGACTCTTCACATGTTTTGCCTTGTCTTCCGGCAACACTTCTGCAAATACGTTTTTTATGCCGACTATTCCTGCAATTGCCTTTGCAGTCCTTTCATTATCTCCCGTAATCAAATAAGTCTTTATTTTCATCTTATGCAGTTTTTCTATCGCTTCCTTTGAAGTCTCCTTCACCGTGTCTGCAACTGCAACCAAGCCGATTATCTCTTTATTATCCGAAAGTATCATGACGGTTTTGCCTTGCTCTTCCAAACGCGACATTTTTTTATTGATTCTATCCGTTTCCAGGCCGACAATATCACTCATGAGTTTTCTATTACCGAAATAATACTGTCCGCTATCTATTATGCCTTGCACCCCATGACCCGGAACAGCTTTAAATCCATCAACCTGACTTAAGGTAAGTTGCTCCTCTTCAGCATAGTTATAAATCGCTTCCGCCAAAGGGTGTTCTGATTGTTTTTCCAAGCTGGCCGCAATAACCAAAACCTTGTCTTCATTGATTTCTTTAAAACTCTCAATATTTGTCACTTCCGGCTTACCTTTTGTCAGCGTCCCGGTTTTATCAAAAATAATTGCCTGGATATTGCTGGCTGCTTCAAGTGGTTCTCCACCTTTAACCAGTATGCCGTATTCCGCACCTTTACCTGTCCCCACCATAATGGCAGTTGGCGTAGCCAAACCCAAAGCACAAGGACAAGCAATCACAATCACCGCCGTAAACGCCATCAAAGCAAAAGACAAAGAAGCGCCAATGAAGAAAAACCAAACAACGAAAGTCAAAATGGCAATTAAAATTACTGCCGGAACAAACCACGCGGAAATTCTATCTGCAATGGCTTGAATAGGCGCCTTTGACCCTTGGGCATCCTCCACCAACTTTATAATCTGTGATAAAGTAGTTTCTGCGCCAACCCTGGTTGCCATGAATTCAAAACTGCCATGTTTATTAATTGTTCCACCAATAACATTATCTTGTTCATGTTTTTCTACCGGGATACTTTCTCCTGTTATCATAGATTCATCAATTGACGATGAACCTCTGGAAATAATTCCATCAACCGGGATCTTTTCACCCGGACGGACAATGACAGTCTCATTTTTTATCACCTGGTCTATGGGAATATCCATTACATTCCCTTCCCTGATTACGCGGGCGGTTTTTGCCTGAAGACCCATCAATTTTTTGATCGCTTCCGATGTCCTGCCTTTTGCCTTAGCTTCCAGCCATTTCCCCAATATTACAAAGGTTATCAGGAAAGCGGCAGTTTCAAAATACAGTTCGGGAATTCTTTCCCCTTGCAAACCTATAAGCGATTTGTTAACCAAATAATAATTTATAAAATTAATTAAGCTGTAAAAATAAGCAACCGAGGTGCCAATGGCTATCAACGAATCCATATTGAATGTTCTCATCCTCAATGCCGACCACATACCTTTATAAAATCCGCTTCCCATAATAAACTGAACAGGTGATGATAAAACAAAAGAAATAACACCTATATAAGGAAAGAGCAGACTTCTTCCCGGAAACCAGCTAAAAAAATCATAAAACATAAAGAATAACATGGGCACACTCAGAATTAAGCTAATGAGGAATTTATTGAAAAGATCATCCGTTTCCAACTGCCTTTTTTTTGACTCAAATTCAGTATCTTTGCCATCAATAATAGTTGCTAGGTAACCGGCTTTGCCAATTGCTTCAATCAATTGCTCCCCGGTTGTTTTAAGTTCCTCAAAATCTACAGTTACTTTTTCAGCGGCAAAATTAACATTGGCTTGACTGACACCATTAACTTTTTTTAACGACTTCTCGATAATTAATGCGCAAGAAGAACAATGCATACCCGATAACGCTAATTGGATTCTTTGCTGTCTTACGCCTGTAAAATTTTCTGCTTTTGTTTCTGTAGCTGTATCAAGAATTTTGACAGACTGTTCCGGATTGGAATAGATTTCAGCCGCTGCTTCATAGCCGGCATTCTTAATGGTATTTATTACGTCTTCAACAGAGTTTTTTTCATTATCCAATATTAGCGTGCTGTTTCCGGTCATATGGTCAATGCCAATATTTTCTACACCGGACAAAGCAGTAAGTTCGTCTTTTATCAGAACTTCACAAGATTGACAATGCATACCTTTTACTTTTAATCTAATTGTTTGTTTCATAATCAATTATTAATAATTTGGTAATGAGTGCCTGCTAAAGCATTTTTGATTTCTTCTTTTGTTATTTGTTGTGAAGAAGAAATTATTGTTTGTCCATCGCCAATATTCACTTTAACTTCTACTACTCCTTGAATCGCTTTTAATCTGCTTTTAATCACTTTCTCACAAGCACCGCAAGTTACGCCCGAAAGTTTGATATTTGATAGATATGACATATTGTTGTCGACTTGAGTCGGAATTATTAATTAACGATGATAGACCCTCTTGGCACGCCCATTGCGCAAGTAATTGCATATTGGCCTTTTTCCGCCGGAATAAACTCAAAAACTATAGTTTCTCCAGCCCTAAAAATATCAATTTTTTCGGACAAACCGGGTATGGCTATACTTCCCATGCACCCGTAACCGTTTTCTTTGGCGTCAATTTCCAACCTGACTGGAGTGTTTGCTCTTACCGTAAATGATTTGGGCTGAATATCATCTAACTGAGTAAAAGTTGACTTGAGCAGTTGAACAGACTCGCCTTCCTTTACCACTTCTTCAGCAATAACAGGAGGTTTTGTAGGAACAGGTGTTATTGGAGGAGCTGTCCCCAATTTCGTACCGGCCTGCACTTGTTTCTTAGCGCCGCCGCATCCTGAACTACCGCAGCCAGACGGCTTAAGGCCGAGATTATTTTCCTTAGCGATTGGCGACACAACATCTGTAATGTTGGTATCAGTGGTCTCTGATGGGTCTATCACATAAAATACTCCGTTATACATCCCCATAGAACAGCTGAAACGGATTTCTCCTGTTTCTTGCGGAGTGAATTCGATAGTGTTTTCGCCTGGCTGCAAACTCTGCCGGACACCTATTTTGGCCGAAACAATACTGGCTGCACAGGAATAAGGATCAGTCGAGTTTATCACCCATTTGACCGGCAATCCTTTTTTTATGGTAAAAGAATTAGGAGCATAGCCGGAAGAAGTCTGCGTCATTTTAACAGTTTGCACTCCGTTTTCAGTTACCACATTAGGATCGTTTGAATTGACAGAAGTAGCATTATTAAAAGCGGAAAAAACATCTATATTCAACCCGGTTAAATTATACCCGTTTAACAAATTGAAGAGAGCCAGAAATACAACAACCAAACCGGCAAATTTAAAAAAAGTTTTGGCGAATATACCCTTAATGATTGAAGTCAACCCTCCGATTCCCAGTAAACCAGGAGCGGTTCCCAAAGCAAATATTCCCATTGTCATTGCCCCTGTTATCGGGTTACCGCTTGATATGGCATATAACTGCATTGCCTGGGTAAATCCGCAGGGAAGGAAAAAAGTCAAACCTCCCATGATAAATGAATTTTTATGGCTGTATTCTTTTTTTGAATGCTCCTGTATTCCGAGAATCCGGCTGATTCTTTTCGGTAAAGTTATATTCGTGCCTTCTAATCTGGGAAACAATCCGGTCAATTGCAGACCAAGAAGAAGCATGATTACACCAACTGTTATTGTCAAAAACCCTAAAGTTGACGGTGAAAGCTGGAAAAAGGATCCGGCAAATCCTATGATACCTCCCAAAATAAAATAAAAAATAATCCGTCCTAAATTAAAAAAAAGGTGAGGTTTGAATTTTTGTAACGATGTAGCTGTAGGGTGTTTTTCCGCAAATCTGGCTGATGCTCCCAAAACCAATCCTCCTACCAAAGCCATACAAGTAGACAAACCTGCGGTTAATCCGATAATGAAAACAACCGGCAAACTGGCATAGTTATTGGAAAAAATTGTTACCAGTCTAAAAAAACCCAGGTCATTTATTATGAAATAAACCAGCACCAAAATAATTCCGCATATGGCAATATCAACATAATCACTGATATTTTTAGAAAACCACGGTTTTTTTGATTCGTATCCTATTGAATATCCGACATTAGATATGGCTGCTTGTATCTTGTCGTATTCTATCTTATCATTAGTGCAAATTATTGCCTCATTTCTTCTATAATCAACTTTTACTTTAGTGACACCTGGAATTTTAGTTAATTCATCCTCAATCAAAATCTCGCAGGACCGGCAATGCATGCCTTTAATTGGAACCGTAGTTTTATTCATAAAATTCATCAATCAATAATAGATATTAGCAAATAATACTATACGTACGATGAAGAAATTATGAAGACAAAGAAAGTGGTAAAAAAATAAAAAAGACAGAACCTTTATTGAGACGACTGACCACTTTAATTTTCCCCTTATGAAGATCAACCGTAGCTTTAGCAATCGCTAATCCCAAACCTGCACCAAATATTTTATTTGTTTTTGAACCGCGATAAAAACGGTCAAAAATTTTATCAAGTTCGCTTTTCTCTATCCCCAATCCCGTGTCTTTTATAGATATAATCGCGAAGTCTTTTTCTTTTTCAAGACTGATATGAATACTACCGTGGGACGGCGTGTATTTAACGGCATTATCAATGATATTTAAAATTGCCCTACCCAACCTGTCATGAAATCCCTTAATATTGATATTGCGGATGATTGATCTGGTAACTTTGATTTTTTTCTTTACCGAAAGTTTTTGGGCAATCTCATAAATATCCTCCATCAATTCCGACATATTGAATATATTCCGGGTATTTTCATGCGGCATTTCTGTCCACGCCAGCTCCAGAATATTTTTTAATGTATTGGAAATCCTGTCTATATCTATAATTGAATCCTGAATTTGCTTTTTGTATTCTTCGTTAGTCCGCTCGTTTTGCAGCACCACTTCAAAACCGCTTTTTAAAGTAGTTATCGGTGTTTTCATTTCATGGGCAACGTCTCCGATGAATTGTCTTTCCCGTATGAAAGCCTTATCCAGCCGATCTAATAAGTCATTAAATGATTGTGTCAGCTTTCCAATCTCATCCCGGCTTTTTATCACTGTAATTCTAACTCCCAGATTTTTACTGGAGATAGTCCTTATCCTTGAAGAAAGAAAAGTCAATGATCTGGTAAAACTGTAAATAATGAATGAACCTATAATAGTCAGAATCAAAAAAGCAGCAATCAAAAAATAGTTAGCATATGGAAGTTGATAAATATGAACAGTCAGTATGACAAAAAAAGCCAATAAAACTAAGCTGATTATATACCAAAACAGGAGTTTAAATCTGAGACTTTGATAAAATCTTATCATTGTTTTATTTTTTTGTCGGAAACCATATATCCTATACCGTGCAAAGTATGTATCAGTTTTATTTTGAAATCAGTGTCAATTTTTTTACGAAGAGTGCCCATAAACACATCAACAACATTTGACATGCTCTCAAAATTGTAGTCCCAAACATGCTCAATGATCTGAGTTCTCGTAACTACTTCATATTTTCTTCGTAATAGCAATTCCAGGATAGCAAATTCCTTTGGAGTGAGTTTGATCGTTTTTTTAACCCGGCGAACGGTATGATTAGCCGGATTCATTTCCAAATCAGCAACTGATAAGATATTTGTTACTTGATGATAGCTTCTTCGAAGCAAAGCATTTATTCTTGCTTTTAGTTCAACAAATGCAAAAGGTTTAGTTAAATAATCATCAGCTCCTGTTTCCAACCCAATGATTTTATCATCTACTTCGCCTTTAGCTGTCAACATCAAAATAGGAATATTTTTTTTAGCAGATCTTAAACGCCTGCAAACCTCAATCCCGTCAAGTTTGGGAAGCATTACATCCAGCACCACTACATCGTATGTTTCATTTTGCGCCAAGAATAATCCCTCTTCACCGTCAAATGCTTGATCTACTGCAAATCCTAATTCAATTAAACCTTTTTTAATAACATTTGATAGCCTTTTTTCATCTTCAATCAAGAGTATTCTCATGATCCATATTATATACGAATGCAAAAAAGAAGAATTATAAACTGAAAAGAAAACTTATGATAAAATTTTCATAATGAAAAATACGTCGATAAAGTTTTTGAAAAACCATTCTCCGATAATTTTATTTCTTATTTTTTATTTTTCTATAACCTTTTACAAATTAGTTTCCTCCCCTGCTCCCTTTTATGATTGGGATGAAAGCATATATGCCCAAGTCGGTCGGGAAATGGTTACCCAAAAATCTATTGTCCCTTTATGGCAGGGTAAAATTTGGCTGGATAAACCACCGTTGGCTCCATTAGCATACGGCATAATAGGCAGGACTATCCCTGTTTCTCCGGAAATTTCAACCAGGACATTTACTCTTCTGTTATCAATACTCATTTTGGCTTTATTTTATATTTTTTACTACCGCTTGACCAATAATAAGATCGTTCCGTTGCTAACGGTAATTATTTCCAGTTTTACGCCGATTTTTTTACAACGGGCGCAAGTGCTCAATGTTGATGTTTTTCTGCTGCTGGGCTGGATCGGATATCTGGTTTTTTATTCCAATTTCTGGCTAAGTTTTATATTCTTGTCAATCGGAGTATTAAGCAAATCATTATTGGGTTTTTATCCTGTTATTGGTATGGCTTTAATTTTATTAATCCAACTGTATTTTAAGCAAGTTGACTCCAGATCTTTTAAACAACAATTAAAATCAATGTTGGCACAAGTAGCAATATTGTCTCTCTGGTACTTAACTATGCTTATAGCTTATAAATACGCTTTTATTAAAAATCAGTTTTTGGAAGCTATGCTTAAACGCGTCACTGCTTCAATTGAATCCCATTTCGGACAAAAAACCTATTATATCGCGATGATAATCGAACAATTAAAACTACTTATTTTCACATCGGTTATTAGCATTGTTTTATTAGGAAAAGAATTTTTTAGTAAAAAAGATGTAAAAAAAACCTTGCTTTTGCTTTTTTTTGTTCCCTGGTTTTTATTTCTGAATCTGACTAAGACTAAAATCGCTTGGTATATATATCCCGTGATAATCCAGTTTGCTTTTTTAGGTTCTTATCTACTGATTTACTTAAGAAAATACGTTTTTGTTGTTGTTTTAATTACAATTACAACTATTGCAATAGTATTCAATAAAGCTTTTAGGAAAAATAATTTTTTTACTACTTTATATTCTGCATATGACCAGTATTACGAACTGGCAAACTATGCCAAAGACCACTGCTATGAATATATTGAAATTCTTGTCGATCCAAGTACCAGACAAACTTATGACGTTTTAAATAAAATGAATTTAACTATTTCTACAACCAAATGGTGGGGTAACCATCCTGCTATTGTTTACTACTCAAAAAAAGTCGTTAATTTTACCTATGACAAGACTGAATTCGTTAATAACTTGACCTCGCTGAACCCTACAATGTGTGCCGTTATAAGCAATGATGAATCGGATATAAAATTCAATAAACTTATATTATTGAAAAAGTTTAAAGATGTTGGTTTATATACTAAATCATTATGAAAAAATTGAAATTAGCTGTAACAATTTTCTTTATTGTTGTTTCATTGATTAATGTTCTTATCCCCATTTATCAAAACAAAGTAAAATTTCTTGAGAAATTCGATCCGAAATTATATGAAAAGAAATACAATAACTCTCAATACGTCATTCCACAATCCCGGACTCCAATATCCGATGAAGAATTGGTCAGTTATGCGGGTTACCGATATGCCACCGGTATGAACCCTGTTCTTATCAATTCGGACCATCCGCCTTTCGGTAAATACTTAATTGGCTGGATAACAATTTTGACAGGAAATAACAGAATACCGTCTGTCATTTTTGGTTTAGCCAATATTATCATTATTGCAGCAATTATTTATTTTCTCACCAAGTCATTATTTTTTTCATTCATGGGGGTCTTTTTTTTATCTTTAGACTCAATGTTTATTGATCAGATAATCCATTCGCCCATTCTTGATATCATCCAGGTTTTTTTTATTCTTTTATATATATTTCTTTTTATTATTTGGATAAAAAAGCCCTCATATCTGATTTTATCGGCCAATTGCCTTATTTTGGGTATGCTTGCTTCGATTAAACTATATTTTCCGGCTTTACTGCTATTGGGAACTACATCTGCATACTTGATCTTGGTAAAAAAGTCCCGTAAAAGTATTATCGTTCATATACTTGCCAATGCGATCGGCGGCTTTTTTACCTACACGGCAACTTATTTTATTTACTTTACTAACGGAAATTCTTTCCGTAATTTTTTAGGAACACAAAAATGGATTTTCCTGTTCTGGAAAAATAATTCAGTGCAAAGTTCACAGTTTATTGGAGATGCATTAACTTTGGTTCTTTTCAATCAGTGGAAAGTCTGGTGGGGCAATAAAGCATATATACAGTTTGAACGATGGAATATTTTATGGCCGATATTTTTCCTCATTGGTATCGGAATATCTTTGGCAGTGCTTTGGAAATATAAAAAATATGTAAAAATAGCGCCTGCCCGAATGCTTCAATCGTCGGTTTTATTTTTTAGTCTGTGGATTTTCGTTGTTACCGTATACCTTAACCTTTTGCCAATTTCTCCCCGTTACTTATTAATTCTCTACTTTCCCATTTATATTCTTATTCCTTTGATGATACAATTGTTAGTAAAATCCAATATGAAATTTGATGTTACAAAATAGAAATTGGAATTATTGCTATGTTTGATATTTTCCGTTTGCTTGATTTCCTGAAAAAACAAATCACAAAAAAGGATTTAGTTATTTTAGCCTTACTACTTAGTCTTTTTTTATTTACTAGGCTTGTCAATATTGAAAAATTGCCTATTTTTACCGATGAAGGCATATATATTCAGTGGGCAAAAACAGCCTGGCATGATGCCAGCTGGCGATTTATCTCTTTAACCGATGGCAGACAACCTTTACAAACATGGTTAACAATACCGCTTCTTAAAATATTCCCTAATAATGCCTTATTGGCCGGCAGAATTTTCGGAGTTATCAGCGGGTTCTTTGCTGTCAACGGATTGCTTATGCTGTTATGGTATCTCTTTGGAAAGAAAACGGCTTTTTTTGGAGTATTTTTTTTCTTGATTACGCCATATTTTACGTTATATGACCGGATGGCTCTAATGGACTCCGGCATCAATGCTGCCTTTATCTGGATATTGTTCTTTTCAATTTTATTGGTCAGAACCATTCGCCTCGATATCGCTATAATTTTTGGCTTAATTTCGGGGCTGTCTCTTTTGGCAAAATCATCAGTCCAGTTGTTTCTTGGTTTGGCGGCAGGAGCACCCATTCTAGTTTATCAAAAACCATTGAGAAAATTTTTCCGCCATTTGATTAATTACTTTCTATTATATGCAATATTAATTTTTCTGGCATTTGCCATATATAACATCCAAAGGCTTTCGCCTTTTATGCATTTTATAGACCAAAAAAATTCCACTTTTATTCTGACATTTGACGAGTTGATTAAAAATCCCTTGGGCAGTTTTCAGTTCAATATTTGGAGCATGGCTTATTATGTTTTATATGAAACCGGCATTGTCGTCAGCTTATCAGGATTTATTGGGTTGTTTTTGCTATTAAAAAAAGATAAAAGGCTGGCATTATATTTGCTTGCCTGGCTTTTTATTTCATATATTTCAATATCTTTTGTAGCCAAAGTCCTTTATCCCCGATATATAACTTTTTTTGCTACTTTAACAATAATCGGTGCAGCGTATTTACTGGTTTTATTAAAAAATAAAAAGATTTATGCATTCTATATCGGATTGATAGTGATAAGCGTCATATATCAGAATTACACTATCCTTTTCGATTACAAAAATATTCCGTTGCCGGAAATCGACCGAGGACAATATATTGTCGGCGGAAGCAGCGGATATGGAATTAAAGAAATCATAGAGTATAGCCGAAAACAGACAGAGCAAAAACCCGTCACTATCCTGGCTGAAGGAAATTTTGGTATGGCCGGAGATGTATTGAATGTCTTTATAAATAAAAATGATAATATTTTCGTAAAGTCATACTGGCCGTTAGAATCCAAAAATCTTTATGAGAATCTACCGGAACTCAAAACCAGAAAAGTATTCGTTGTTTACGTATATAAGAAAGAGCTCCCTCCTGAATTGCCTCTCAAATTGATAAAAAAATTTGAAAAACCTGAGGGTAAATCTGCTATCCATTTTTTTGAACTTGTAAAATAAATCAGCCATAATTGCTTTATGAAAAAAAACTATGTCCTGATTTCTATGAGGATGACCGTCGTTATTTTCTTCTTCATAAGTATTTTTTACACTATAATATCCATTTATAAAAATAAATCTCAGTTCACGGAAACTTTTAACTCTAAAACATATAAAAACAAGTTTGATCAATCGCAATGGATAGTGACTAATAAGAATAAGAAAACCATATCCGACACTGATTTATACACTCATATGGCTTACGAATATATGACGGGGGTAGACCCGACAACTCAAAATTTCGAGGTACCGCCTCTTGGAAAGTATTTAATTGGAGGGTCTATTCTGCATTATAATAATCAGAGGGTTTTTTCTCTCATATTCGGACTGGGGTCTTTAATCATGATTTATTACTTTTGCTATATGACTACTAAATCATTCTTGCTGTCCCTACTTGGTCCGGCTTTGACCGGTACCAGCTGGTTTTTCCTTGATCAGATCAAAAACAGTCCCCAGCTGGAAATCTACCAACTGGCTTTCTTGTTGATTTTTTTTATTTTTTTTAGCCGGTATGCATCAAAAAGCAGACTCAGATATTTAATCATCAGCGCTATCTCACTAGGCGCCTTTTTATCAATCAAGGTATTTTTTATTTATTATGCACTTATTATTTTTTTCTTTTTAATTTATTATTTTTTAACACGTACCAGAAATCATAAGATTATTTTTGATCTCTCTATTTTGCACATTGGAATTTTTGGCGTCTACCTTTTGTATTACATTAACTTTTTTCTTAAGGGAGGTGATTGGATTCGATTTTTAAGTGTACAAAAGTGGATTATCGGTTTTTATTCCATTCATTCGAATATCCAATCATGGAAACTACTCGGTTCATATCTGCCCCTTATTTATCAAAACCAATGGCACTTTTGGTCTCAAGGATATCCGGTAATCTTTTTTGATAATTGGTCAATCTTATGGCCTTTATTTCATTTAGGCGGAATAACAACAGTTTTATATTACTTGAGAACCAAAAAGTATGTAAAAAATATCTATATTGCCATAATTCTTTCTTTTACCGTGGCGTACTCTATTTTTTTGCTTTTTGTTCCCATTTGGCCAAGGTATTTCTTGCTTTTATATATCCCGATATTTATCTTAATTACATTTCTGGTTTATGACTTTTCCGGAAAATTGTTTTTAAGCAAAAAATGACTACCGACATAAACGATATTATCGATAACCAATTGCCTAATACCCTTACTGGTGTATCGGTAAAAATAAACGTTACTCGCAGATTATTCTCTTGAGGTAAAGATATTCTGGACAATTTAAAATTATTTTTGTGGTTTATAGGTATTTCCTTACCTGAAACAAAAGCTTTCCAACCCGGAAAATAATAATTGTTCAGCTGCAACACAGCCGGCGTCATTGCTGTTATATGGAATTGTTTTTCCGTAAACAGGTTTTTAACTGTTTGGATATCAACCACACCGGAAATAATTTCAAACGGTTTTACAGGTATATCTTTCTTTTCTATTGCCATTATAGTTGTTCCCAAATCTGTTAATTTTGTTTTTACTCCTTTTGGCACGAATTCGTATGATGTGCTGCTTATCCTCCAAGCGATTTCTTCAAAAGAAGTCCTTTGCCCGTCTGTTGTCTTCAATAATTGCTGAGGTTTAAAATAAGGTTGATATTTGATAACTATTATTCCGATAATTACATAAACAAAGATACTGAATAATAATCTCTCATTAATGTTTATTTTTTTTACCTGGTCAATAATCAATTCCCTAAAAAAATATATTCCAAATGCGCTACATATACTTACCAACAAAGAAATGAAAGTCAGGAAACGCCAGGGAAACTGAAGATACCATAAATATCGGATATTGTCCCAGATTATTGAGGAGTATGATGTAGACATCCAGATACTGAAGAAAAGCAGCATACAGTATACGATATACTGTATGCTGATAAAATCGAACTTTTTCTTCCTAAACAAATATAGAATAAAATTGGCGATTGAAAACAAATATAATGCGATGGGAATTTTCCCCAACTGGAATGTCATGCCGTCTCCTGCTCCCTTTATGCTTCCTCCATAACCCCAAGGAGAATACCACAACTGTGACGGTTTGATAAAATGGTCTTTGTAGTTAGCCAGCTCTTTAGTCAGAATTTCATCCGTTAAAGTATATTTCCTTTCAACCATGGACGGTAACCAAAAAAAAGAAGACAAGCCAAGACCAAACAATAAGCCTATTAATGCGTATTTGATAAAACTTACCATCTTTTTTCCTGACAAGGCAGAATAAGCAATCAATAAAAAAATAATAAAAAAGATCGAAGGTAGGGCAATTAACGGATGAGTCAGGATTAAAACCGCAAAACTTAACCCGAAAAAGATTCCGCTTGTTAAATTCTTTTTTATATAAAGCCTGTACAGACTTAAAAATAATAATGGCGTTATTGCCATTGCGAAAAATTCGGCCAATGCACCCCGAACATAAGCATTTATACTATGATAAAAAGTATATGTATAAAGCCCTGCACCAAGAAATGCCGCCAATTTGGAAATAACCGGTTTTAGCAAATAATAAATACCGATTGCCGACAATACAAAACCGCTTATAATCACTAATTTGATTGACCAAAGAAAAGAAAATCCGATTATATGAAAAAATTCCGCCAGGTAATATATAAAAGGCGGATAGAAATTATAAAGAGGATATCCGAATCCGAAACCTAAACCATCTACCCAACGCGGAAAAAGATTGCCTTGTTTTATGCCTTGGTCCAACAAAAATAATCTGGCCACATGCTGATCATCATGCATTGAAGGATAATGAGGATTAAGAAGCACAAGAAAAGCCGGAACTGTTATAATTAAAAGGATTAAAAGCTCGAATAAGATGGAGCCAAAGTTCTTTTTCATATGAATATTGTACGTCAAAATGATTTAAAAAGAAACACCGTCCTCAGCACCTTAAGTCTGTTTTTTCAGAGCAGTTATTCGGCATTTTTAGGGTTAATAGCAAATTTGGTACTGACTATTTTGGTTTCCCCGGCAATTTTTGGAATTTATATTACAGTGCTTTCAATTATGTCTGTATTTAATTATTTTTCCGATATCGGTTTGGCCGCATCTTTAGTGCAAAAAAAGGATATTACCGAAGAAGATGTCAAAACGACATTTACCGTCCAACAGATATTGGTTATCAGTCTAATAATCATAGGTTTTATATTGACTTCCCGGATTCAGTCGTTTTACCGGTTCCCCCAACAAGGTGTTGATTTATTTTGGGCATTGCTTGTTGCTTTTTTTATTTCTTCTTTGAAAACTATCCCTTCAATTTTTCTTGAACGGAAAATCCAGTTTCAAAAAATAGTTTTCGTTCAAATCGTGGAAAACACTCTGTTTTATTTAGCTGTAATTATTTTTGCTGTCATGGGATCCGGACTGCAAAGTTTCACTGTTGCCGTTCTGGTAAGATCTTTTTCCGGTTTAATAACAATGTATTTTCTGTCTTTCTGGATACCGAAAATCGGTATATCTTTTAGCAGTTTAAAACAGCTTCTCTCTTTTGGTTTGCCTTTTCAAGCCAGTTCGTTTTTGGCACTGATAAAAGATGATCTCATAACTCTTTTTCTTGGAAAGGTTGTCGGGTTTGAAGGTTTGGGTTATATCGGTTGGGCAAAAAAATGGGCGGAGTCACCTATCAGGATTATCATGGACAACATCAGCCGGGTATTGTTTCCAATCATTTCCAGACTACAGCATGACAAAAATAAAGTCACCACCATAATCGAAAAAATACTCTATTACCAAACTATCTTATTGGCGCCGACAATTTTGGGCATGATGATAGTTATGCCGCAAATAGTTGAAATAATTCCCAAATATAATAAATGGCTGCCGGCTTTGCCTTTATTCTATCTTTTTGCATTCTCCGCTTTTTTTTCATCTTATTCTTCTCCGTTTACCAACCTTTTTAACGCTCTGGGAAAAGTAAGTATTTCTTTTTATTTTATGGTTTTTTGGACAGTTGCAACTTGGTTGCTGACACCATTCCTAACAAAAACAATCGGTCTTTATGGCTTCCCTTTAACACAAGTTTTTTTATCCTTATTTTTTGCAGTAGTCGTCTATCGGGCAAAAAAGATAATCAGTTTCCGTTTCTTCTCGCCTATTATTAAACCCATTATATCCGCGCTGATTATGGGAGCAGCCTCATTGCTGCTAAGTTTTTTCTTGCCTTACTCTTTGATAACAATTGGAATCTTGGGAGTTTTTGGCTGCATCACTTATATTGCAATCTTGTATTTTTTGTTTAAAATTAACGTTATTAACGAAATTAAAATGATATTCAACTATGATGCCTAAAATTTCAGCTGTGATTGTTATTACGGAAAATCCTCCTTATGCACTAAAAGCAATCCAATCCATTAATCCGTTCGTCAACGAAATAATTGTCGGCGCTGTCCGCACAAATAACCAACTTCTGTCTGTGATCAAGAAAAATCCCAAAGCCAGAATTGTTCAGTTACCACCGGATGTGCCATATGCCGACATTGTCAAAGAAGACCTTAAAAAAATGGCAAAAAATGACTATGTTTTATTCATTGATCCTGATGAAATTATTCCTCCAAAAACCTGGAAAGTTATTGAAAACAATATCAACCGCTTTGACTCTTTCCATTTTCCGCGCAAAAACATCATTTTCGGAAAATGGATTCAAAATTCACGTTGGTGGCCTGATTACCAATTAAGGTTTTTCAAAAAAGATACCGTTAACTGGCCAAGACAAATACATCCGATTCCGAAAGCTACAGGTAAGGAATATAAAATACCCAGTGAAGAACAATTGGCTATTACACATTATAATTATTCCAATCTTGACGAATATTTTGAGAAAGCCATCCGTTATGCAAAATCAGAAGCATTAGTCTACATCCAATCAAATACACAGCTGCAATTAACAGATACTGTCCGGAAAGCGCTAACCGAATTTGTCAGCCGCTTTTTTGCCAACGAAGGATACAGAGACGGTATGCATGGTTTTGTTTTGGCTATTTTGCAATTATTCTATTATTGCCTGGTTCAGATGTATTATTGGGAATATAAGAAGTATCCGGATGAAAAATTAGAAGTATTGGTTAATTCCGTTTCGCAGTTTTTCCAAACAGGCACAGTCGAATCCAATCATTGGATAAATAAGAAATATCTTGTCAATCCGTTGGCAAGATTCAAAATGAAACTAATCAACAGGGTTATCCGACTTTTTGGCCGAACTTAATTTTATAAACTGATTAAATTAACTAATAACAATTTTCTTTGCTCATGGCGTGTTTTGAATCGGCAATCTCGCTGCTATCCTGGAACCAACCAAATGAGTACCCAGGAATAAAGCACCGCCAACTAATCCGGCCGGTATATCATCAGGTGTTGGCGTACCCATAAAAGGAATTTGTCCTGTTTCTGCAGCAATAACTATCGCAGCACTTACACCAAAAGCAAGAGCAGCCTTTATTGACCTTCTTAACCTATTCAAAGTCAATATAGAAGCTACACAATATGTACCCATTGATAACAAATATCCATCCCATAAATCCCCTGAGTTTTGCAGTAACCTAAAAAGCGGTGATTCGGGATCCATGGAAGCTGGTATTTGTTTACTATTTCTATAAAGAAAATTGATAAAATCCTCTCGGACATAACTCATTCTTGCCAATTCAAATCCATTAACAAATCCTGCTCCCATTACTTTTATAATATTTCGAGCTACGGAGCGTTTAAAGGCAATTTCTTGTTGATTCATGACCTATAGTATATCATATTGAGATTAATTAATCAATTCGCTTATGCTAAATTGTATAATTAGAGGAAATGGAAAAGGAAAAAAAGATTAGGTTTTTAATAATTTCCTTATTTATACTATTTTTCTTGGTTCGCCTGCCCTTTCTTGACCAGCTTTTTTTATTGCACGACGAGCGGGATATAGTATTGTCAGGATACTCCATAGCAAAAACGGGTAAAGATTTGTATGGAAACAGCCTACCGTTGAGCTTTAACAATATAAGCCCCAATGCCCCTCCTTTGTCTATTTATTTTTCATCATTTTGGTCGCTAGTCAATCCAATTAAATCAGTTTTTTACGCACGATTACCTTTCGTCATTTTCAGCTCTTTGCTTATATTTCTTATTTACCAGCTCATTTATAGCCTGACCAAAAATAGACATAAAGCAATCCTGACATCTGTTTTTTATTGTTTTAGCCCTTGGATGCTGCATCTGACTAGATTGGCATTTGACAGCAATATAGGTATTGTTTTTGTGGTTGCAGCAATAATACTATATTTAAGAAGAAATAATATACTGGCTTATTTCTTCTTTTTTCTGTCTTTTTACACTTATCAAGGATTGAGGTTGCTTCTTCCGGTTTTGATTATTTATTTAGAATTATTTTTTCTTTGGAAAGATAAAGATAAATGGCAGTTTGTTAAAAAAACAGGGTTTAATATCGCCTTCGTCTTATTATTGATTGTATCCGGTTTTATGATAGATTCGCAGATAATTGAGAGTCGTAAAAATGAAATAATATTTTTCAATAAACAAAAAACTGCCTCCGAGGTAATTTTCCAGCGAATGACCTCTGTTGCCCCGGATAAAATAAAGGAAATTTTCAGCAATAAACCTATTGTGGCGTTGGATTATATCCTTACTAATTTTATAAAAGGTCAAGACATAAGCTATCTTTTCAAAGAAGGAGATTACAGCGCCATCAACGGCACCACCGCTTCCGGACAGTTCTTTTTGGTATTTATCGTCTTATATTACTTGGGCATGGTTTCTTTAGGCCGCAAAGCCACGAAAGAAGACTTGTTTATTATCGGTTTTTCAGCCATTGGAATGGTTACATCTTTGTTAAGCACAAACGGAGTTTCATTTTCTACCCGTTCTCCAATAAGCGGTATTGGTTTTGCTTATCTGATTGCACAGGGATCGATTTTTTCCTGGACAAACTTACAAAGAATAAAGCAGCGGTCATTGATTGTTGCGGGTTTTATAGCGCTGTTGATTTTGAATATCATCTATTTTTCCTATACATATTTTTATCGTAGGCCGGTCACTGTCGGTGAACTCTTCAATGAACATGAACGCCAATTGGTCTCTTATTTAGCTAATCATACGGAAGGTATGTTTAAGGTCTATACTAATTCACCAAAGGATATTTATCTCAGCGTTATATTTCTGGATAATAACCGTTTAGATATGGGAGATGTTCAAAAAAAATTAGCTAAAGGCAGTCCTTATATATGGCATAATTATTCCTTTGAACAGTGCATCCACACTATTGATTATTTAAAACTAAAACGGGCAATTATCAGTGAAGGTTGTTTAACTCCGGCTCTTTATGAACAACTAAATGACCTGAACAATACACAAATAAAAGAACGGATCAAATATAAGGATTATTCAACTAAAACCGCCTATTTTATCACCCGGTAGATCCTTGAAGTCAGATTACCGTAAACGAATTCCAGTTTATTTTCACAGTCAAACAATCTCCTGGATATTTGATAGTCATTGTTGTAATAGATATAATCAATTTCTTTCAAAAAAGAACAATCATCTCCTATTACTTTTTCCAGCCTTTTTTTATAATCGATACCAATAATACGCTCCATCCACAAATCTGCCAAATAATGCTGTTTTCCTGAAAAAGCAGTCACATATGACGTATCCTCCCAAGCATATAAAGGCAATGGTCCGCCTTTTTCCTTTAATTGTTTAATTTGCTGCCGGTGAAATTCGCTCTGATTGTAAAGAGGAGAATAAACTATGCCATCAGGAAGTTTTTTCAGTACCTGCAGCGCTTCATATTCACCTTTTGGAAGATAAGCGCTACCCGGGAATTTCGCATATAAGGCAAAAACATCTATAGTTGAGGGCACGCTAAAAAGCATCAGCAATCCTACTATCAAATACCCAATAACCTTCTTTTTTTTAATAATAAAATAAGTCAGTTCGGCCAGGTAAACAGTAGACAGAAAAATTCCGTAATATAAAAATTGCACAATATTGGTCCATTCTCCTGTTTGAATAAATAGAGTTGTAAACAAGATAGAGGCAATGACAGTCAGTATCACCGACCTGTCAAACGGTGTGGATTTTTTAGTAAATGTTTTTATAGTACCGAAGATTAAACCAAAAAAACGCACACCAAAATAAAAAAAAAGGAATAGAGCTAAGTTAAACAGTTCAATAAGAAATAATTTCCAATATTGCCTTGTATCCTGTACCACATATCTTAAATATGTTAGCTTTTGCATATTCAACAAGCCGGGATCTTCGGAGATTGGATGAATAAACGAAAAAGGTGAAAAAATAAAAACAGGTCGCGATTTTAAAGCTGCAGTTGGATTATAAAAAATAAATACTGAAGCAATAAAAAACAGACTGATAATTAATATTTGAACTATGCTTTTTCTTAATGAATGTTTGTTAATAACAAATAATAAATAACTGATTACTAAAATATAAGACACTATCCCACCATAAAATTTCAGGCCCATATTTATTGCTACGGCTATGCCTGCTGCAGTTAACCATTTAAATGTTATATTTTTTTCCCTCATTTTAATCAAAATATAAACCAATGGAATCAGCGATAAGCTGAATTGGTGATTTAACAGCATATGTTGCACCAACTGAGCCAATATGCCGGAAGAACCCCAGATCGTTTTATCTTTAACAAGGGTAAAGAAAAATGAGAAAGATCCTGCCATATAAATAAAAAAAAGAAAAAACCAAACGAAAATATTATTTTTATTCAGTTTCTTTGCTAAAACAATCAATAAATACGTAAATATCGCGAACCAAAATATTGGCATTAACTTGAAATAAGAAATAATTGGTGGAATCCCTATCTTGCTTAAAAAAAGCAATAAAACATCATATAAATAGTTATAACCTTTTAGAATTTCACCGCTATAAGTAGGCATCTGAAAAGGTAGTTTTTTAAATGAGTTCTCCACAATGCTTAAATGCCAAATACCGTCATGGCTGTGCGACCCCCAAAAATAGTATCCGCATTTGTCCGAATAACAGTAGTAGCTCCCGCTTGGCAGGTTTAGAATAAAATACAATACAGCTACGGACGCAATCAGTATGATAAACCAGAAATATTTTTTTATCATTTGCTTACCTTGTAAACAGAGGCAGTGCGATTGCCGTAAATCATTTCTAATTTACTCGAGCAGTTAAAAAGATTCGTATTGATTTTATTGTCGTTGTTAAAATAAATATAGTCTACCTCTTTCAGAACAGCACAGTCATTGGATTTTATTTTTTTCATTCTATCCAGATAATCAATGCCTATTAAACGAAGCTGGACAATATCATTCAGATAGGTTACCTTTGAAGAAAATGCGGAAACATAAGACGTATCCGAATACGCATACAGTGGCTGCGGATAATCAAGACCTGTTTTGACATTATCATCATATTGAGTAGTCAAAACTACCCCATCGGGTTGTTTTTTAAGAAATTGTAAAGCTTCATATTCTCCTAGCGGCAAATATGAATGTCCCGGATATGCTGAGAAGCCTTTAATTATATCAATGGTAGTCGGCACGGCAAGAATCAGTAACATAATTGACAAAACCTGCCATATTTTTTTCTTAATCATTAACTTGTAGGCAAATTCCGAAATATATATTGTCGATAAAAATATAGTGTAATAGAAAAATTGGATAGTATTCCACCACTCCGCTTTTTGAACTAGAAGAATGGATAATAACGTAGAGCCGAACATAGTCCAACCAACAATTGCATCAAAAGCATTGGATTTTTTCCTAATAATTTTTATCAATAAATAAACGACTCCAAAAAACCTTACGCCCAAATAAAAAAACAGGAATAACGACAAATTAAGCAGTTCTATCAAGACAAGCCTGGGTCCGATTCCCTGGGATTCAAGAAAATACCGCGCATCTGTAATTTTTCTTAAATAAAATAAAGACGGGTCTTCGGTAATAGGATGTACCAAAGCGAATGGTGACCAGGCAAACACCGAACCGTTATCTTTACCTTGAAAACGGTAGTAAAAGATAACAATTGCCGCAACAGTAAAAACGCTTAGAATAAATATATATTTGATGTATTTTCTTAAATCTATTTTTTTTGAAAGTATTTCAAATGATATATATAAAAAAACCATGAAAGCCGTAACCACACCCCCATAGAATTTCAATCCAAGATTGATGAAAACAATTGCGTTTAAAACCATCATTGTTCGCAAATCGTTTTTCCGCTCAATAATTTTAATAAGTACATATAAAATACCCAATAAGCTTAACGAAAACTGAGGATTATAAACAAGATGATAAACCATTTGAGCCAGCAAGCCTGCTGATCCCCAGATGGTCTTGTCTTTTGCCAAAGTAAAATAATAGGAAAAAGAACCTGTAAAATAAGTTAAGAATAAAAATAATCCGACAAATAATGGCTTATCTTTGATTTTCCTGGCTAAAACAATAATCATAGCAGTAAAAACAATAAACCAGACAATAGGAAACAATTTAAAATAACTGAACATTATAGGAATACCGGCTTTAGTGAGCAGGAATATCAATAAATCATATAAGAAATTGTATCCTGATAATTCGCTGCCTGAATATATTGGCATTCTGAAAGGAAATGATTTGAAAGCATTTTCAATTAGTGCAAAATGCCATAAGGCGTCATGGCCATGGATCCCCCAAAAAAATATTCCGCATTTTTCCTGGAAACAGTTATAATTTCCACTGCTGAAATTCATAAAAAAAAACAGAATAAATGCCGGCAGGATAAGCAATAAGAGATACAGGTGATTTTTGATATAATGAAAAGTATGCTTCATGATTCGACTGAGTTTGCCACAAACAGCTTAGCTGTAATAACGGTTGTCTATCAAAACTATAGTATACTAGAAGACTTCTTTGAAAGCTTGAGAAAGCAAAATAATAAAAACTTCCGTCTTTTTATATCTGATCTTTCTGACGATAAAAAAGAAATAAAAACCGGACTGCCATCGACAACCATAAATTCGGGAAATAATGGATATGCCCATGGAGTGAATTTAGGATTAAAAAAAGCGTTAGAGCAAAACTTCAAATACTTTTGCGTCATAAATAACGATATCCTGTTGGATAAGGAATTCATCCATAACGCGATCAACTCAATCACCAGAAATCCATCTTCTGTTATTGGAGGCAAAATCTATTATGCTCCAGGTTATGAATATCACAAAAATAGTTATAAAAAAAACGCAATAGGGAAAGTGATCTGGTACGCGGGCGGTAAAGTAGACTGGAACCATGCCCTGACACCTCACCGGGGTGTTGATGAACTAGATACAGGCAAGTACGATATGTTTGAGGAAACGGATTTTGTCAACGGTTGCCTTATGTGCTTTGATAAAAAAGTAGCCGATCAAGTTGGATTGTGGGATGAAAAATATTTCATGTATTTTGAAGATTCCGATTACTGCCAACGTGCTAAAAAAAAAGGAGTTAAATTATATTATGATCCTTCCATTGTCATTTGGCACAAAAATGCCCAGTCTACAGGAGGATCAGGATCAAAACTTCACCAAGAATTTCAAGAAAAAAGCAGGTTAAGGTTTGCATTGAAATATGCACCAATAAAAACAAAAATTCATGTTCTGATCAATTATATATTGGCAAAATCAAAATAAATTCTGTTATTATTATCTCCTATGAAAAAAACAGTAATAAAAAGTAACAATTTTGCCACAAAGAAAGATGTTTTATCTGTAAAAAATGATGTTAGATTATTAAAAAAAGATATCAATACTCTTGAACAAAAGTTTGATAAAAGACTAACGAGTACGGGAAATTTTCTTAATTTCAGGTTTAATTCCTTACAAGATGAGCTAAAATCTTTTAAAAGAGAATTTATAGATTTTAAAGATCGCGTATTAACTAACCTTGACTGGTTAGTTGGTGCTTTTAAAAAATTTGACGAAGAACATACAATACTTACCGGCAAATATGGCCAAGTTAACGAACAACTTGACAATCATGAATCAAGAATAAAGGTTTTAGAAAAGAAAAAAATTTATCATTAACGATACGCATAAGCTTTCAGGTTTTTATCCTCACCATAAATCTGAAAAAAGTCATCAAAGTTAATTTTCTTTCCATCCGGCAACAAGATAAAAGTTTTTGTTTCACCGTTATATACTCTAATCTCAGTTTTGCAAAAATCATAATAGCAGACAAAAAATTTTCTGCCCTTCTGCTTTGATAACTGTAAATTATACTTCGATTTAAGTATGAACTCCAAGCCTCTGACATCATCAGCATGAGGGTAAACGTCAATAACAACCAGGTTTTCATAATCTATTTTATTCCCTTTTTTTCTTTCGTCGTTGAACCATTTATTATGGTAAAAAGATATGGCTCCTGCCAAAATTTCCTGCCGGTTCAGGGAAAACATATTTTTTGGCAAAGAAAAATAATAAACCAGATTAATAACAAAAAATAAATAAATCAATGATAAAACTATAATCCGGGTAATTTTATTGATTTGGAAAATTTCATAAAGAAGAATTGACAATCCCATATAAAACCAGACAGCGAAACAAAGCAGATAATAATCAAAATCACGTTTGAAAACGAAATATGTCAAAGGGAAAATAATAAAACACCAAAATAAAAAATCATTCATTAGGCTTTTCTTCCGTATAAGCACCCATAATATTGAAAAAAATATTATCGTGATTAAAATAGATTTGATAGCCGAGGGTAAAACATTAAAGGGAAAAATATAATAATTAAATACTTTGCTGAGAATAGCCCCCATTTGCACTTTAGCTGTGCTGGCAAACGGATTAAACTGCGACAATAAGCTTACAAAATTTCGCCAGAGAACATTATTGTGGCGCAGATCAAAAAGAACAAAAGGTAAAAATGAAATCAGAATCCCCAGCACATATAAGATAATATTCCTCCATTTAACCATCAGAAAAACGAAAGCTGCGTAAAGAAATAAAGTTCCATAATGAATTTGCCAGATTGCTCCGGAAAACAACCCAAAAACAAGTATCAAAACAGGATTCTTCAAAATTCTGTCGCTCCATATGAAAAATATGGAAAATAATATCAGCGACAACCATACACCTAAATTAAGATTCCAAAGAAATCTGGAGTAATAGATTACATACCACGACGATCCGATAAATATTAAGGAAAAAATTTTTTTCCAAGCATGCGGTTCTTTAATCTTGGTCAATAAAAACAGACTTAAGAACGAAAAAAACGGAATAATCATAGTCATAAACATAGCGGAATTATTCAGTAGAAAGAAAGGAAATAAAAAATAATAATAAAAAGGCCCGAAATAAATATTGCCTAAGTCTGCGGCCAATGAAGTTGCCGGACCAATGAGTACAGGTTTCTTGCTGGCTGCCATTTGTAAAAGAACCAGCAAATCCCTACCCTGGTCGTTGACAAAAAAAGCGGTTTTTTCCAGACCATGAAACCTGACAATTGCTGCCACAATCAGTATGATAATAAGCGTCAAAGTAAATGATTTGCTTTTTTTATCCAATAAATTGTTTTTTATAAACAAAAAAAATACATTCAGTGAGAAGAATATAAATACAAGTATATTTGTTACTGTCATTTGCCACTCCTGGTTTATGACGCCGTAACGGATAATAAAATATTGTGAAAGTAGTAATCCCAATGAAAAGAAATTGAATATAGAAATCTCTTTATAAAAAAAAGGAATAAAAACCAAAAAATTCAGCATGTACCAGGGGTGTATTTCTAAAGTTAGCGATACATAACCCATAATCAATATGAAAGATAAAAAAATCAATTTGTTCCAACTGCCGGATTTTTGCTTCAAAAAAATTATCGGCAGTGTAAGATACTTTATTCCTGCCGATAATAATAAAATTAATCTTGACAGTATTGTATATTTTGAATTAAGAAGAAGCGAAATGCCGATTAATCCTATACTAACAGCCAAAAAATCATTATGGGTATTGACTAAGCCTTCAATAATAACCAACGGATGAACTGCAAAAAAAACCGCTAATCTACGGTTGATTTTATTTAAAAAATATACCGCTGTAATATAGAGCAACACGAACAAAGACTTAAAGAATATAAAATTTAAGATAAATTTCCCGCCGGCAATAAGTGAAGGCAAAAGGGTAATAATTAAAAAAGACGGACCATAGGGATAAGTCCTGTGCGTCCAATGCATAAATCTCAGCCAGGGATCAAACGGAAAGTCCTGTGGACGCATTAAATAAGGATTCTGATGATATGCCGTAACAATCTTGGCGTCAAAGATATAGTTAAAAAGGTCATGAGATAAAAAAGGGTAGGAAAAAAGAAGGAGAAAACCTGTTATCAAAGCCAGTTTAATGGGAGAAAATTTCTCGTGATTCCTGATAAAATATATGAAAAATCCGAAAAGAGTAATAATAAAAACCACATAAATGAAAGATGAAAGCTCCCGCTGGTTATACCCCAAATCAACCATCACATTCCTGAAAGCAGTCCAGTATTTATGGTTAAAAAAAGTGATGTTGACATCGATAAGGGAATAGGAATATATCGAAAATAATAAAAGAATTATTGTATAAAGGACAACTATCATTTATTGGCTGAATATATTGTAATTATGCCAACAGTCAAGTCCTGTTGAATTGTAATTTGATCTGGCGAATTCTTTAACCAATATTTGAGCTTCTTTTAAAGTGGTTATTTTTTTCATAAATTATTAATAATAAATTCAGAGATATGCTTCAGCATTTGCTGGGCGTGTTCTGGTTTAGTATATACATGGTTAGCACCATGAATTAATACCAAACTACAATTTGGTATTAATTTGGATATTTTAATACTCTGTCTAACCGGAACTGATTCATCGGCATCCCCATGCACAATCAGTGTAGGTATATTAATTAAATTAGCTACCTCATAACCATTATTGTTTATATAATCAACTACAAAAGCGTAATTTATTTTTATGATCTTGCCGTCATCATTCATATCTCTATAACCCTTTGATTTCCAATCTTCCAATTCCGACCTACTAAGCATCTTCTGATTCCTTTCCTCATAATCAGAAACGGGTGATTTTAAAACCAGTAAACTAAGATCCTTATACTTTGAGGCTACAATAATACTGGCATTACCCCCAAAACTGGAACCAACCAAGCCTATTTTAGAATATCCTATTTTCTTTAAATATTTTATCGATTGTAGAATATCATCAACAGCCTCAGATATTGTCAATTCCGCAAAATCACCTTCACTTTCCCCATGCCCGAAAATATCAAACCTAAAAGATGCTATTTTGTTTTCATACAATATTTCCTTTAATCTAACGAAGTTTTTTGTATTTTTGTTTGAATTAAAACCATGAACTATAATTATGACAGATTTAGGTTTACTTCCTGGATCAGCTAATATCCCACATAATTTGTTTCCTTTTGAATTATAAAAATAAAGCTTGGATTCCATTTTATCTGCTTACAATTGAAAATGAATTATTTTTCTCCAGAATTTTATATGGAATATCACCCAGCTTTAAGCTATCTACTGCCCAATTGCGGGTAATCATGACAAAATCTTTTGCATCTGACTGAAAGAATTTCAACATTGACCGTTTTTCATCAGGTAATGAAATAACGGTAATAATCGGCTTGTTGGAATAAAAAACAGCAATCGGTAAAAAGTCGTCATCAAGATAAATTGGCTGTTTATATTTTCCTGCTCTTTTGGAAATATCCACATCATCGGGTGTATATTTGGAATTCGGGTATACTTCAGGATAGAAAATCTTTATTTGCTGTAATGCGATTAAAAAAACAAGAATTAAAAATATCGGCATCAATAACATATTGAACTGACTGATTATTTTTATTTTTAATTTGAGGATAATTGATTTCATCAATTCCACGCCGTAATATCCCCCGGCCCCTATGATGACACTCATAGGAAGATAAACCGGAATCAAGTGCCATATCTGCGATTTGTCGGATGTTAAAAACGGATAGAGAATCACGAAGTTCCACAAAAATAGAAAAAACACATTTTTTTTGAAAAAACGCAATGTAACTAATAAAGAAGTAATCCCGGCAATCCATAGGTAATACCATTTCCTAACACCCATATGTAGGTAGAATAAAGGCAAGGCTGCATTGATTTGAAAATAAGAGGCAATCGACTTGTTGCGCGTCCCGATAATCAAAAAGTGTTCCTGGACGAATAAAGGATTGTTTTTAATATGGATGTAATACCATGGAAATGCGACCGAAACAATAGCAGCTACTCCCAATAAAAACCACAATATATTTCTTAGTTTAAAAAATTGATTAAAATTCAAAAATACTATCAGTATTCCTGCGGAAAAACCAACCAGTGTCTTTGATAAAATCAATCCGCCAAATGCTGCCATTGTCAAAGGAAACCAGGCAAATTGTTTTGATGAACGGAGGGCAAGATATATCGTCAGTATATAAAAAAAGATAAATACGGCATCTAGATTTCCTGAGCGGACCCGGATCAGATACCAGACAGACGTCCCCATCACCAATGCAGCAATAAAACCTATTATTTTCTTTCCAAATAATTCTAAGCCGGTCTTATAGACAAGTATTATTGTCAATAAACTCAAAACTACCGATGGCAATCTGGTAGAAAATTCACTTATGCCAAATAGCTTATAGCTTATTACTATCAGCCAAAATCCCATCGGAGGATGGTCGTAATAAGGCTTACTATTCCAGATCATTCTCATCCAATCGCCGGTTTTTAACATTTCCCTGGCAATCGATCCATACCAGGCTTCATCCCAACTAACCAGCGTATTCCAATCAAAACGGTAAACAAAAAGGAAAGAAAACAATATTATCAACAAAATGATAAGTAGATTATTTTTCAGAAAATACCTCATGCTTATTTTATCTGAAAATTAAAGTATGTATAAGATTTTCATCCGATTTGTTGGCTATTTCTTTATCAGATAATTCGTATTTTTCTATCCTGAAATTATTATCCTTGAATTTCATGACTTTGACCGGAGAACTATTAACTCTGACTTTTTCTGCTTTCCACCAGTCATCACTGATTGTAGGATTATCACTGGGCGCTATCAATAAATAAGTAATTTTCTTTTTCTCATAAGGATAGGCTTTTTTGTTATTGAACAGATTCTGGGTATAATTCATCGCATATCGTGAAGAGTACCCAAACTGATCGGCGGTAAAAATATAATAGCCGAATTCCGATGGCGCATCATCGTATATTTTTTTGGCTGCTTGATAATGGAATCTCCACGAACTGCCATCACGTCCGAAATAACCTGGATCTTTGTAATTGGCCATTACTTCACTCCTTAAAAGAAATACCGCTAAAACCAATACGGCCGGATAAAAAAGCCTTTTGTCTATGTGTTCCGATAGAGAAGCAAATATCAAAATCACCCAAGTTAAAAACGGCCAATAGTAATATCCCCACATCACTCCCTTATACATTGTAGTCATTAACCAATATCCGATATAAAAATAAGCAAACAGTCCGTAGATCATTAGCCGGTCATTTTGTTTATTTTTCCATGACTTATAGACTGCATACAGAAAGCCGGCTAAGGTCAGATAATAAAGCCAAATATTGCCTTTTGTTACAAAACCTATGCCGTCTGTTTTCATAGACAGAACTCGTTCTCTCAGGACAGCATCAAAAGGTTTATCGGTTTGCCCGGTTGTCTCTTTTCCCGACACATAATTAATTACAGACCTGGTTTGTAAAAATTGGTGTTTCAGATCAAACAGAATAAAAGTTGAAACCGGAATAAGTATGACCAAAAGACTAAAAATATGTAAAAGCTTCCTGTTCGTAATTATTTTGAAACCCAGGATGGGAAGAAGAAGAATCAATATTGGTCCGGCAAAAGCCATCTGAAACTGGATCATTAACCCCAGCATCAATAAAGCCAATACCAGGTCTTTCCAGTTATTATCCTTAAAATACCGGAAAATAAAATACAAAAACATGGGGGCCAACATAACCGCCCCAAACGGATTAAACATACCCGGCACGGAAAAAGCCGAAACAATTGAAGTTAGCGCCGCCGAAATCCACCCTACTTCTTCATTGAATATTTTTTTACCTACCTGATAAACAATAAACACGTTAACCGTATATAATAGAACCCAAAACCAGGATACGGCTGCCGGATTGCCCCCGCCCATTATAAATGCCGGCAAATTCAAGTACATCCAAAGCGGACCGTGAAAAACACCCGGAATACCACCTGATCTTGGTCCAATCAAAGTAATGGGTTTATTTTTTACAATATCCTCTACCAGCAAAAAATCCCTGGCAATGTCCGTATGGAAAACAATGTCTCCGTGGAGGGCAAACCAGGAAGCAAAATAAATGCTAAAGATAATCAGAACCAAGCATGACAACTTTAATAATAATTTCCAAACCGAAAATTGCTTACGTGGAATAATTGATTCTTTCTTTTTGCTATTCGATTTGGGCATAAGATTAAAAATTGATACAATATTATCAGAAATTATTTTATGAAGCAAACAAACAATACCATTACCGTCATCATCCATACTTACAGAGAAGAGAATAATATTGAAGAATGTATTAAGTCTGCCAGGTTACTTACAAATGACATCCTGGTAGTAGATATGGAAAGTGACGATAAAACATGTCATATTGCTGAAAAAGAAAAAGTCAGGATTATTTCTTTTCCCCATAGCGATTATGTTGAACCTGCCAGAGAGTTTGGCATAAAAAATACCGAATCTGACTGGGTTTTTCTACTTGATGCCGACGAAAGAATTACGCTGGAATTAGTGCAAGAAATCAAGTCCATTATTGCAAACAATTTTGATTCTGGTAGATTCACACACTATAAAGTTAGCCGTAAAAATATCTTTTACCGTAAATGGCTGCAATACGGCGGTTGGAGGCCTGATCATCAAATCCGGTTATTCAATAAAAGCTTCTTTAAATCCTGGCCAAAGGAAATTCATTCCACACCCTTGATCAACGGAAATATGGGATATTTATCTAAGCCGCTGTTACATTATTTTCATGGGGATCTGGAACAAATGGTGAATAAAACCATTATTTTTGAGGATATCGAATCCAATCTTCTTTTTAAAGCAGGAAGAAAAACAAGCACGCCAATTTTTTTCAGGAAATATTTAGGAGAATTATTCAGGCGGCTTATTATGAAAAAGGGTTATTTTGACGGCTCAATTGGTATAATAGAAAGCATATACCAAGCATTTTCGAAAACAATCACGTATCTTTATTTATATGAAAAAAAACTTAAAAGTCGGACTGTATAATCCTTACCTGGATATTATGGGCGGTGGAGAAAAACATATCCTGTCTATTCTGAAAGTCTTGGAAGATGAAGGATTTGAAATCAATATTTTTTGGGATAAAGATTTAAATCAGGAGATAGTAGATAAATTTTCATTAGTTTTTTCCGATCGGTTGAAATTTTTACCCAATATTTTTAAATCTAATTCTTTTCCGTTGTCTGCTTTACAAACTTTAAGGACATTAAAAAATTTTGACTTATTTTTTTATGTCACTGACGGAAGTTATTTTTTTTCTTCCGCTAATAAAAATTACATATTTTGCATGGTCCCGCAAAGAGAACTTTTTACCACAAATTTATTAAACAAATTAAAGTTGTTGAACTATCGTTTTATCTCCAACTCGCAGTTCACCGGAAACAAATTGTTGGAATGGGGAATAAATAATCAGTATATCCATCCGTATATCGATAAAGCTTTTTTTGCAAACCCCTCAAAAAAAAAGCCGATAATCCTGTCAGTGGGGCGATTTTTCACTCATTTACACGCCAAGAAACAGGAAATGATTATAGATACTTTTATTCAACTCAAAAAAAACAGACAGTTTGTTGATTATCAGTTGCACCTTGCCGGTAGTGTAAAAAAAGAGGACGATAAATATGTCCGGGTATTAAAAAATAAAATTAAGACTCATCCGGACATTCATATTGATACCAATTTACCGTTTGAAAAACTGCTTCGCATATACAAAGAGGCAGAATTCTACTGGCATTTTACGGGTTATGGAATTGATGAAAAAAAACATCCGGAAATGGTTGAGCATTTCGGTATTACACCTCTGGAAGCAATGGCATCCGGCTGCATTGTTTTTTGCTACAATGCCGGAGGTCCGAAGAAATTAATTATCAATGGCCGTAACGGTTATTTGTTTAATGACCGGCAAGAACTGCTCAATCAAATGCAATCCCTCATCCGGGATGAAGATAAAAAATCAGCAATCCGCGATTTTTCAAGAACATACGTAAATGCAAATTTTTCATATTCGGTTTTTAAAGACAGAGTGAGGAAAATAATCATATGAATATTTCAGTTATTATTCCGACATATAAAAATAAGCAATTATTGTTGAATAATTTAAAAAAAAATTATCCATTTTTCAAAGACCTAAAAATAATCATCGTCAATGATGATCCCGAAGAAAGTCTAAAAAAAGATTTATCCTCTTTTAAAAATATAGACCTGATCGAACATAAAAATAATGTCGGATTCAGCATCAGTGTTAATGACGGGGTTAATAAAACCGGTAATGATTGTGACCTGATAATGCTTTTAAATAATGATGTCGTCCTGTTGGACGATTCTTATAAAAAAGCAGTGGGTTATTTCAGCGCCAATCCCCTTTTGTTTGCCGTCAGTTTCAGTCAGAAGGAAAAAGACGGTAAAATGGTCGGCAAAAACCGCTTATTTTGGTATAAAGGTTTTGTCAGCCATGCCAAAAGAAATAAGCTTCTTTTTGGTACCAGCGCATGGGCAGAAGGGGGCGCCTGCATCATCGACAAAAAAAAATTCGTTGCGCTTTCAGGCTTTGATCCTCTTTATTCTCCTTTTTATTGGGAGGATATTGATCTTTCATACAGAGCGTGGAAATCCGGTTTTGAAGTCTTATTTGATCCGAAGATTATTGTCGAACACCAGCATGAAACAACCATAGGAAAATACTTTGATAAAAAAATGATAAAAACGATTGCCTACCGAAATCAGTTCCTGTTTATTTGGAAAAATATTACCGATGTCTTTTTATTATTTCAACATATAGTTATGCTACCGATATATTTTCTTAAATTACTGACTAAACGGGAATTTTCATTTTTTTACGGGTTTTTTTCCGCATTAAAATATTTGCCAAAAATCAAAAGAATTCAATATACTATCTCTGATAAAACAGTTTTCCGAAAACTCAACCATGAATAAAAAAATAGCCGTTATATTACTGGTATTGTTTTCCGCCATAAGCTTGACGCTAAATCTGATAGGATACAATAAAATCCCCCCTTGTTTTAATGCAGACGAGGCTGCTTACGGATACAATGCTTATTCTCTTCTTAAAACAGGCAAAGACGAGTACGGAGCATTGCTGCCTACAAGGTTAAAATCATTTGAAGATTACAAGCTGCCGATTTATTCCTATTTATCTATTCCATTCGTTAAAATATTCGGGTTGAACGAATTTTCAACCAGGTTTTTGAATACCGTAATAGCAACATTGTTTGTCCCGCTAATTTTTTTGGTGGCATACGAGTTATTCGCTAACCTTAAAATCGGATTGGTCGCCGGTTTATTAACCAGTTTATCAACATGGATCCATATTATGTCCAGACAAGCACAAGAGGGCGTCATATGCGCCTTTTTGATTCTTTTAGCAACGTGGTTTCTGATTCGCTTCCGAAAAACCAAAAACCATATTGATTTTTTTCTGACCAATTTATTTATTTTTCTTTCAACATTCGCCTATCATTTTGCCCGGATCTTCCTGGTTTTTTTTATTGCTTATCAGTTGTTTCTTATTATCAAAAACAGAAAAGACCACCCAAAAGGTGGTTTTATCAAAGATTTTGTTATTAAAGCTTTTATTCTTATTTTTATCTTTATTATTCCTTTTATAATCGATTACCGTTATAGCGTTAACCGGGTGGCTAATCTTGTTTTCTATAAAAATGAAGGTTTTGGTCTTCGCATAAAGGAATATCTGGTTGAACATAATCAAAAAATATTTCATAACGAAATATTCGAATCTGTCAGAGACATCTCATACCGTTATCTTCAGCAGCTGTCTCCGGATTTCTTTATCATCTGGGGTGATAAAACATGGAGATTCGGCTATAAACACCTGGGCATAATAACCCCTCTGGAATATATTTTTATTTTCATAGGTTTCTACTACTTATTCAAAAATAAAGAAAAACACCGCTGGCTAATTACCTTATTATTTTTCGTATCTCCGTTGGGTAACGCTTTAACCTGGCAAGAGTATTCTCTCATACGGACTTATTTTATATTTTTTCCGATAGCTGTTTTAGTTTCATACGGCTTATATCATACGATTAGTCAGGTGAAACATAACCGGAACAAATATTTATTTGCTTTTGGATTAACTGTTTTTTACCTTTTCTTTCTCATCAATAATTGGGATATCTATTTACTTCATTATCCGAAAAGAATAGAAATAATAAGAGCGTGGCAATGCGGATATAAGGAAATGTCAGATTACATTAAAATAAATTATGACAACTACGATAAATTCGTTATTACCGAACGCTACGGCCAACCTTATATTTTCGTGTTATTTTATACCCAGTATGATCCTGCCAGATACCAGAAACAGGCAAAAATATCCGCACCGGATAAGTTCGGTTTCGGCCAAATTGGCAAATTCGATAAATACGAATTTAAATTTATTTTTGATCCTGAAGCAAAAAAAACCGTCTATATCGGATATCCTGAAGACTTCAACGGATTAGCAATAGACAAAAGCAAGATAAAAAAAATCCAGATCCGCTCAGAGGAAATATTTTGGATATATGAAAAAGAATAATTTATATAAAAAATATCAAAGCTATATTATAAAAAGCATGGATTAGAATCGGCAGGAAAAGGCTCTTTCTGTCAAGAAACAAAAAAGAATTAACCAAGCTCAGGATTATATCGGTGGCCATAAAAAGTAACAGCAAATTACCAACCAGCTTGACATTGGTGAATAAAATCGGAACATGTAAAAAAAAGAAAAGTATACTGGCAAAAAAAGAAGCCGTATAGATATTTTTAGATTCCTCATATAGTTTCTTTAAAACAAAACCCCTAGACAGTATTTCTTCCGAAATCCCGGTTGCTATGGCCAAAATGATTATCAAGGCAATATTCTGGCTGTTTATAGCATTGTTGATCTTGAATAATTCACCGCTTTTCAAGAAGTTGGCGAAAATTGCCGTCAAAAAAAATATACCACCGATAAAAACACCATAAATAAGATCTTGAAAGAATAATTTTGGCTTAATATATAAGGAAGAGAACAAGTCTTTTTTGTCTATATTTTTGATATACCAATAAACAGGTAGAACAAATACCAGAGGTTTTGCAATCAATTCGTCAAACCACTCGGGCATTTTTAGATTGGCTCTGTATATTGCCCAAATAATTAAAATAATTGCCCAAAGATTGAGAGCGCGTTGGGTTGGTGAAATTTTATTAGCAGCCATTACAATAATGTAATAGATTTATCAAAGAAAATCAATTCGAATACTTCTAAATATTATTCCAAAAAATCTTTTAATTTACGAGCTCGTGTAGGATGTTTTAGCTTTCTAATTGCTTTAGCTTCTATTTGTCTAATTCTTTCACGGGTGACCCTGAATTCTTTTCCCACTTCCTCCAAAGTTTTTGGTTTGCCGTCTTCTAGCCCAAAGCGCATCATCAATACCTTTTTCTCTCTGGCAGATAGCGTATCCAGTACTTTATTCAATGCATCCTTCAGTAATTCACGGGATACTTTGTCATACAAAGTTGGCTGATTGGAATCTGCAACAAATTGTTCAAGAGTAGCTTCTTTGTCATCGCCGACAGGCGTGGATAACGATTTTGGCTGCTGAGAAATTTTCATCAGATTCTCAATGTCTTCAATGGACATCTGCATCTCTTTGGAGATTTCTTTGGCTGTCGGTTCGCGTCCCAGCTTTTGGATAAGTCTCCGCTGGGTTTTGTAATATCTGTTAATATGGTCAACCATATGGACGGGAATCCGGATAGTTCTGGACTGGTCGGCAATTGCCCTGGTTATAGCCTGGCGTATCCACCATGTGGCATATGTAGAAAATTTAAAACCACGTCTCCAGTCATATTTTTCAACGCCTCTAATTAGACCCTTATTTCCTTCCTGAATAAGATCAAGGAAAGACAAGCGCCTACCCAGGTATTTTTTAGCAATTGAAACAACAAGACGCAGATTGGCCTTGATCAGTTTATCTTTGGCTTTGTTGTCGTTTTTCTCATATTTTTTTGCCAGATCCACTTCCTGTTCAAAAGTCAATAAAGGAGTTTTTCCTATCTCTTTCAAGTACATTTTGATAGGATCGAGAGATTCTCCATGCTTAAAAACTACCAACTGTTCCAGTTCTTTTTCAATTTCTTCTGCCGATTTTTTAAATTCGCTTTCTTCTCTGGTGGAAACGGTTTCAAAAATATCAATTCCCTTTTTTAATGCTTCGTTAAAAAATTCGTCTATATCTTCTATATGCTTTTCCGGTTCCGGATAGACAAACAGGATATCATCCTGAATCAAAAAACCATCATCTTCACCTTGTTTTAGCAATTCTTTCAATGTTTTTGGTATTTTTTGTTTTATCATAGGCTACATTTTATAACGACATGAGCTTTTTTTCCACCTCTTTTAACTGACTGTTGAATAATGAAAGCTCTTTTTTTTTGTCTTCTTGTTGTTCTAAATCGGTTTTCAGCATTTCTCCTATCTTTCTTTTCAGGGCAAATTTTTTCACTTCATAGGCTAATTTTTCTATATTTTCATTATCTAAACTCAGGTCGGTCGAAGCAAAAAGATAGACCTCATCAAACACCGGCTGCAGTTCATCAGTTAATTGCTGTGTGTAGCCGCTGATCGAAAAAGGAGTATCTTTTTCCTTAATATTTTCAACAAGCAGATGATAAATTTTCTGATATGAAACCTGAGAAAAATCAGATTCCTCAAGAATAGAAAACAAACTTTCCATAACCGATTTGGGATTTTCGCTTTGAAATAATAAACTAAGAATATATCTTTGTATCAATAAATCACGCTGCAAATGCTCTGCGGTTCTTTTGTTGATCAGTAAACTTTGAGATTTGGTTTTCTTGAATTTTAGTTTCCTGATCATCAATTCTACACTTGACTCGCTGACTCCGAGCATCAGAGCGAGTTTCTTAATGTAATGAGATTGAACAATGTTGTTTTTTATGCGTTCGATAAATGGCAAAATTTCGTCACTGATTTTCTTTTTATGATAAGGATTGTCTTCCGGATATTTTTTTTGAAGAGCCTGGATTAAATAATCGTAAATAGGTAGTGATGACTTTAGCGCTTTATTGAATTTATTCTTATCTTTGCGTATTGCTTCATCAGGATCTTTGGCAAAATCAAAATTAATAATGTTAATATCAAATTCAAAGCGCTCCGCTTCTTCTATTCCCCTTCTGACTGCATCTTCACCGGCCATATCCGTATCTAAAGCCAAAGTAACCCTGTTTGTGTAACGTTTTAAAAGCATTAACTGTTCATAAGTCAATGCCGATCCTTTTATGGCTACAAAATTAGTTAAGCCGTGTTGATAAGGAGAAATTACGTCAAATTCTCCTTCGACTACAAAAACATTCTGCTCTTTTTTAATCGCCTCTTTAGCCAAATTGATACCAAAAAGAGTTTCTCTTTTATGATAAATAGGTGTTTCCGGAGTGTTAATATATTTCGCTTCATTTTCCCCTTCCAATATCCTGCCTGAAAAACCAATGACATTTCCCCGAGGATCTTTGATGGGAAACATAATTCGTCCGCGGAAACGGTCATAATAATATCCTTTATCGTTTTTAACCAATAATCCGTTTTCCAGCATTTCTTCTTCTTCGTAGTTTTTTCTTTTAAGAAATTTCCGCAACGAGTCCCATGATTGAGGCGCGTAACCTATCTGGAATAAATCGCTTATTTTTGGATTAATATCCCTTTTCATAAGATAATCCGAACCGTGGACACCGAATTGAGTCTTTTTTAATACATATTGGAAAAAATCAGTCGAGTAGAGATTCATGGTAAAGTATTTTTCTTTTTTCTTCCAAGCGATATCTTCAAATTTTACATTCCTTAATGCCACCCCGGTTTTTTCAGCCAGTTCCTTTAAGGCTTCAAAAAAAGTAATATTTTCCCATTTCATCAGGAATTTAACAATGTCTCCGCCTTCCTGGCAGGCGCCAAAACAATGCCAAATTTGACGATCGGGAGAAATTACAAAGGAGGGTGTTTTTTCCTGATGAAAAGGGCAATTAGCTTTAAAGTTCCTGCCCGATTTTTTTAATGTAATAAAAGAGCCAATAAAATCGATGATATCGATCTTTTTTTTGATTTCGTCAACCGGATTTTCCATGCTTTTCTATTTTATACTAAAAAACCTCAGTTTATGGTAGAAGTCTTTATAAATATCTCTTGTTATTTTTTTTACATATGCTTTATAATAAAATAATAAAATGGTTTATCTTTATATAGATACTAATGCGATAAAGCTTCTCTGCTTAAAAAAATCCATGCTGGGACAGTATGAAACCTTCTTTTTTGAAAAAAAGCATGAAGCCGTCTTATTGGAAAAAGGAAAGCCTGTCAACAGCGATTTATTAGCTTCGGCGATTAAAGAAGCGCTAAGCCTAACTTCGGAAAATGCGCACTGCGAAAAGGAAGTTGCTTTGATTTTACCGCAGGAAGCTTTTTATTTTTTAAGGGCAGAAGTTCCTGTTGATATTGCGCCTTCTGCCATCAGCTCCTTTATCCGCGATAAGGCCCACTCGGTTTTGCCGGTAAATCTCAACCAGTGCTTAAGCGACTATTCCGTACAGGAAGCAAACAACCAAAAGATCGTCACACTCTACGCCTTGAACAAAGAATATTTTGAACTTTATAAGCAATCTTTTTCACTAATTGATCTGAAAATTCAGTCAATCATTCCGGAAACATTGGCTTATTTTAAATTATTCGACAAAACACTTCGTAAGGAAAAAAAAGAAATCATTGCTTTTATTACTTATGAAAAGAAAAAAATATCCGGTTATTTATATGATTCATACGGTTTGACCGATGCTAATAAATGGACTGAGGAAATCGACAATAATATTGAAGACGTATTAAAAATAAAAGCACAAGATCATGAACAGAAAAAGATGAAGCTAAATAGGATTATCTTATCCGGAACAGGCTCGGAAACAATTCGTCAAGATACTTTTACAAAAGCTGTTGGAGTTTGGACCAATCCATTAAAAAGGATCATTCCCAATTTCCTGAACGACTATCTGAAAATGATTGTCGTCAATCAGAATAAAACTTTTCCTATCCTTAATTTTGACGTTTGTTTCGGCGCATTCGTTTTTCAACAGGAAAATAAAAGTTTCTCATTGTTGAAAAACAACCATAAATTTAGCCAAAACATATCACCGCCTTCTTTACCCAATATCCCTTTATCGAAAAAAGAAATATTTATTTTTCTGGGTTCGTTTTTGGCTTCTTTCTTATTTTTTATAGTTTTATCTTATTTCAAGCCTTCTGTAAATCTTAATTCCATATTCAACAACCAAGAGCAAAAGACAAATATTACTCCATCCCCAACTACCGCACCATCACCTACTCCCACTCCTTCCATAAAAAAAGAGGAATTAAAACTAAAAATCCTTAACGGCTCCGGCACTGCCGGAAAAGCCGGCGAAGCCAAGGATATTTTGTCAAAAGCCGGTTATGGAGAAATTTTGACCGGTAATGCTAATAATTTCGATTACGAAAAAACCGAGATACAGGTGAAAAAATCAAAAAAAGACGCTGTTGGTTATCTTAAGTCCGATCTTAAAGAATATGTGGCGGATATAGTATCTTCTGATCTGGCGGAAACAGAAGCGGCTGATGCGGTCATTATAGTAGGTAAGGATTTTTAATCATATTTTTGTCTGCTTTTTTAATTCAATTCTTTTTATATAATATCTTCTTATGGATAACAATAAAGATGAGCTTAAAAGAAAATTGGATAACATTTTATTGAAAGCCGGATTAGACCAAAAAAAAGATGAATTATCCAAGTTGGAACAACTTTCCTATGGGGAATTGTTCTGGCAAGATACCAAAAAAGCTACAGAAATAATGAAAAAAATCACCTCGATAAAAAAAGAGGTGGAAGATATTGAAATGATGCAGCTCCTGATGGAAGAAAACGATATTAAGGAAGCTGAAAAACTTATCAATAAATACGAAATTCTTTTATTCTTGTCAGACCCTTATGACCGTGGGGATGCCATTTTCTCTATTCATGCCGGACAAGGTGGCACTGAAGCTATGGATTGGTCGGAAATGCTATTTCGCATGTATACCAGGTTTTTCGAACGTAAAAATTGGAAATTCGAAGAAGTTGACAGAGTTGCCGGTGATGAAGCAGGAATAAAAAGCACTATCCTAAATGTATATGGTGAATTTGCATATGGTTACCTAAAAGCAGAAGCAGGCGTTCACCGCCTGGTAAGACAATCGCCCTTTAATGCCGATAAATTAAGACAAACATCGTTTTCTTTGGTGGAAGTGTTGCCGATTATTGAAGAAAAAGATGTTGAAATAAAAGATGAAGATATCGAATGGCAATTTTTCCGTGCCGGAGGTCATGGCGGACAAAATGTCAACAAAGTGGCAACAGCAGTACGGCTGACCCATAGGCCGACAAATATCGTAATTTCTTGTCAAACAGAAAGATACCAGTTGCAAAACCGTGAGAACGCATTGAAAATTCTTCGGGCAAAGCTCTGGCAAATCGAAGAAGAAAAAACCGAAAAGACAATGGAATCCTTCAAAAAAGTTAAGATTGCCTCTTGGGGAAGGCAAATACGTTCTTATGTACTACACCCTTATAAGTTGATTAAGGATCTGCGAACCGGCCATGAAGAATCAAATGTCGAAAGAGTATTGGATGGTGAAATCGAGAAATATATTGAAGCATACCTTAAAAAAAAGTAATTCAGAATTTTGCATTTTGAATTTTTAATTTTTTCTGTTATCCTAATTCCATATGGACAAACAAAAAAATGATTCAAATCTCATACATTCGTTTGATGATTCTATGTCAGCTGAAGGAATGCCTACGATACGTTTTTTCAGTTATATTGGCTTAGCGCTTTTATTAGGTATTATTGTCGGATTTTCCGTGTCTAAAATTACTTCAGGTAAAGCAACCAGCCAGGATAAAATCAATATGGCCAAGTCAGCCGGTGTTACAGGCAAAAAAAATTTTAAAGATTCTACCGAAGGAATTTTAAAAGAAGGCGGAATCGAAGGTGAAGGAAACTTCCATCTTCAGCGTCCCGGCGGCGTATCACAAAATGTTTATCTGACTTCTACAACTGTTGATTTATCCCAATATGTAAATAAAAAAGTAAAAGTCTGGGGAGAAACATTCAGTGGAGAAAAAGCCGGCTGGTTGATGGATGTCGGTCTGGTCGAACTGCTTTAAACATTTAGTATGATATCGTTTGAAAAAGTAGTAAAAAAATTTCCTTTAGGTACGATTGCCTTGGACGAGGTCTCGTTTGAACTGGATGAAAACGATTTCGTTTTCTTGGTGGGTTCGTCTGGAGCAGGCAAAACAACTATCCTTAAACTTATTTTGCGCGATACTGTTCCTTCTTCCGGCTCTATTATGATAGACGACTGGGATATTTCCTCGAAACAATTCAAGAATACTATAGAACTTAGAAGAAAAATTGGCGTGGTATTCCAGGATTTCAAAATCCTGTCCGATAAAAACGTCTTTGAAAACATTGCTTTAGGCCTCCAGGTAATCAACGCACCAAAAACCGAAATTAAAAAACAGGTTAAGGAAGCTCTAAAACTCGTCAGTTTAACTAAAAAGGAAAAAGTATTCCCAGCGCAGCTGTCCGCAGGCGAATTGCAACGGGTGGCTATCGCCAGGGCTATAATTGGGGATAGAAAAATACTGCTGGCCGATGAACCAACCGGCAATTTAGATCCGAAAACTTCCTGGGAAATAATGAAAATTTTCAAGAAACTTGAAGGCAAAAGAACTATCATCTTCGCCACGCATAACACCGACATTGTCAATAGTTTACAAAAACGCGTACTAGTCCTGAAAGAAGGAAAAATAATGAAAGACGTCCGTAAAGGAGGGTATGAACTATGAAAGAAATATTAATATCAATAAGAAGAGCTCCATACCAAACATTTGCCGCTTTTCTGGTCCTGTTTTTCACCTTATTTTTATCGGTCGTATTTTTCGTTTCCTTAAGTTTTCTTTACGGAACATTAGGCTATCTGGAAACACGTCCCCAAGTAACAGTATATTTTCAAACAAAAATCCCGGAGAAAGACATTTTTCAAATACGCAACGAATTGATCAGTTCCGATAAAGTACTATCCATAAAATACGTGTCTAAAAATGAAGCATACACTATATATAAAAATTTGAACAAGGATAATCCGCTGCTGCTGGAAATGGTTTCGGCCGACATACTGCCGCCGTCACTGGAAATTTATGCCAAAAAACCGTTATTCCTGCCTGAAATTGCCGAATATCTCAAAAAACAGTCCAATGTTGACGAAGTCCAGTTTCAAAAAGATATAGTTGACCAGCTTTTGACTTTAACCGGTATTCTCAGAAAAACTACTATTGTCTTTTTCGGCTTTCTCCTGCTTATGTCGATCGTGGTTTTAACCACCACTACCCTATTTAAAATTGCCTTGAAAAAAGATGAAATCGAACTGCTCCAGTTGATTGGCGCTTCGGGCTGGTATATCAAAAAACCCTTTATTATGGAAAGTATATTCTTAGGCTTTTTGGCATCAACCACTTCTTTTTTTATCATTATGCTGGTGATTCTTTATCTTAATCCGTTTTTAACTTCTTACCTGAAAGGAATACAAAGCTTGACGTTGAATATAATGTCTTTCCAAATATCCGTTTGGCCGCTAAATATTAAATTTTTAGCCATCACTTATGCCGTATCTTCAATATTCGGTATCATTATTGCCATGGCAGGATCTTTTCTGGCTACCCAAAAATATTTAAAGCATTAATTTAATTGATGCTTTCGTATAATTTAATATAAGTATGAAGAAACATATTTTAACAGGACTGTTTTTACTTCTGGTTATATTTTTTTCATACGGATATGTTAAAGCAATTGAGTGTGATCCGGGTATAGACTGGTCTAAACTAAGCCAATCGGAACTTCAGGAATTAAGGGATGTCAAATGTCCGCAAAAACTTCAGGTAATAGGCCAACAAAAAAATACGCTTAGAGCGGAAATTCAATATTTTGATACTCAAAAATATTTAACCGGACTGAAAATACAGGAAACCGAACAAAACATCGCATCTACCCAAAAAGAAATCGAGAATTTGTCTTCACGTATCGAAGGATTGGATGATTCATTAAGCTATCTGTCAAAACTTTTGTTGAAACGGGTAGTAGAAGGATATAAGAGGAGGTCTGGCTCTCTTTTTAACGTCATACTCAATAGCCAAACCGCCAATGACTTTATAGACCGGGTAAAATATCTAAAAAACGCTCAGGATAATAATCAGAAAATCATCATTCAAGTCCAGCAAGCCAAGCTTAATTTTGAAGAACAAAAAAAACTAAGGGAAACGAAAAAACTGCAACTTGATATCTTAATCAACACATTAGAACAACAAAAAGCAGATTTATTATCCCAGCAGCAAGTCAAAAAGAATCTTCTGGCAGCTACCAACAATGATGAAAATGTATATCAAAAATTACTGGATCAGGCAAGAAAACAATTATCCTCATTCCAAGCGTTTACCAAAGCGGCCGGAGGGGGAATAATAAGCGCAAACGGTCTTTCTGAAGGTAAAGAAGGTTGGTACATGTCGCAAAGAGACGAGCGATGGGCCAGCCGTTTTATAGGTTTATCAAACATGAATCTTCTTGAAGTCGGTTGTTTAATTACAGACATAGCTATGATATACAAAAAATACGGTGAATCGGTAACACCGGCAGATATTGCTTCCCAACTGGACCGATTCTTTTCTAATACTGCCCTTATGTTAGTTCCCTGGCGCGGACCGGGAGGTAGGATATATACGCCCATCTTAATTTCTCAAATAGATGAAAAACTTAGTCAAAATACACCTGTTATTGCCGGTTTATATGCCGGAGCTTATGGTACACATTATGTTGTTTTGACAAAAAAAGAAGGAGATGATTATATAATGTACGATCCTTATTATGGTCCTGATTTGAAATTATCTTCTCATTATGGTTTCGGATCTATTTTTAGCACAGTTGTTTTTCAATAGAATAAGCCGAAAAATAAATAATTTAATTCTTTTATTTTGTTGTATATAGTCCATTGACTTTAAAAAAGTATTTTGTATACAGTATTCTGTATGAAATACCTTATCATCTTCTGTTTGATGTTGATTATCATGATTAGCCATCAGGTTTTTGCCGAAAATACAGTACTAATCAATGAGTTCGTGATCGAACCGTCTCCCCAATCTGTAGAAATTATTAATACCGGCACGGAAAGCGCAGATATATCCGGCTGGCATATTGATGATGCCGGAGGAAGTACATTTTACACTATTCCCAACGAAAGTATAATTTTTCCCAACTCCTGTCTGATATTCAGCGCTGATTTCAATTTTAATAAATCAAGCAGCGATACTGTCAGGCTATTTGACAAAACTGCCGTTCCAACTTCGCTGCAGAGCATACTGATTGATTCTTTTTCCTATAAATCCAGCTCCGGATCCGGAATTTCTTATTTTAGATTACCGGACGGAGAAAATATTTGGCAATCAGGCCAATCTAGTTTAGGAAAGCACAATGCAACTAAACTTACTTGTCTTATTTCTCCGACATTAACTCCGACGATTAATATTACGCCTACACCAACTGCTATTCCCACACCAAATTCAACAGCAACCCAAATATTGTCTCCAACTCCGTATTCATTTAACAATATTTTCATTTCCGAAGTAATGGTCAATCCGGCTGTTGGCGAAAAAGAATGGGTAGAACTATTCAATAAGAATGATTTTCCCGTTACCTTGATAAATTGGCATATTGACGATTTGGAAAATGAAGGCTCCTCACCAAAAACATTTTCTATCAACATTCAGGCAAATAATTATGCGGTATTTGAATTAATTTCTTCTGTTTTTAACAATTCCGGCGATGCGGTCAGATTGCTTGATTACAATTTGACTGAAAAAGATAGTTTTGAATATGATACATCAGACCAGGGAAAAACATTCGGAAAAGTATCGTCCGATTCATCTGTTTTTTGCCTTCAGCAACCAAGCAAAAATCAAGCCAACAACTCCTGCATCAGTCCGACAACTACGCCGCAATCAACTCCAACCGGTATTCCGACAACAATACAACAGTCTATGATTACGACCAATAAATCAACATCGACAATGTCTACGAAAAAATCAACCTTAGTGAATCGGAACTATTATATTCCATCCGTTTCAACCGGTCCGCTCACTCAAGGTGAAATCCTAGGCGCTACCAACCGGAAATCAGACAAAACTCCGCTTCGTTCGTTAAGCTTTGTTTCTTTTTCTTACTCTGTTTTGACAATTATCTCTATCTTGCTTAAAATGAAATCATGAACGAAGTTTTCAATTTTCTCCATCACCTGTTGGTGCCTAAAGAAGACAATAATTTTAGAGCCAAAGCTCTGCATCTTGATTTTCTGACTTATTATCTTATAACTGCTTTGCTCTTCTCTTTTATAGTCAAATACTCTCCGCTATCCAATGTCCTGGGTTACGCAACCGATATTACGGTTTCTAAATTATATGAACTAACCAACCAGGAACGGCAAAAAAACGGCTTAGCGGCGCTTACTTTAAATGATAAGTTGAATCAGGCTGCCTCTCAAAAAGCGCAGGATATGTTTGCCAAAAATTATTGGAATCATTACGGTCCTGATGGAAAAGCTCCCTGGGATTTTATACTTGGCAGTGGATATCAATATGAATATGCCGGTGAAAACCTGGCCAAAAATTTTTTGTTCAGCCAAGGCGTGGTTGATGCCTGGATAAAATCTCCCACACATAAGGAAAATATATTAAGGAATAATTATTCCGAGATCGGGTTTGCTATTGTCAATGGCACCCTAAACGGCGAACAGACAACTTTGGTTGTCCAGATGTTCGGTAAACCGCTGGGTAAGGGAAACAGCATTATTCCGCCAAACAATCCGATCATACCCACCGTACAACCGGCAACCGGCCAAGAAACAAATGCCGTAATCCAGTCTCAGCCGGCTGTACTTGCCAAACAAACACCTAAAAAAATCAACCTCTCCTATCTATCATTAAATTTCAATATGATTTTTATAATCTTTTTACTGATAGCTCTGGCTTTTGATTTTTATTTTGCCTGCCGGTTAAACGTTATACGCCTCACCGGCAAAAACATTGCCCATTTTCTTTTTATAGGTTTTATAGGCATTGGTTTAATAATATTAACTAGAGGAGCCATTCTTTAATATGAAACATACCGTTCACCATATTAAAAAAGATCTTAAATCACATGCATTTAATTACTTGATCCTTATCACTGCCGGTATTTTTTTTCTTACCATGCTTAATTTATATAAAGGTGAACGACTGATGGAATTCATTTTGCTTCTTATTTTTGCGTCTTTTTATATCATCTGGGGTATTTATCAGCATATTGTAGACGACACGCTCCATCTTAAAATTGTGATAGAATATATTCTTATTGCTTTTACCATGATTTTTCTTTTAAAAATTCTAATTATTCCTTAAAGCTTATGAAGGGTATTATTTTAGCAGGAGGATTGGCCACACGTCTACGTCCTTTAACATGGGTTACCAATAAGCACCTTCTTCCCGTTTATAATAAACCGATGATTTATTATCCGATAGAATCAATGGCAAAAGCCGGAATCAAGGAAGTTTTAATTTCCAGTTCACCCGATCATGCCGGTGATTTTGCAAATCTGCTCAAAGACGGTGTAGATTTCAATCTTAAGTTATATTATGCCGTTCAGCAGAACCCGAAAGGTGGAATTGCTAATGCCATATCTTTAGCTGAAGAATTCTGCAAAGGAGAAAAACTGCTGGTAATTTTAGGTGACAATATATTTAGCACTAATCTTAAAAACGCCGTAGAAAAACTGGATTCTAAAGATAAGGGCGCTATTATTTACGGAGTAAAAATGCCAACCGATTCAAAGCAATATGGAGTCATTGAAATGGACGATGACGGGAAAGTAAAATCTATAGAAGAAAAACCCGAAAATCCAAAATCTGACATTGCCCAAACAGGAGTATATATGTATGATAATAGGGTTTTTAAATTAATTAAGGAGCTCGAACCTTCAGCCAGGGGCGAACTAGAAGTAACTGACTTAAACAATAAATATGTTAGTGAAGGCACTCTGGAATGTGAACTTTTGGATTGGTGGATAGATGCGGGTACGTCTCATGATGAATTACTCCGGGCTAATAATCTGGTTGCCGAGAAATTCAGGAAGGAAGAAATATAAAATTCTAAATTGACATTTAAAAATTTTTTTATAACAATATAATATATGGATACAACACAAGTATTGCTAACTATTGTTCTTACCATTACTACTATTCTTCTCATCGTGGTGGGATTCCAGCTGATTCTGGTACTGAAGGAATTAAGAATCTCTCTCAGAAAAATTAACGGAATTATAGAAGC
>Ga0209211_10000808_pt1 | contig 62368 bp, 56 predicted proteins | sample RifGroA2_FD_183992 | JGI IMG/M metagenome (GOLD analysis project Ga0209211, IMG submission 183992) | Groundwater microbial communities from Rifle, Colorado, USA - Groundwater A2 (SPAdes) (version 2) | ecosystem: Environmental > Aquatic > Deep subsurface > Groundwater | place: Rifle, Colorado... | reverse complement strand
CTCCTGTCAAAGAACCCCAACCATCCTCTACTACAGAAAATAAAATCCCAGCGATTCAAGGAACGTCTCGAAAATTAACAAAGTCCTGTAATGGAACCGTATCCTCCAAAGAACGCAGGTCGAAATATCCCTGCTTTCCTTAGAAAAATATTCAGGTGAAGCAGGGACATCCCAACTTCCTCTAAATAATTATTAAAGGAAAGTTGGGGCTGTCTACCACCGGTAAGGCAACAAAATGTTTTCATCGTCGATGATAACATCGTCCAGTTGATTCCGGATGCCGGTCACTTGATCAAAGGTCCTCAAATCCTCCATGTCGGCCTCAAGCTGATGAAGATTATCAATGCCGATCACAACCTTATCCACATGAGGGTTCAAGAGGACAAAATTCAGGCAAATATTATTGATGCCAAGCGCGTTGGCCTGAGAAATTCTTCGCAAGGCGCCTAACGGTCCTTTCGCCTTTTCCAATTTCAACGGCACGGCCTCCAGCGGCAGAAAAGCCAGTCCCTGCAGGAAAATTGACCGAACAAAGATCTCAATGTTTCTTTGCTTAAGACGAGGAAACCAGTTTTCAAACCGGCGGTCAAACACGCTGTAAGGGACCTGCACCGTGTCACAGGGCAAATTCTTTTCAAAAATCATATCCAGCTCCGCGGGAGAATATAGAGAAAACCCTATGGACTCAACACGCTTGTTTTTTTTTAACTCCACCATTTCCTCCCACAGGGCTTCATGCTTTAAAAAATTCTGAAAATTATGAATGAGATACCCGTCTATGGTATCGACACGCAAACGGGAGATCGATACCTGAAAAAATCCCTTCACATCCCCGGGCTTATAGGACTCCAACGGCGGCAGCTTGGAGAAAATCCTGAAGACCTTCGGATGTCCTTTCAAATAGTCGCCCAGCACGCTCTCGCTCTGGCCATAACCCGCCGCCGTGTCCAGACACTTGATCCCGGCGGCTTGAGCGTAATCCAATATTTCTTTCACAGCCCGCGGAGGAACGCGGCCCGCTTTATTGGCAATCCCGTAATCCAGACCAAACTGGACCGTCCCCAAGGCAATTCTGGACGTCAAGAATGTTGAAGACACTCCCTTGATCCTCCTCATACCCGGCTTCGCATCCTGGCCAATTTCCTGATAGCGGTAATGACCTGTCCCACATCATCGTCCGTCATACTTGAATACAGAGGCAGCGACAAGCAGCGATGATAGTAATGTTCCGCCTCAGGGCAATCTCCCCATCGCGTCGCGAAGGTCTTCTGGTAAAAAGGCTGGGTGTAGACGGGGATGTAATGGACCTGGCTGTAAACGCCGTATTCCCGCAGTTTCAGCATCAATTGTGTGCGGTTCAGCTCCATGTTCTCAAAATCAAATAACAGCACATAGAGATGGAAATTGCTGTCGCCCGCATCGGCCTCATAGGGGATCGTGAGGCCGTCTGTCCGCGCGAAGGCCTCATTGTACGCGTTCACAATCTCCCGACGGCGTTGTCGGAACTGATCCAGCTTCTTCAATTGAGAAGACCCCAGGGCGCATTGCATATCCGTAATGCGATAATTGAACCCTAAATACGTCTGCTCATAATACCAGGGGCGCTTGACCGGGACTTCCCCCTTCTCCTGGGCTGGTTCAAAAGCGGTGTCTTTATGAACAAACTCCTCCGGGTCACTGGTAATGCCGTGCGATCGAAGATAACAGAGTTTCCTCCATACCCCCTTGTCATTCGTCAACACCGCGCCGCCTTCGCCCGTCGTGATATGTTTGACCGGATGGAAGCTCAAGGTCGTCATATCCGAATACGCGCACGAACCCACGCGCGTATTTTTATAAAATGATCCCAGGGCGTGACAGGCGTCTTCTATCAGATAAATCCTGTGTCCGTACGCGCGCTCCTTGACCCTGATCATGTCCCGGATCGCGTCCATATCACAACTCTGACCCGCGAAGTGAACCGGGATCACGGCCTTCGTGCGTTCGGTTATTTTTTTCTCGATCTCTTGGGTGGAAATATTATACGTTCGGGCGTCGATATCCGCGAAAACCGGTTTGCCGCCGCAATAAACAATACAATTCGCCGACGCCACAAACGTAATCGGCGTTGTGATCACTTCATCCCCCGGCCCGATATCCGCCGCCAGACAGGCGATATGCAAGGCGGAGGTCGCCGAATTCACGGCAACGCAATGGCGCGCTGTGGTGATATCCCTCAGACCATTCTCAAATTCAGGGATCTTCGGCCCCTGTGTCAGATAATTCGATTTTAAAACATCGACCACCGCCTGAATGTCCTCCTGCATAATGCTCTGCCGGCCGTAAGGGATATGGTCCAGGACAGGGAAGATTTTCCTGAAATTATTTTGTTTAATGATGCCGGGAATGCCTTTTTGGTAGTCGTCATAAAATTTCTCTATGGACTCCTCCAACGTCGGGAACGCGCGGCCTAACGCCGCTTCCATTTTGCGCACATCCAGTCCGAGATTTTTTCTTCGGGGGGCTTTTAAATGCGCCTGATCAATAGAAATCGCCTGAATGCAGGACTTGTTCAATTGAAAATAGTCGGCAATGCGGCGCGCGAATTCGTTTTTCGACATAAATGTGGAACTGCCGCAATTATAGATGCCCTTCAAGTCTTTCTCGATGGCCTGATCAATGATGCGGGCCAGCTCAAAGGTGTAGATGGAAGAAAAATACGTGTCTTGAAATCCCTGGATTCTTTTCCCGGCGGAAAGCTCGTGAATCACCCACTCGGCTAAACTGAATTTGTTCTGGATATTCCAGCCAAAGAGATTTGTCCTGAGAATAAGCGCTTCGGGAACCCGTGCCGCCTCCCGCTCCCCTTGATATTTTGTCAGAGCGTAGTAATTGGTCGGATGAACAGGAAAATCTTCGGGGAGTGGATTCTTCGGCGAATCCCCATAAAGCAAATCCGTGGAGATATAGACAAATTTGGCCCCGTTTTTCAGCGCCTGATTGACCAGGAACCGTGTTCCCGACACATTGACCTGTTGGGCCAAATCCTGATGATCTTCACAGAAATCCACATCCGAAATCGCCGCGCAGTGAATAATAATATCCGGATCAAATTCCTCTATAATTTTCTCGACGGCCGTTTCCGAGGTGAGCTCGATCTTACGTGTCTTGATCCCTTCGATTTCAACCCCGTGCGCGTTGTACAGACCTAAAATGTCATATGTATTCTTAAGGCAATACGCCAGGTTATTGCCCAACAGCCCGCTGACGCCGGTAATCAACAATCGTTTTTTAACAATGTCTTTCATAGTCATTATTTAACAGGTTCCAACTCCTGGAGCCGAACCATGGAATTAAAATATCCGCCTTGAGCGGTCAATTCATCATACGTGCCCTTTTCAAGAAGCCGGCCTTGATCTAAAACATATATGCAATCCGCCTTCTTGATCGTCGAAAGCCGGTGAGCCACGACAATGACCGTTGTCTCATGAGCGATATTTTCAATGGCCTTCTGAATCAAGCGTTCTGAATGCGTGTCCAGCGAACTGGTCGCTTCATCCAGGATCAAGACCTCGGGCTTTCGCAAAAGGGCCCTGGCCAGGGCGATCCGCTGAATTTGCCCGCCGGACAACCGCACACCCCTGTCCCCCACCCATGTCTCATACCCTTGAGGAAAACTCGCTATAAACTCATCGGCGAAGGCCGATCGGCAGGCCGTCTTGATTTCCGCTTCCGAGGCCTCGGGGCTGGACCATAAAAGATTTTCACGGATCGTCATATTAAAAAGCACGCTGTCCTGGGGCACATAGCCGACGCGCTTTCGATAAGACACAATATCAAACTCGGACAAAGGCGTTCCGTCAAAACAAATAGCGCCCTGCTGAGGCTCATAAAATCCCATGATTAAATCAATGAGGGTGGATTTTCCCGTCCCTGATTTTCCCACAAAAGCGACCATCTGACCTTTCGCGATGGACGCGTCGACATCCGTGAGGACGGGACTGTGTCCCGGGTAAGAAAACGTCAATTGCTTAATTTCGATGGCCTTCTGAAAGCCGGTAAACTTCCTATCCTTGATTTCATGCCTCATCTCCCCAGCCTTGCGCCGTAATTTTTGGATCTGTTCATAGCTGGGCACGAAGTTTTCCAGCGCGTTTTTATACATCGTGATATTGCCGATGGACTGGGCGACTTGCGTGAGGGCCAGCAATAAAACGGTCAATTCCGACAACGGCACGGCAAAATGCCGTCCGGCAAACAAGGCCGCGACAAGCATGATGATCCCTAACGGGCGGTAAAGAATAGGCACGGCCAGACTCAAAATCTGCGATTTTAATGTAACGCGGATATGGACATCGTAGACACTGTTGAGATGATTGATCGCCGTTTCCTGGGTTCCGAACCCGAGGACCAGTTTGGCCAGATTAAAACTTTCATGCATGACAGAAGTCAACTGATTCGCTGTGGAAGTATTCAACTGCCCTAACCGGTAATTCATTTTTCCAAGAAGGACAAAGGGGACCGCGAAAACAAAAGCAATAGTCAAACTGATGAGCGTGACCTGCCAGGAAATATAGAACGGCACCGAAATAAAAACGATGAGCTGCAGGATACCGGAAAAAAGAAGCCCCATCCCCCCGAACGCCGTATCCACGATGGACAATTCCCGCGTGAGGGTATTAATCAATTCACCCTGCTTGTTCGACGTGAAAAAACCCCAGCGGGCCGCGCAAAAATCCCTGAAGGTCCCCAACATAATATCCTTGGAAACCACGTATTTGGTCCGTAACAGCGAATGGCGCACCCCCAACTGCAAAACACTGCCCAGCGTAATAAACAGGACCACAATCAACAATAGGCTCGTCAAAGAAGCCGGAAGCCCTAACGTCTTCATGCCATCAATCATTTTAATCGTTAAAGGGCTGACCCCTTGAAGGTCCGGGTGGATGAGAAAATCAACCACCGGGGTAATCGTAAACAATGAGCACGCCCCCAGCAGGCTGACCACCGTCACCAGCACGATGTTCTTGACCATCAGCCCGGGAAACCGGCTAAAAATCTCGACTATAAAGTCCCAACTTTTCATGGCTTTTGTCCCATTCCTTGATTAAACATGAATTCAATTAACTCTGATAGTTATTAAACGCGGATTCTGGAAGGCGAGGATTTCTCCAGCAAATCCGCGTTCTCCCGCAAGAATTCTGCGCCAATCGTTGAAAACTTAACGTCATCATGAATGTGCGGATAGAGGGCTTTAAACCTCTTCAGAAGACTCCTGTCCTCTCCTGTCATCCGCGGATAACGGCCATTGATTCGATCATCCATTTCCATGGCGAGAGTCTGAATTTCTTGCGGGGTATTATCCACAATATCGATCTCCCCCAGCCGGGCGATTTCAGGCAAATCCTTTCGGCAACAATGAATCGGCAGATTCAATTCAAGCATCTCTTGATAAGAGAAAAAACGTTTTTCCTCCTGTTTCCAGACCCTCTTATATATGAAAATTCCATTCAAATCCCAATTATAAAACCCTGGCGGTTGGCTAAAATTGACGTAGGCAATCGGTCGTCGGAATATCGCGGGGATAGCCACCAACCCCGAAGGGTTGCCGAGAAAGAACCGGCAGGTGGCCGGCAGATAAATATCCAGGAAATCCGTGCGATACCCCTTGGCCGCGTAATCAATGATCATGGGATTCGTCGTCTTGAGCGCCTCTTTAACATGATGCCCCATCCGGATGACGTAATGCCCTCGTGTCGTCAGCATCTCGGCGGCCATCAGGTACGTCTGAATGTCATCATCACGGTAATCATGGTACGTCCAATCGCGGCTGGAAAACGCTTGATTTAAATACGCCGAATCTCGGCCGTAAATACAGACATACTGCGCCCCAGAGGGGATCCCCATCTTCCGCAAGGCCTCCTGGCCGGCCTCCTCTTCTTGCGGTGTAAACTGCAAATGCGGTTGCGTGCGGCAAAGAGACCAGGAGGGATGAAAATCACCGATTCCTTGGATCTCAAAGACATGTTCCCCGCATCCCGGCAATTTCCTTAATAACAGACGAACCTGTGTCATCAACAAAGCTATATGAGGAATTCTTAAAACAAGCAGCTTTGATTCCCACATTTTTTTTAACTGTTTGTTACAGACATTGCCCTCATTATAAAAAATATCAAAATTCGGGGGGCCGTGTAAGCCTGCATCGCGTTGACACAAATACCGCTCAGGTTCGTAACCATAATGTCCTAACCGGTCACTCCTCAACTTCAAAAAGCGCACCCGCATAAATGGTTTTAAAACGACGATGAAAAAGACTACGGGAATCGCAAGAATCAGAGCTGTCAAACGTAATAAAAGCCTACCGGCCTTAACGAATATGCACGGCATCCCTTTTTCCCGAATCTCTTTTAAATTACATTCTATTCTCAACTTTAATCGGTTCATACTCCTCCAATTTATTCAAGTCATTACTATCGACCTCACCATTTTTCAACGACTATCATTCTTCGGAATCAATGCCGGGCCATCTCCATCTATATCAGATTTTGTAATGTGCATATTTTCAAGGACAGGAAAATGCCCCCCCTGGGGAGCAAGGAAAGCAAAATTCTGATGACGAAGGGTGTGTTGAATGGGGGTTATCCTTACAGGTAATATTTGCCTGTCATTAGGCTCCTCATCTGCACCTAAATCGAGGAAAGTTTGGCTATAGGTCCTGTTTGAGCAAATAAAATCAACATAAGAACACCCTTTATTCTTCAAATACTGCAAAACCCCTTGCATCAAAATTAAACCATCCGTTTTCCCCTGTTTATCATCCGGATGAAAAAAGTCCACAATTCTCCCGACAAGAGCATCATAAATCCCAAACGCCTTTTCAATGCGATAAATACAAACAGCCGGCCGTTGAGCTTCCCCTTTCAAAATGACATAATATTTAAATACGGGATGTTTAAAATACCGCCAGGTTAAATAGCTCAATGAACGGACGGTTCCAAAGGACAACCCTGAATAAAGCTTCCAATCCGGATGATAATTTTCTTTATTGAGGGCGACTTCTGTGATTGAATCCGGATCAGGAAAAATTGGTCTAAAAATCATCTTATCCAGATCACTCTCTATCGCAGAAGGGAAAAGTAAGGGCACACACTGCTTTTTATCAAACACACACGTGTATCTTGCTACTCTTGGAAAAAATGCCCAACCAAGTTTCTTAAAAAAAGGACCACCTAATTCACTCGCATTAACCGTCAGTAACAATGTATATTTTTCCTGAATTCTTTTCGTTAATAACCAACCTAAACCGCGTTGAGTTTCCTTTCTGACCATCCAATACAACAACCATACAGCCGGATATGGATTTCCCAACTCCCCCCAATGAACAGAAAACGGCAAATAACCAAGAATACCTACCAATCTGTCATTTTCCCAACCGCACAAGACACTTGCATTACCATCGCTAGGATCAGCCTGAAATTGCCACTCGAAAAATTTTCTATCGCAAATCGCATGATCAAGTCTGTAACACTCCGACAGGAAAAGGCGCATTTGCTCCCATCTTTCCATAGGAAAGTAGTCTATTATGTCAACCATGAGAAAAAGTAACCCTACTTTAAATATTTCGAAAGTATAAATTTAATCAGTTTAAAAGATTGCAGCTCCAGGATATCCTCATCCTTAAATTTGACACCGAATTCCTCTTCTAAAGCCACAACAAGCTTCATATGATTCAATGAGTCCCAATTCGCGACATTGACTTGAGAAGAATGTTCGCCCAAGTCCGTTTGAGGAACCTCAAGCACATTTGACAAAATCTTTATTATTTTTTTTTCCATTAACAACCTCAATATAGTTTATTTGCCTGGAGCGGTATTGACTTATATCCAAAACATAATTCTTTCTTGAATCCGTAGCTTCCTTTAAAGTAAAAGAGCACTGTTCATAAAAATCCCTCGTCAAACCGTTCTTCAGCGTCTTAATGTATATCGCATTTACTTTTTCCACTTTGTTCTCCATCATCGCATTTATTAAATAATCCATAAATACATATTCAACATTCCTACCGATAATACGACAGCTCATTAAAAAAGTGTCAATATTCCCTGTCCGGTTCTTAGAATCAAAATGAATAACGCCCACCCCCGTGACTCCGCTGTCTCCAAATTTATCCAATAAAGCGAAGGCATACACCTTTGTCGCATCATCCTGAATAAACCCCCTAATATCCATTTCAGAATAGCGCTTAGTCGTTAAATTAAACTGATTTGTTTTCTGACTCATCTGCGAAATACGGGGTATCAATGTCTCATCATCCTCAAAAATAGTCATTTTCAACTTTAATGAAACAAGATAGTCTTCAATACTGGAAAACTCCCCTTTGGCGTTCTCCCTTTTTTTCTGCACCTTATAGATTTCTGTCTTATTTTTATCCTCATCTGTCAACGACATATCAAGAAATAAACCTGTATTTTCTCTCAACATCTTAGGATAATCGCTTAATCTTTCAGGCACCTGCAAGACCTTGACATCAGGCAATAACTTCTGAATAAAACCCACTTCAAATGACGAATCATCTACAAATACAATACTATCTAATCCAATGTTCAACTCCTGAGCGATTTCTATCAAATTCCTTGATTTATCAAACCAATTCACTCTTTTGACGCTAATATGCTCATCCCGCAGTTGCATATCCGGATGTGATTTAATGACCTCTTCGACGTCCTTTTCATTATTTTTAGTACACAACCCGATTAAAATACCCCGCTTGTAAAGTGCCTTTGCGATATTCTGGACCTCGGAAAATATAGAACCGTCCTTTGTCATCGCAGACATCTCAATATTTTCAAAACCATCCTCCCCCAGAATCCCCTTCCATAGGGTATTATCGCAATCAAAAATAAGGGCTTTTCTCGATTTTCCGCTAACAGCCATGATCAACGGTTTGACATGCTCAGCATAATCTTTAAAAAAATCAACCGTGTATAAAGCTTTCGAAGAATAATAATATCTCATATCTATACTTTTCTCTCGCCCGAGACTGGCAACAACCTTATCGACATCAACCACTATAACATTCTCCCATTTTTTGTTTTTCAGATAATCATTCAATTGAACAGCCAGCCGTTCAAGATTATTTATATGCAAATTTGAGTTATAAAACGGCAAGGCCGTAAATTTATTCATTAAAACAAGAGATGAGTGGCTTAAATTTTCCAGAGCCAAATCAATTTCAGATTTAACCTTTTCAAAAAGCTCCCCTATCTGTTCCTCATTAAACAGTTCAATTTTATGATGCAGGCCATCCATGATATTGCATAACTCCCAGAAAATAATAATCAAATTTGAATCTTTATATTTCAAGGTGTCTTGAATAATATTGTCATAATCCCCCGTGGTCACCAAAGCGTTAATACCTTCCAGTCTTAATGAATATTCCAAAATCTCCTTAACAAGGCTTACCGTACAATTAGATAAAACAGTGACTTGATAAGTTGAGGAACTCAGCTTCCCTCCCAACTCTTTATTTAACTTTAAAATTTCTGAATAACTGACACTCATAACATTACCTGTCCGCCGTTGACCCTAATCGTTTCCCCGGTTAAAAAATCTGATTTTTCTGAAACCAAAAAACTTATTGCCCCTGCGACATCCTCTGGGCTGGCGATTCTTCCCAAAGGGGTTTGTGCCTCCACAAGGAGTTTTACTTTTTCAGGGATATTCGCGATGAGCTCCGTATCTGTCATACCCGGCGACACACAATTAACTCTAATGCCTTTTGAAGCTAATTCGATGGCCAACCCTTTCGTAAAACCATGCAGAGCGGATTTGGAAATGATGTAATGCAACCATTGCGCATTGGGTTTTTCAATGGCTTGCGTTGTCATATTAATTATTTTTCCATATCCTCTTTTCTCCATCTCCGGCACCACGCACTTTTGTATATTAAAAAATCCCTTCACATGTATATCCAAATGATCCTGAATAATATTCCACTCCAAGTCCTGAAGCTTTATATTGGGAATCTCACTCGTCGCACAATTTACCACTGCCGTTATGACATGAAAATGCCGAATGATTTTGACTATGGCATCCTCAACTTGATGCAAATCGGTTATATCAGCTTTAACCAAAAGAGCTTTTCGTCCCATAGCTACTATCTTTTTCTGGATTTCTTCAGCCAATGCCTTATTTTTGCAATAATGAATGGCCACATCAAAACCATCTTTGGCTAACTGCAGGCAGGCAGCTTGACCGATCCCTCCTGTCCCCCCTACAACTAAAGCAACATGTTGTTTAATCTTTTTACTTTTACTTAGAGTCGGAACTTTCTTTTGTTCAACGACTTTTACTTTCGCCATGCCAGTCGTAACCTTCTGCTTATTTTGATTAAAAATTTCTGTTTTTAATTCAATGGTTTCTGTTCTTTCGATCTTATTCATAACTTCAGCTTTTACGACCAGCGTATCTCCCACTCTAACAGGCAGCAAAAATTCCAGATTCTGGGCAAACCACAAGGCACCATCGCCCGGCAACTTTGTGCCTATAACCGTAGAAATAAATGATGCTCCCAACATCCCATGGGCAACTGGCTTCTTGTAAGCCGTCTGTTGCGCATATTCCTTATCCACATGCATCCTGTTATCGTCGCCTGTCAATTCAACAAATCGGTCAATATCCGACTGAGTGATTAAATGTTTTATTTCAGCCCTGTCGCCGACTTTTATGGCATCAAATTTTTTCATAGGTCACCACTTTCTCATGAATTCCCTGTAAGGTAGTACTCAATTCTTGATCGAAACCGCATCCTATTCCTTGAATTTATTTAACATTTTAATAACGGCTTCGACATTTTCCAGCGGCTGCGCCGGACCGCACGGCAAATAAATCCCCTCATTGCCAAAACGTTCTGAGTTCGGAAACGTCCCTCTCTTCTCTAAATAACCGGAGATGCTCAAATTCGGCGGGACCGGGCGCGTTTGGATTCCCTTGTCTTTAAGGAACTCAATCAGCTTCTTTCTTTGCTTGCATAAAACCTCGATATATAAAGGAAATTCGCCCTCGGAAATTTTCACAGGAATGAGGGAGAGGAACGGTAAGTCTTTCATCGCCTGAGAATATCTAGCGTACAATTCCTTAAGATGCTTAATCCGCTCTTCCGCGTGAGTCATTTGCACGAGACCAAACGAGGCCAAAAGATCCGTAAACTTGAAATTAAAACCCATCTGATTCCAGGTGTCCGTAAAAATATCCACAACCCCGTGGTTCTTAATCAATTTTAATTTCTCATACACCTGCGGATTTCTCGTAACGACGAATCCGCCCTGGCCTGTTGAAATCAGCTTGCTGATGCCTAAAGAAAAACATCCCGCGTTGGATTGTGTTCCTAAAAAACCTTTTGAATTCTTTGAATAAAGCGCTTGGGCGGCGTCTTCAACGACCAATAAACCATACTCCTTAGCGATCTTCTCAATGGCCTGCATATCAACCGACCGGCCGTTGAGATGCACCGGCAAAATAGCTTTAGTCTTTGACGTAATTTTTTCCTTTATCTTTGAGGCGTCCATAACCGGAATATCCGGACAGACATCGACCAAGACCGCCTTGGCGCCGGTCATGAGGACCGCGTGCGCCGTGGCAATCCATGTCCGGTTCGGGACCAACACCTCGTCGTCTCGTCCGATCCCCAACGCCATAAGCGCCAGGAGAAGCGCGCTGCTGCCGCTGGTCGTCATCACGGTATGGGGAACCCCCAGACTCTGAGCAAGTTCTTGTTCCAATTGCCTTGTCAGCGTCCCTTCGCTGATATGTTCCTCCGCGACAGCCTTTCTTAATCTCTCGACCTCCTCATTTCCAAAGGATGTCCGCCACCAGGAAATCTCACGCATAAATTATCCTCGTCCCGTATTTAATCTTAACCATGTTATAAACTTATTCTTAAATCACTTCAAGCTCAGGCAAAGGGATGATAAAATGCCCCCCTTGTTTCAGAAAAGCCTGATGCGTATTCACGATTTGTTCATAAAATCTCCATGCCAGGATCACGATATAATCCGGTTTATTGTCGTATATTTTCTGCGAGGGATAAACAGGGATATGCCATCCCGGGCTCAACGTCTGATATTTTCGCGGATTATCATCCAAAAGAAACTCCAGCGCTTCACCAAGATCAAAATAATAAATAAAAGTTGTCACGCTGTGCGAGGCCCCGTAGCCGGCTATCGTCTTTCCTTGTTTCTTCAGATCATTCAATAATTTCGTGAGTTTTGCCTTCTGTGTATCTATCTTGCCCACAAAAGTCCGGTAGGCGTCAATCCTATCTACCCCCAGATTCTCTTCTAGTTGAATCGCTTCTTTGACGGAACTATCCACCTTCCGCCGGCCGGCCGCCCATTGCACCGTGCCCCGTATGGACCCGCCTTTGGTAGGGACCCTATCGATGTAAATCAGGGACATTCCATGCTTACTAAAAAATTTATCAAGAGGCTTCACGGAAAAATAGCATAGATGTTCATGGTAAATATTATCAAAGACCATGTTTTGCATGGTATCTACCAGATAGCCCGTCTCAAAGATAAACACCCCCTCAGGCGCTAATAAGTCTTTTATCCCGGTAAGGAATTCCTCCAAATTATCTATATTGGCCATGACATTGTTGGCAATGATGATGTCGGCCGCTCCCCGCTCTTTTTTAATCTTTTGAGCAAGCGCGGGGCTAAAAAAGGAAGGCAGGGTTTCGGTCCCTGACGCGGTTGTTTTTTGGGCGATAGCCGCGGCCGGATCAATCCCCAAAACCCTCAAACCCTGTTTTTGAAAAAACTTTAACAGTGTCCCGTCATTGCTTCCTATCTCCACAACAAAGGCCTCGGAGGCAGGACCTATCCGTTGAAGGACACGCTCAGCGTATTTTTGGAAATGCGCCACCAACCCGGGAGACGTGGTCGTTTCATAAATATACTTTCCATAAAGGACCTGCGGATCAATCACATCAGGTAAATGGGCCAATCCGCAATCCAAACATAAATAAAGGTCGAGCGGAAACACAGGCTGCTGTTTGTTTTGCCGGTCGGCAGGCATATAGGCGTCCGCCACCGGCGTCGGCTTCAGGGCCATGGCCAGTTGCAGATGCCGGCTGCCGCATAAACGGCATGTCGCCCGCCGATAAATAACGGGAGGCTTCTTCGTTTCCTCCCCTAAGGTTTGTTCCGCGCTCATCCTATCGCTCATACAACCTCCTGGTATTATGGCTAAACCGCGTGTCCAATCTTTTATAACGTCAACTCTCTCTAGCGGAAAAAGCGTCGACATCTTGTGAAAGTTTTTTCATATATTCTTTATGCCGCCCTGTTTCACCTTCCTCCGGGGCCCAGGGCGCAAAGACCATCTCCGAACGATTGAATGGGCCGCTGGTGGTTTCGTGAAAAACCAAAATTTCCGAAGTGATGCGCAGGGTGTGATACAGCGGCTGTGCGATTCGGTAATAAAAAAACCTCCCCGAGGAATAATCCCCCATCCGGACGACATCGCTGAGCCCTCCCTCTTCGTCAAAGAACACAACATCAACGGCCCCCTCGATAACATGGAACGATTCACTCTTGTTCAAATGTTTATGCGGCCGGACATAGGTATCCCGCGCGTGAATAATAAACATTTCATGCAGTCGATCATTCACATCCTTATGGGCGCACAGCCGGATCCGTTGCCGGTCATTTTCCTGGGCCTTACGTTCTAACTGCTCCATATCCTGCCGGCGGATTTTAACGATCCCATCCTCGGAATAAAGAACTTCAGGATTATAAACCTTGATGCGCATGTTTATGTTCCTCGTCAACAACAGCCAATAGTTCTAAGACATGTTTGCTGGCCGGAAAAATAGACTTAAATGTCCCGCCCTGATCCGTAAAATTTTTATTATTGGCTATTACTTTTTCTTCGCTTAGAGGATTAAGGCTCAGGAGACAAAGTTTAATATGTTCTTCAAGGAGAGAATGAGATCCATAAATAGGCAATCTCGAACCCGGCATAAAAAGCCCTTTTTTGTTGGAATTGTCATCAACAAAAAAAGCAATGTCCTCCTTAAGACCCAAGAAATTCACAAAGGCACAGGCAAGATGGCCTGCCCCAAAAAGGGCGATCTTCCCCTGATCGCGTCTATATTCTTTTAAATACATCCTGAGTCTCCGGGACTGTCCAGACAAATTGTCCGCGAAAATTTTGATTCGTTTCCGCTCCTTCTCCTGCAAATCCGCGGATGTCTCAACGGCATCCGTTCGCTCAAGAGGCTGAACAACCGCGATCAACGAATCCTCAAATAGATAAGGGTAACGTTCATACCGGCAGAGGGAAAAGCCCATGCGCGCGAAACACTCTTGAAAAGTCACCGGCGTGAAATAAAGGATATGTTCTTCCCAGAGCGTTGTATAGTCGTGTCTATCGAAGGCGCGGCTGCAATCCGGGACCTCCAAGACGATATAACCGTCGGGATGAATTAATTTCTTGATCGCCTGCAGAAAAAGATACGGGTCATAGGCGTGTTCAAAGACGTGTCTGACGATCACCAGATCCGCTGCGCCATACTTTTGAACAATCTTTTCCGCGGCGTCGCAGGTCAGTCGGTCTTGAATCATCTCGGCCCCGCAGCGGGAGTCAAGAATATCCAAATCCTCTCTTGGATTCACACGCCAGGTTCGCGTAAAGCCTTTTTTGTTAAATCGCGCTAAGGTGGTGTCATCTTTAAACGTCACCCCGCCTATCACAGATTCTCTTGTTATTCCCGGCAGATGACAAAGCTTTTCAACAAACGCGTCCAGGTGTCCTTCCGGTTCGTTATAAGAAATCCAGTCCACGCGCGGCACGACTTCGTTCACCGCAACAGGCTTCAAACTCTGGACCATGCCGCACGCCTGACATTGACCGATCACCATCGGGAAAACGGCTTCTGGAGCGTCGGCCGTCGGTAAGAAACGATTGGCAATCGGCTGTCTGCCGAGATCTAACACGTCTTCGACGTTCTGTGTTCTACAAATAAGGCATCTGTTCATGGATTTCCGACCGTTTCTGTTTCAGCCTTGTCTGCTTGACGTTTATTCTCAAACGCGCATGTCAATTTCATTCCATCTTCAAGACCGGTAAATGAAAAATCCCTGAATAATTGAACAAACCGCGCGTTATCAAAGGCATTGTCCACTTTGTCTTTAGTCCGCTGCCGCGATGTTATATTTAATTCAGAAAAAAGAAGCCCTGAAAGGATACCCAGGACATCTCTAAACGTATAACTCTGACCACTCGCGACGTTCAACACCCCGGCATGGGCGCGTAGCGCTAATCGGCAGACAATTTCACTGATATCTTCCACATAAAGAAATTCACGGAGTTCTGTTCCATCCCCCCATAAAGTAATCGGTTCTTTATGAAGCGCAGCCTTGAGGAATCCCACAGGGCCATACGTCGCGCCTAAATCACCCGGCCCATAAATGAGCGGGGGCCGAAGAATCGTCAGAAAACCGCCATCCCGCGCGCTCATCACCTTGGTCAATAACCGCTCCGCGGCATACTTAGCCAATCCATAATAAGACGTGGGTTGAATGGGAGTGCCTTCCGTAATACGTGTGTTGTGGATGTCCTCGCCGTAAACAGCCGTAGAACTAAAAAAGATAAACCGCCGTACCGGATGCTTTTCTAAGACGCGGGCGATATTAACCGTCATAAGCATATTTTGCAAAAAGGTATCCAACGTATCGCCGAACTGCCGCTTGATGGCCGCCAACAGGACCACCGCCGTATGGCCGTCGAAGATCTCGGCTAATCTTCCAGCCTCGCCTTCTTTTGTTAAATCGATCGCCGGATAAGAGAGCCCCATACATTCCATCTCAGGAAATAAATATTGAAATCTCCTTTTCAAATGCGTGCCGATAAAACCGGAGTCACCCAGGATAACAAAACGATGAATTTCACTATTGAGAGAAGATTCAAAATCACGCATTAAACAAATCCAATATGTTCTTGATCGGCATTAAGATATTCCAAGACGAGTTTATTTTTGACATTGGCCACACAATGATGATTACAAACTTTTGAAGGATTCACTTTGAAAAATTTACTCTTATCGGAAAACCAAAAGTCTTTAAACCGACGATTCTTGATTGATCCAATTAATCCTTCTTCCAGATTGTAGGCCTTATCCTGACAGGGATAAATATTCAGATCCGCCCCTATGACCGGCAAGACTTGGAGATAGGGACACCAGGGGTAATCTTTCTTAAATTTTTCATCCACCTCATGATAGGCATCGAAGATTTCTAATTTTCCATCCTTATTATCCTCTTGAAATTTCTGAAGCTGATCTTTGACCCTGTTAAAAAACGGCTTATGGTATTCATTGGTTTCTCGGCCTTCATTGCTGACAATACACGCGGACACCTTCACACTGTCAACGCCGATATCTCTTAATTTTTGCAACATGTCATAGACATGCGCCTGATTATCCTGATCAACGATATAACTCACCCCTAAAAGACAACTCCCCCCATACCTTTTGAAGTCTTTCATATTCTGAATAACTTTGTTAAATTCATTGTCACCGACACCCCGGTATTTCGCGTAACTGGGTCCGTCCCAGCCATCCATGGAAACACGCACCCACTTGGCATGACGCGCGAAAACATCGGCGACTTCTCCCTTCATGCGAGCGCCGTTGGTCAAAGACGCGAAAAGAATCGGAGAATCCGCCAGCCGCTTGACCGTTTTTAATAAGAAAGGATAGGCGAACGGCTCGCCTCCGCCGCTGAACGTAACCGCCTTGACGCCCATTTCGATGATGTCATCGAGAATTTCCATCATCTTCTCTTCAGGAATAAAGTCTTTGGTCACCATGTCTTTGCCCAACTGAAGGTCGCTTGCCTTATAGGCGCAATACCAGCAATCATGATTGCAGACATTGGTCGGTTTGATTCTTATATGAATGGGCGCTAGGATTTCTTCCGTCTCTTCAGGAAGAGAATCAATCTTGTCCTTATAATGAAAAACTTTCATGGGGGTATATAAATGGCCCATGCTTTCCTCTCTTAAGAATATTTACTCGAAATAGATAAACTCGTAATCACCCGTGTATCCAAATTCCTTCAATACCCATACCCATTCCTGAGGCGTAAAAAACAACGCGCAGGTCAGCGCCCAGCATTGAAGATTGAACAGCTCATCCACATCGCGATAACTTTCAACGGAAATATATTTATGCTTCCCTACCCGTTCGATCTCTTGTAAGGCTGATTTTAAATCATAGAGGTGTAAATTAAATAACGTCGTCGCGGAAATAACGAGATCAAATTCCTTGTTTTGAAAAGGATACCGGTCTTGCGCCCTATGAACAAACAGGCAATCTTTTATTTCCTCCTTGGCATGGGTAACGGCATAAGAAGAAAGATCAAATCCGACAACGCGGCAGTCCGGAAGGAGCTTTTTAAATTCATACAGTAAAAAACCTTTGCCGCAGCCGACGTCCAGGATATTCGCTTTGCCCTGAAGGTCATAAACCTTGATGAACTCCCGGGCAACCGTCTCCCACCGGCCGTCGTACTGATATCCGCCGTAACCGTAGCGTCGGTCTCCATCCCAAAAATCCTTACCGTATTCCCGCGCGATTTTGGAGCACGCGGCCTTCTCGTTGATCATCCGGCCGAGATAATCTCTTTTAGATTTTTTGTGTAAGGGCGTAATGATTTCTAATAATTTTCCCATGAGTTATCCCCACATCCGCGAAGGAGCGCATCCCTTTGCCGGATCATTAACTTGTGTGAATTGCGTAATCACTTTCACCAGATTGTCCGTCGTAATGCCGTATTCCGCCATCAGGCTCGATTGGGAACCGTATTTTTCAGGAAACACATCGGGAATGCCGATTCGTTTAAACCGCTTAGGGGCGCTAAAATTGGCTTCCATCAGAAGCTCGGCCACAGCGCCCCCTAAGCCTCCGATGATCGTATGTTCCTCAATGGTCACAATCACCGGGACTTTGGCCGCGTACTTGAGGATAGTCGACTGGTCCAAGGGTTTCAGGGTCGGAACATGCAGGACAGAAACTTTTAAACCTTGCCGGGCCAATTGATCCGATGCCTCAAGGCCGTTGCGCAGGGTAACACCGGTCGTCATAATCAAGGCGTCTGTCCCTTCTCTCATAGGAAAAGCCTTACCGATATCAAAGGACACCTCCTCCCCGGTCACGACAGGCTCGAATCCTTTTGCGATCCTGATGTAGATTGGGCCGGGATAATCCACGGACTTGAGCATCAGACGGCGCATCTCGTTGGCATCAGCGGGCGCCACAATCGTCATGTGGGGAATGGCCCGCAGAATAGCCAGATCGTCGATCGCCTCATGGGTCGGACCTAAAGGCGCGTACACTAAACCCCCGCCGTTGCCGAGCAGCCGTACGTTCACACGATGCATGCATAAATCAATGACCACCTGCTCAAAGACCCGCCGTGTCAAAAATGTCGCGATGGTATTCACATAGACAATCTTTCCCTCCATGGCGAGGCCGGCCGCCATACCGATGATATTGGCTTCACTGATGCCTTCCATAAAAAACCGATCAGGCATTTCCTCTTTAAAGTTCTGTAGCGTCCCAACCCCCAGATCAGAACCGATAAAGAAAATCCGTTTATCCTGTTTGGCCAGTTCATAAACCATATCGAGACTCGTCTTGCGCATCAACCGACCTCCAATTCTTCAAACAGACTCTGGATCTCTTCCTCCGTCACCTTATTCTTGTGGTGCCAGTGCAGATTATTCTCGGCGCGGCTGATGCCTTTCCCCTTGACCGTGTGACAAATGACCACGGAGGGTTTCTGATCTTCAATGGGAAGACGCGTAAAAGCGTGACGAAGTTCCTCGATATTATGCCCGTCAATCTCTTGGACACCAAAACCAAAGGCTTTCCATTTATCGGCAAAAGGTTCAAGGTCCTGGACCTCAAAGGTGGTCGCGTAAGATTGATGTTTATTATAATCGACGACGACCGTGAGGTTGCTTAACCGGTGTTTCCCGGCGCACAAAGCCGCCTCCCAGACAGATCCCTCATTGCATTCCCCGTCACCGACAATAACAAAGACACGGTGATCCGCCCGCTCGTATCTGGCATTAATGGCCAATCCAACACCGATTGGAAGCCCGTGACCTAAACTGCCCGTGGAGGCCTCCACGCCGGGAACCTTAATTTCCGGATGACCTCCCAGGAGTCCATCCGTCTTAGAAAATTTCAACAATTCCGTTTCTGAAAAGAATTTCTTGTCCGCCAGAATGGCATACAAGGCAAGACAGCCATGCCCTTTGCTGAGAACGCAGCGGTCTCTCTGGGGCCAGCGCGGATTACCGGCATCGAACCTTAACACATCATCATAAAGAACACGCAGGATCTCAACTAAGGAAAGCGCGGAGCCGACATGTCCCCGTCCCCCGGCCTGAAGCATTTTCACTATCATTTTGCGCAAGTCTCGCGATCTTTTATCCAGTTTCATACGCCCTCTGACTTTAGTTGCATCGATGATAAGGAAATTCTTTATAAGTCTCCTTCATTTTGCTCAACATATTCCTGGCCTTCAGCAATTGCTTCTGCCGTATTTCTTTTCGATCCGCGTGACTCGGCATCTCCCACCCCCGTCGCTTGAGGCCGCCCGGAAGGAATTCATTCAAGAAGATTAAACACCACTTGAGCCCGAAAAAAGGATATAAGACAGCCGCTCGCCGCTCCAGGTGATCATCTTCCACAAAAATATCATAGACCTTAACGGCGAAGCGCCGCTTGAGATCCTCCCCAAGGTTCATCGCCGGATGAAGGAGAAAATCCGCGATCATTTTCGCCGGGTCATCCCAGCCGAAATATTCAAAATCCAGAAAAACGATCCGGCCGCTGGGACCGCGAATCGCATTATGAAAACCAAAATCCGAAGGGCTCAAAACCCTTTGCGATATGCTGATGTCCGTATCAAAAAACCAATGATGTTCTCTATATCTTTCTTGCCCCCAGCCGGTCAAGACTTCAAAAAAAGGGATAAAATCATGATGTAAGTACGCCCTCAGCTCATCGTATCCATCCCCCTTATTTTCTTGACTCATCAATTTTTCTAATCTTGACTGTATATTCGTAACAGCCTCTTTTGCTGAAAAGCATGCTTCAGAGGCGCGCGCGAACTGATGCGTTGCTGTTTTATTTCTCAATTCTTTTAATGTTGTCAGAAAATCCAGGGCCTCATCCATCTCTTGGGCATTCACATCCCGTGTATTAATTTTTTCCCCTTCCACAAATTCATAGACCGCGCAACCCTGGTCCCTGTTCATGGCAACCGGACGAGGAATATGCCTCAACCCATTGTTCCAGAGAAACAAAAGACTTGAAAATTCATTCCCCACCCGGTCCCGCGGATCTTCCTCATGAGAAAAATACAGTTTAAACACATACAATTTTAGATCTTCAGCCATAAGCCGGTAAACTTTGCTGTTCCCCCCGCCGGTCATTCTTTCCACACGACGGATCGGCTGTCCGAGGATATCCGCGGCCACGGTCTTGATCTTATCTAAAGTCAGATTATCCGCGTCTTTCAAAGAAATAATCATAAATCGCCTTCCAGGAAACAAAACTTTTTATAGGAGAAACGACGGATTGCTGCTGATAAGGATCATAAAGAATCTTCTCCACGGCTTCAGGGAAGGAATCTTCCAAAAAGGTCTCCTCCAGATCATCGATGAAATGCGTACACCCCAGAGTTTTGACGCGCGCGATCTTATTTTGCCGGGTCGGTTCAAAATAGATGTTTTCTTGACGTAAACCCAAACCGTCTTTATCAAAAAACCCGTTCCTGATCATCCACGTCCCGGCGGCCTCACGCAGATTAATGCCGTATTCATCCCTAGCCGCGAACTCCGTCTTATGACTGATAATGGAAACCCTGATTCCGTCGTTCTTGCAGGCATGAAAGAACATCTTCACACCCTCAATCAGCCTGGCCTCATCCATGGCCTGGCCATACGCGTAGGCCTGAAGCCTTTGCCACGCGGTTTCTCCGTCAGGCAATTGACGGATTTTATCCCGAATATTCTTTTTGTTTTTTCTTTCATCAACGCCGATCATTCCCCATGCGACAGCTTTATGATGCAAAACCTCATCATACGTCACAATCGTATTATCAAAATCAACTCCTAAAATGTACTTCAACGGACAAACCCCTTATATCCTTTAAATAAAATTCACGTGCTCGACTGGATTCTTTAACTCCCAAAGGTACCGATTGATCTCATCCATCCGGCAATTAACGCGGCAACAGGAAACATCCATCTGCCCTTCGACCCACGAAAGAGACTTCCTTCTTTTTTCACCTTCCCATATTTCCCTGAAGGTCTGCTCATAAATATTCCCGTACAAAAACCGGTCGTCATTCAGATAAACACTGCATCCCCAGACATTGCCGCCGGCGTCGATGTACGACCAGAAAGGAAGCGCGATACAGCGCTCATAGCGGTGTTCCGCGGCGTCCCACTTCTGCATTGTCTGCGAACGGAAGATGACTTGAAAATGATCGGAGTTAAACTTCTTCAACTCCGCGCTCAACAACTGATATTCATCGTACTTTATAGATTTATACTGATCCGTTTTACTTTGGGTGTGCTGGGAATAGGGTTTGACAACCAAATAATCCATACCGATATCCCGCGCGATTTGCGCCAGGGGCACCGCTTCGCTTTTGTTTTCCGGCAATAACACCATCTGCATTCCTAACGTGCACGCCGCCTTCATTTCACGGCGCAGCTCCGCGGCCTTGCGCATATTATCAATCACCCGCTGAAAATCTCTGTCTTTGGCCCTGTGAATTTTTGCATACGTCTCCTGCGTCGCCGCGTTGATACTCACCTTGATCCAGTCCGTCACATCGAGAATTTTTCCGGCGGTTTCCTCTTTCATGAGCGTCCCGTTGGTCGTAAAAGCCACGTCTATTCCGGACTTTTTTGTATGCCGCGCGATTTCCGCCATCTCCTGATGCAAAAAAGGTTCTCCCTCTCCGGCATACATAATGCTTCTTAGTCCCAGCTTCCCCATCTCTGAAAGTCTCTCTTTGAATAACTCCGTCTTCAGTTGCCGGTTTTTGTATCCCATAAAATCCAGACCGCAAAACGTGCAGCGATGATTGCAGGCTCCCGACGGACTGACTTCCATGTAAATGGGATAAATATTCTTTCCTCCCAACCAGTCATTGACCCTGGGGACGTGATACATCAGCTTGTGCTTATCGATTCTGTACTTATCCGCCTGCATACTTGATCCTGCTCTTAGACATGGGTTATTTCACTGAGTCTCGACTTGTTCAGTAATAAAATATCCACCAAACAATGACACAACAAATGATGGATCGCTTCCACATAGCCATATTCAGCGATGGGCACATAAAAATTGTATTCCCCTTCGCTTCTTAACGGATTGTGCTCGTCAAAACCGGAAAACGTCACGACCTTCAACCTTTTTTTCTTGGCCGCGGCCACGCCGCGTAAAATATTCTCAGACTTCCCCGAACTGCTGATGGCCATCAACACATCGCCCTCTTCCCCGAATATTTCTATGGATTTCTCAAACGCGTACGCGTACCCGATATCGTTGCTCAGACAGGTCAACAAGGTGCTGTCGTTGAACGTGATCGCCTTGATCCCGATATTCTTCCAGAAATCGACGGCCATATGACTGGCAATCGCCGCGCTTCCACCATTACCGATAAATATTAATTTGCGCTTTTGACAGGCCTGCTCGCAAATAACATGAATGACTTTCTCCAAAGCCCCGTCCAGCGGCAACGCGTTCCCGCGATGATCCGTGGCGACGACGCCATCGTATAATTCTTTGAGCATGTTCCGATGATTTTTGATTTGCTCGATCATTTTAATAACCTCGTGATAAATTTGCTTAAGTCCACGAAATTGACCGGTTCCCGGTTGCAGACGATCTGAACAGCCAGCGAACCGACGGCGTTGCCGATAAAAGACACCAAATCCTGGGACATCCCCGAAGCGAAACAGGGGCCCACAAAGGCAAAAAAGGCGTCTCCGGCCCCAATGGGATCCACCACCCGGTACGCGAAGGCCGGCGTTTCATGATACCCTTCCGTCCTTGAATAACATAAGGACCCCGAAGCCCCCCGCGTGGCAATCATCACTTCGCATCCCATTTGATTATAAACATTCTTGGTCAAGGCGCGGATATCGCTGAATTTATCATGCGAAGCCAGTCTCAATTCCATCTCATCAACGCAGACGCAATTGGCCTTGGGATATTTTGTCACCAGATTGTACCCGAGATTCGCGCTGTTCGTTTGAACATTAAGGGCGAGATATTTAGACTTGGCGCAGATAAGCTGAATGATCCTGCTGGTCAACAATCCATGCCCGAAATCAGAGACAATGACCAAGTCGTATTGACCGATGATTTTCTCGATTTTTTGCGCGATCTTGGTCTCAACGCTCTTGGGGATATCGTCATCCCTCATAAAACAAATTTCAAAGAGCTTTCTATTGCTGTACTGATCCACATATCTTCTCTTGACGATCGTGCCGGTTTCCGGCCGGACAAAAAATATCGGATGAATGTTCGGATTTAATTTCCGTTCAATAAACTCCCGATGAGAATCCTTTTCTCCCAGGACCGTCAACAGATCCACTTTCCCGCAAACACTGGCCGCGTTATTGGCCGTGGCCAGACTTCCTCCCGCGAACATCTCCTGTGAGACATGCCGGTTGACGATGAGATGCTCTTTAGACGATTTTCCCATGGAGTGGGTGTAATGATACTGATCGATGATGGCGTCACCGATGACCAAGGCTTTCATGTTCTTAAGTTTTTGCAATGAATCGATAATAAACTCGATGGAGTGTCTTTTCGCGATCGCCCTTAAATATTTCACGGTCCTGGGGGGATACACATCCAGGTAGCTGTTGATGAGCGTTGAGGAACTGAACGTGATGTCGTCGGTGAACACGATTCGCCCTCCGACGGACCGGATGGCCTCTTCCTCTTCATAAATCTTTCCGGTAACATCTTTTTCTTTTTGTTTATATTCAACGCCTTTGGCATAAATGTCGGGTTTAACTTTTTTAATAAAGTCCGTGGCGGTCGTCGAGTCGACAATAGAGACATAATCCGTCATGGCCAAAGAGGCCAGGGTCTCGGCCCGTAAATGCTCGTTAAATATGGGACGGCCCGGCCCTCGCTTGACGTATTTATCCCGCGTCAAACTCACAATCAGGATATCCCCTTCCTTCTTGGCCATATTAAAATGCCGGATATGTCCCAGATGAACAAGGTCGAAAACGCCGTGACACAAGACGACCTTCTTCCCTTTTTGTTTCATTTTCTCAACGACCCTGGAAAGTTCCTGGGGTGTTTTGATTTTATTCGAAATCGCTGTCAGGGTGCTCACTTTTCTTCCTTAACCAGGTATTTAAACCAGTCTTCCGTGGCCTTGGCAATGGTCTGCGGCGTCCAGAGCGGGGCCTGGCGCCAATATTCAATATTGGCCAAAATCTTCCGCACCCCTTCTTCCATAGAAACCCTGGATTCCCAGCCGAGTTTATTTTTAATTTTACGGATATCCGCCCAGGTACAATCCGGTTCCCCGGGCCTTTTGGGGATATGCACCTTTTCCCCTTCTAATAACGAAACCAATCGATTAATGCTCTGAGGGTTTCCCGTCCCGACGTTGAAGATTTCATTTCTCACATCGGCGTACGCGGCCGTTAGAAAAGCATCGACCACGTCCGACACGTACGTAAAGTCCCTGGTCTGCGTCCCATCGCCTACGACGGTAAATGGCTTGTTATTTATTTTCTGCGCCAGAAAAACCCCAAAGACCGCGCCGTAGGTCCCGGACGTCCTTGAACGCGGGCCGTAGACATTAAATAATCGCAAGGACACCACATCCATCTGATAGACCTGCCCCCAATGAAGGGCTGTTTCTTCTCCTAAATATTTCGTGAGGGCGTACGGGTATTGAGGACTTATCGGCGCTGTTTCAGGGGTCGGGTAATATTCTTTAGGCGGGATGCCGTAACAGGAAGACGAGGCTGTATAAAGAAACTTTTTGACTTTGGATAACCGGGAGGCCTCCACCACATGCATCGTTCCGGTCACATTCGACGTGTAATATTCCCGGGGATTTACCATCGAAGGCACGATGTCCGCCAACGCGGCCATATGAAAAACCATGTCCATCCCCTGAAAGTAGGGAAGAATTTTCTCAAAATCCCGGATATCCGCCTGCGCTAAACGGATCTTTCCCTGCTGATGGGCTAAATTATCCGGACGGCCCGTGGAATAATTATCCAAGACCGTGACCCGATGGCCTTCTTGAACTAAACGGTCAACCAGGTGGCTCCCGATAAACCCCGCCCCGCCGGTGACAAGAACATTTTTGCTTTCCATGATTCAATCCTTTACTTTTGTCAAGAACTGTCTATTCTTCCTCTTCAACCATCGGTACCCGTGAAGGCGTTATTCCGGCACATCATCCATCGACCAGCGTGATTCCTCGATGGCATAATCATCGGAAATTTTATTCACAAGGACTTTCAGGTCTTTCACGGTCATCCAGTCGGTATTGCGGTCGGAGGTATAGCCGAAACCCGCGGAACACTCTTTTCCTTTTTGAGAAGCAAGGTTTTTCCTCAAATGCCCGTTTTGCTGAACAATAAAACATTCTTTAAACCGGACCGTGCTTCGGGCCTCATCTTCACTGATTAATGTCTCATGGATCTTTTCTCCAGGCCTGATCCCGACGACTTCCCGCTTGCATTTCGGAGCGATGGCCTGGGCCAGGTCGACGATCTTCATAGAAGGGATGCGGGGCACAAAGATTTCTCCCCCCTTGGCCATGGCCAAGCACTTAATGACAAAATGGACCGCCTGGTCCAACGTGATCCAGAAACGCGTCATTTCCGGATCGGTAATCGGTAATACGCCGGTCTTGGCGCGTTCCTGGAAAAACGGGATCACGGAGCCCCTGCTTCCCAAGACATTGCCATAACGCACCACCGCGAATTTGGTTCGATTCGCGAAAGGATCATTGTATTCCGCCACAAACAATTTGTCGGAGCACAGTTTCGTGGCCCCATAAAGATTGATCGGATTACAGGCCTTGTCCGTTGAGAGGGCGATGACTTTCTGGACTTTATTCTGAAGGGCGGCGGCAATGATATTCATGGCGCCGATCACATTGGTTTTGATATATTCTTCCGGATTTCTTTCAGCCGCGGGGACCTGTTTCAAGGCGGCGGCGTGAACCACATAATCCACCCCTTCAAAAACCCGGCAAAGCCGGTCCTTGTCTCTGACATCTCCCAGCACATATTCCAGACACGGATACTTAGAAGGACTCCATTTCTGCGTCATTTCAAACTGCTTCAACTCATCACGGCTGAAAATAAGCAAACGTTTGGGTTTATATTCCGTCAGGACAATCTGTATCAACTTCTTCCCGAATGAACCTGTTCCGCCGGTCACTAAAATCGTTTTGTTGTCTAATATCTTCGCGCTCATCTTTCATCCCCCTTATGCCACATAAAAGATTGATCTCTGGCTAATTCCTGAACCAGATTAATCATTGGAATACTGTTTATCTTGTCCCTTTGGATATCCTCTTTACAGATCAGTAACGTTCCTTTAATGTTTCCCGGCGGGAATTCCTCGACATACGTAATTTTGTAATCGGTCATTCCCATGTCCTTAAAAACCATTTCAATGAGTAACGCGAAATCGGATTTCCCCAGCACCGTGAAATGCCGTTCCCCTTCGGTGTACAATTTAACAACAACCTCTTTAATCCTCTCTTTAATTAATCCCATGGAATGAATGGTCTTGAGGGTGTACTTGACAGACTTGCGCATTTTTTCGGAGAATCCTTTGGGGGTCAGGAGATACTGGACTTTACGCTTGTTCAATTGGCTGATCCGGATAAAACCCTTGGCGACGAGCCGGCGGATCAGCATGTTGGTAAGCCCCAGGGAAAGATCTAACTGGCGAGACAAATCTCGTTGATTCGAACCAAGATTCGATCCAATGATATTGATTAACTCAAATTCTCTTTCGTTCAATGTGTCTTTGGGCATAGTCGGACCTGTCATGTTCAAATAGTGAACACATTATAAGGTAATGACTTTGACTGTCAACAAAAAATTCGAAGAAACCTAAAAAGCATTTGCTTTAAAAGACTTTCAGTGCTAAAAAATCTCCAATAAGAACCCTGGCTCTAGTGCGCCGTCAAAATAATTATTAATAGATATTTTCAGAAAAGGCGCAGTGTTGTACTGTGTACCACTATCAACAATTAAGTTGACTCAGTACCAGCCGCGGGACTTCATTACCATCGAAAAATATGATCAACAAACTGATCCCATGGATTTCCAGGTACCACCGTTTAACGCTTGCCCTTGTTTTCTTAGCGGGCGGGTTGTGGGCGCGGTATCTCCGATTTCAAACCAGAGAACTCTGGAACGATGAACTTTTTCAAATCAAAAATACCCTGGGCGCCTTCAAACCCGTTTGGCAGAGGCTTCCCAATGGCGAATTAACCTGTTTTCCCGGCGATTATCTGATCACCTACCCCTTTGTCCAAATCTTCCACCCGGAAAAATGGGGGATGACGATCCCTCACATCTTGGCGAGCGTTCTGGGGTTTTACTTCTTGTATCGTATTTGCCAAAAACATCTCAAAACTTTTCTCGCTTTTTTCATTACCTTTACCATTTACTCCTTTAACCACAATCTTGTTTATCATGCCTTTGAGATCCGGCCCTACGCGGTGTTGCCGACCCTGGCCCTCGGCGTTTTTTATTTTTCCGACCTAATCATCAATCACTCAATGTCGTTAAGCCGATGGAAAAAAATCGGGATCGGCCTCTTTTTCACTTTTACCGTCCTGTATCACGCCTACGGCATGCTCATTCTTTTTTGCTGTATGACCTTTTTCCTCCTCGCCAGGACAGATAAAACGCCTTTGCCTCAGGTCCTGAAAGAACTGGCGCCTTTTTTACGCAATTTAACCCTGGTGACGGTTCCCCTCTTTCTCTGGTATGCCGGCGGTAATCCGGATTTCAACTCCCGGACCAGCCTGGATCGGGGCATTAATACCTTTGATTACATCCCTAATCCCCTGATGAATTTCAACGAATTCTTCGAGACGGTTACCAATAACCTGATCGCCTTCAAGAAATTCAAATTCAAATTCTTTCTCAACGGCATCTGGCTGGCCTTTTTACTGCCGCATTCTTTACGTCTTAAACAAATCGGATTTTTCCTTCTATTGATTGTTTTGCCCATCGAATTAGCACTGCTGGGAGATTTGCATAAAGGCTACTGGTTTGTCCAGCGTCAGTTTGTCTGGGTCATGCCCCTGTACGCCTTTTTCCTGGGATGGTGCTGGGACGCGATTCTGATGTATGTAACGAATTCAAAACTTTATTTATCTTTTCAAAAAAGCCTCCTAAAACCGAACGTGGAATAAGAAAATGCGAACGTTTTTAAAGAAACTATCTTCCGGGATTAACAATTACCCTTTGCTCCTGGCAACGACGGTATCGTTCTTCTATTGGATGTATTTATGTTTCTCAACGAAGATGGAAATTGTGCATGACGCTATCGGTTATGAAGATCTGGGGACCATGCTCGCTCAAGACGGCTGGCTGGAATATTTTCGAACAGGGCCTCATCGGGAGCCCCTCTACCCGTTTCTGATTTCGCTTTCCATGAGATTGGCGCCGCGCCTGTCGTTATCGTATCAAACCATCCAGGCCTTGATCCAGGTTGCCTTTTTGTTCCTGACGCAATTCCTCGCCGCTCGCTTGATGCGGCGTCTTGGGATACGCCCCGTCCTCATCCTGTTGACCACCCTGTACATCGGCTTTTCTCCCGCTCTCGTGAACTCGGCTTTTAGCCTGTTTTCCGAGATCATTTCTTACCCTTTGGTTCTTGGCATTATTTTAATCGGCTCCAAATCTTTTGACGCTCTGCTCAAAAATGAATTCAAGGGGATTCAACTCTTCTTTTACGCCGTTTCCCTGGGGATACTCTTTTCCTTGACGACATCCGTTAAAGGCGCCTTTGAATATCTCTCCTTATTTCTGATGCTTCCTTTTGTTCTGTTAATCCTTAAAGGCGTATTTTCCCGTCAAAGGGTTTTATGCTTGAAGGCTTTCCTTTTCTTCCTGACCTCTTTAATCATCACTCAATCGATCACGGGTTTTTATAAAATGATGAACCAACGCCACAACGGCTATTATACCGTCACCGACCGGGGAGCGTGGATGTTGTATGGGGCGGCCGAGAAACGGATTCAGCAGCTCTCTCCCAGGAAAATAGCGGCCGGACTGGCATTCAGCGCCGGGGAAGGCGCCTGCCTCTCGGCCTTTAGTGAGGAAGAGTGTAACGCGTGGGCGTTTCAAACCTCGGATTTCATCGGCATGACGAAATTACTGTACTTTCACGCTGAGGGCTTCTCCCCAAAAGAAACTAATGCCCGTCTTCTCGCCCTAGCGACCCAAGACATGCGCAAGAACCCTGTTCGCTACCTCGTCGCGACAACGATCGAGAGCACAAAAATGTTTTTTTGGGAATCGACCAGGATTGGCTTCGTGACCTATCCGCCGGCTTTAAATCGACTATTCAATTTCTCTCCTTTCAAGAATGGCCTCCGGTTTATCATGAGCTTCCTGACCATGCTTTCTTTCATTTATCTTTGCCGGCGTATCGTCATTCACAGGAAAAAGGTATTTGCATCCCCAACTCCTGAAACGGGAATTTTATTATTTATCTTTATTCAAATAATCGGGTTCATCGGGTTATATTCCCTTTTTTCCATTCTGACACGCTACGCCTTTCCCATTGTCCCTCTCTATTTAATTCTCATTGCCTGCATGCTAGAGGCGCTTTTGCAATATAAAAAACATAACACCCCTTTCGAACCCCATGTCCAAGCGCGATAACATGCACATCCTGGGAATCTCCGCCTTTTATCACGACAGCGCGGCCTGTCTTATCAAAAACGGGGAAATTGTCGCCGCGGCCCAGGAAGAACGCTTCACCCGCAAGAAACACGATGACGCGTTTCCTCATAACGCCGTCCACTACTGCCTTAACGCCGCGCACATCACCATCCAGGACGTCGATTTTGTCGGATACTATGAAAAACCGTTTCTGAAATTTGAACGTCTTCTTCTGACCTATCTGCATTTTGCCCCGTCCGGCCTGCGCTCTTTTCTCAAGGCCATGCCTCTCTGGCTCAAGAAGAAAATATTCTTAAAGGATTATATCGCCCAGGAACTGAATTACGACGGAGAGATCCTCTTCACCGAACATCACGAATCGCACGCGGCCTCGGCCTTCTTCCCCTCCCCTTTTGATGAAGCCGCCATATTAACACTCGACGGCGTCGGGGAGTGGGCCACGTCCAGTTTTGGATCCGGAAAAGGGAATCAGTTCGAACTCATATCCGAGATGAAATTCCCCCATTCCCTGGGACTGTTGTATTCCGCGTTTACCTATTACACCGGCTTTCGCGTCAACTCCGGCGAATATAAACTCATGGGACTGGCCCCTTACGGCGAGCCGAAATACCGGGATCTGATTAAAAAAGAACTCCTCGATTTGAAGGACGACGGCTCCTTCAAACTGAATATGAAATACTTTAATTATTGTGTCGGACTCACCATGACCAACACCAGGTTTCACGATCTGTTCGGAGCTCCTCCCCGAAGGCCGGAGACAAAGATCACGCAACGCGACGCGGACATCGCCCGCTCCATTCAGGAAGTCACGGAAGAAATCATGGTCAAAATGGCCCATCATGTCCACGCCGTCACGAAAAAAGATTATTTATGTCTGGCCGGAGGCGTGGCCCTGAACTGTGTGGGGAACGGAAAGATCCTGCGGGAAGGGCCGTTTAAGAAAATATGGATCCAGCCCGCTGCGGGCGACGCTGGCAGCGCCCTGGGTTCCGCCCTGTTTATCTGGCATCGGTATTTGGGGAATCCGCGCAAGGCCGACAACACCCATGATTTTCAAAAAGGTTCATACCTCGGGCCTCAAGGAAATGACGCGGACATCAACGCCCTCAGGACTCAATACGCAGCGGACTTTCAACGCTATGAATCGCGCGACCTCGCCGTCAAGATCGCCCAATGTATCAAGGACCAGAAAATTGTGGGACTCTTCCACGGGCCCATGGAATTTGGGCCCCGCGCCCTGGGGAACCGCAGCATCATCGCCGATGCCCGATCCACGCAGATGCAATCGCTCTTGAATGTCAAAACAAAATTCCGGGAATCCTTTCGTCCTTTCGCCCCCAGCGTGCTTGAAGACAAAGCCCCGGAATATTTCGAGATTAACGGCTCAAGCCCGTACATGCTCCTCGTGGCCCCTGTGCATAAAAACATGATTTATCCAGACGCCAAGACAACCGGCACGGACCTCCTGGACAAACTGAAAGTCAACCGCTCCCGCATTCCTGCCGTGACGCACGTTGATTATTCAGCCCGTGTGCAAACCGTTTCTCAGGAAACAAATCCCTTTTTTTATCAAATCATTGAAGAGTTTTACAAGCTCACAGGCTGTCCGGTCGTTATCAATACTTCCTTTAATATCCGTGGAGAACCCATTGTCTGCACCCCGGAAGACGCTTACCGGTGCTTTATGTGCACCAACATGGATTACCTGATTGTGGAAAATTATTTCTTTGATAAAATAGCTCAGCCCCAAAAAGACAAATTCAAGAAAGAAGACATTTCTCAAATACTCGACTAATAGTGCACTAATGACCCCGCAAAAGAAAAAATTACTAGTTTTCGGTTATGGCTTCAGCGTCATCTTCTCGGTGATCGCCTTACGATGGGGGTGGAAACATGGATGGGGAGCCGCCCCGGGGATCTTGATCCTTTTAGGGGGAACTTTCTTGCTCCTGACCCTGTTCAGGCAAGACTGGCTTCTTAAAGTTTATAACCGATGGATGCGCGTGGCGCGCTTCATCGGGGGAGTAGTGACCGCTATTATTCTCACCCTGATGTATTACGGCGTTTTTAGCTTTGTGGGGATTTTACGTCGCGTCCTGAAGAAAGACTGGCTTGAAACTAAAATTGACCCAAAGGCGACGAGTTATTGGATAAAGAGGGAATTAAAACCTTTTAATAAAACCGATTACACAAAACAATTTTAGCCCGCCTTCGCTGAAATGCTTTCGCGTTCAGCTACGGCGGATAAATTTATCCAATTTCACCTCCGGAGGTGAAATTGGCACTTTACAAAGGAAAAAACCATGTCAAAGACGTCCATTATTAAAGAATTCTGGGAGTTCCTGAAGGTGAGAAAAAAATTCTGGCTCGCCCCCATACTTCTCCTGTTGATCCTCTTGAGCGTCCTGATCATCTTCTCCCAAACCTCAGCCGTCGCGCCTTTTATTTATACGCTTTTTTAAATCATCGACTTAGGGTTGTATCTAAACCATAAATCCTTTTCTGCTCGTTGGGAGAATTGAAGAGGGCGCGCAGATCAATACTGACTTTTACAAAAATAAAGGAACACTAGGTAGTCAGCCCCAACTTTCCTCTAATAATTATTTGGAGGATGTTGGGATGTCCCTGCTCCGTCTGAATATTTGTTAAGGAAAGCAGGGATATCTCGACCCACGTTCTCTGAAGGATACGGTTCCATTAGTTGTACGGAGGTCAATAATCTATCCCGGGTTGGGCCTTGATTCCTTTATCAAAGGGATGTTTGACGCAGGTCATCCGCGTGACAAGATCCGCCATATCCATCAAGGCCTGCGGGGCGCCCCGGCCCGTCAGGAGGACATGTTTAAAAGGAGGCTTTTCTTTGAGTTGACGGATCACTTCCTGAGCGTCGAGGAAATTGTAGTCAATGACATTATTGATCTCATCCAGGATGACCAACTGATGTTCCTGATCCGACAACAGATCACAACATTTGATCCAGGCCTTGCGGGCTGTTTCGACATCTCTTTCCAATCCCCCGGTTTCCCAGGTGAATCCGTCTCCCAGGACAAAGACATCACATTGTCCACGAAACATCTTTAAAGCCTTTTCCTCGCCGGTCTTCCATTTCCCTTTAATAAATTGAACGATCGCGACCTTGTACCCATGACCCAAAGCCCGTAAAGCCGTCCCCACGGCCGCGGTGGTTTTTCCCTTCCCCTCGCCGGTGTAAACCATAATCAGGCCCTTTTTCGTAAAGCCCTTAGTTGCTTTGTATTGACGGGGCGCCCGGTCTTCTCGATGATCCATACGCATTCCTCTCCCCGGCTCTGGCTCAAGCCAGGAAAACATTATTTAATCCATACCGACAATAGAACGATGAGAAAGTAAATGAACACCTCCAGCATTTCCCCCGTGGCTCCCATCAAGTCGCCGGTTATGCCGCCTATTTTTTTTTGATAGAATTTCCCAGCACAAAAAACGAAGAGGGCCGATCCGATAAAAAGGCCTATCCCCAGCGATCCAAGAATACAATTCATCGCCAGACAGGAAGCGCTCGCGACGGCCAGTTCCCGAAATCCCACCTTGCCGGCAAAGGCCTGTCCTAATCCTCCTTCGGGGCGCGCGTAGGGAAAAAGATAACTCAAGACCACAAACGACCATCGGGAAAAGGTCAACGCCGTCAGAAAACTCATCTCTCTCACAGGCACGATCATCAAGAACTCCCACTTTAAAAGCACGAGAAAAACAACACTCAGCGTCCCCCAAACGCCGATGCGGGAATCTTTCATCACCGCCAGGATGCCTTCTCTGTTTCTCCCCTGAAAGAACCCGTCAAAGAAATCGGCCAATCCATCGACATGAAGCCCTCCGGATAAAAGGATCGGGAACAAAACAAGTAAAAGACTTTCCAGACGCTCGGACAAGAAAGGCTTTAAACCGGCCACAAGCCCTAATGACAGCGCGGCGATCAAAAAACCTATGAACGGATAAAAAACCATGGACGAAACCAAAGACCTCGTCTTGCTCAATATCCGTGATGGAATCGGGACAATGGTCAAAAAAGAAACAGCGCTGAGGAAATCATACAACAAATGAATCATAAATTTCATGAACCCTTTCGGTCATCCATCTTCGGTCCTTGGTCTTTAGTCTTTGGCCTTTAGTCTCGTGCTTTCCTCTCTCCCACTTTCGCCTCCGCGAACGTGGCGACTTCATTATAAACGCGCACCCCCGCCTCGAGAATCCCCATGGCCAAGGCCGCCCCGCTGGCCTCTCCCAATCTCATGGAAAGATCAAGAATAGGTTTTGTCTTGATTGCTTCCAATATCAGCCGGTGGCCCTTTTCCTGGGATTGATGCGCCATGAAAATATACTCCAGGACGACGGGATTTAACTGAAAGGCAACCAGGACCGCCGCGGCGACAACCCATCCGTCAATGACCAACGGCAGACCCAGGTGGGCGCAGGCCAGAATCGCGCCCGTCATGGCCGCGATCTCGTATCCGCCCAGACATTGCAGGACACCCAACGGAGACCCTAAAGAAGTCTTGTGAAGAACAAGGGCTTGGTCAATGACGCGTATTTTATGCTCTAAGGCTTGATCGTCGAGTCCCGTGCCGCGACCGGTGACGCCTTGGGCCTCCTGATGCAAACACCCGGCGATGACCGCGCTCGCCGCGGTCGTATTCCCAATGCCCATTTCTCCGATGCCCAGAATATCCACCCCTGAGGCGCGGGCCTGATGAACCGCCTCCCAGCCGACCGTCAACGCCTGATCGAGTTCTTCGGCGGTCATGGCCGCCTCACGTTTTATATTCCTGGTCCCTGGCCGGATTTTGGCCTTCCGCAGACAGGGGTGATCCTCAAAGTGTCCATCGACTCCGACATCAATCACTTCAACCTCGGCGGAAACATGTCTGGCCAAGGCATTGATCGTCGCGCCGCCATTTAAGAAATTCATCACCATGGCCTTGGTCACATCCCGCGGGAAAAGGCTCACGCCCTCCGCCTCAACGCCATGATCACCAGCGAAGATCAATATCTTTTTCTTCCCCAGAGAAGGTCTGTCTTTTTTCTGAATGGCCACGATTTTTTCTATCAACGTCTCCAAATATCCAAGGCTCCCTTCAGGCCGCGTCTGCTCCTTAAGCCGCTGCCGCGCCTTTTGCCGCCAAATCGAATCCAGCGGCTGAATATCTTTAGAACGCTGTATCCATAACTCCCGCATCCTGTCCTCCTTTGATATATAACGGAATCCCCGCCGTCATCAAAACAACCGCGTCACTCAGACGGGCGATCTCCTGATTAATCCTTCCCAACTCATCCGCGAAACGCCTGGCCAACGTGTTCTCCGGCATAATACCCGAACCGACTTCATTCGTCACCATAACCACGGGACACGGCCGGGACAGCAGCGCTTGAAGAAAGGAGTTCACCTCCTGAGAAATTTCCGCCTGATCCCTGTCCGTGTAATACAGCAAATTGTTAACCCAGACCGTCAGACAATCAATCACGATCACACCCGTCGGGGACTTTAACTCTTTGATGACTTTAGCCAAATGCAGGGGTTCTTCCAGAGTCGTAAACTCGGTTCCACGATCTTCTTTATGCCTATCGATCCTCGCCCGCAAATCATGATCAACCTCCTGAGCCGTAGCCAGAAAAATCCTGTCCTTGCCCGCGTCGGATATTTTTTTAGCCAAAGCAAGCGCGTAGCGGCTCTTCCCGCTGCGCTGTCCGCCGGTGATGAGAATCATTCTGTTCATGGTCTTAAAGTAATAAAATTATGGTTCTTTGAAATTACACATGAGTAACCTTAAATACGCCTTAAGGGAATATGCCCGCGGCTCAGACAGTCCTCGCACAACAGCCCTTTCTGGACGCGGATGAGTCCGATGATCCCCAAGCGAGTTCCGCAGCAAGCGGCTTACAACAAATTCTTTAAGAAATAGTCGCGCCGCGAGGACTGTTTGAGCGACGGATCGTCGGACTCATCCGCCTGAAGAGGCCTGTTGGCTCCGGAACTCGCCTCGGGCATATTCCCTTAAGGCTTAAAACTATTGCCCCACTCGCATTTCAAAAAAGGCAAAATTATTATTAAGACTCTGTAATTCAACTGTCCCCGGATAAAAATTGATGATCGTCACAGAGCCCGGATCGATGCGGTATTGAAATATGTGTTTTGATGGGATCTTCAAGGCCTCGAGTAAAATCATCCTCAGAGGTCCCGCATGGGAAACCGCGATAATGTTCTTATTCGGATGATCGCCTAGAATATCTTTTAGAAAATCGCGTATTCTTTTGCGCAGGGACTGGACCGACTCTCCGTTCGGCGGGGTGACCCATTCGCCGGACATCCATTTTAAATAACGCTTGTCGGCTTTTTGCATCAGTTCGCCGGCGGTTTTTCCTTCCCAGTCGCCTAAATCCAGTTCATTGAGCCGCTCATCCGCGACCGGATTCAGACCTAACGACCGGGCCAAGATAACGCCGGATTCTTTCGCCCTCTTTAAGGCCGAGGTAAATAAAATATCCGCCATCCCCGGCCTCAGCCCCTGCGCCAATTGCCGCATCTTCCTTCTCGACGCGACGGTTAAAGACGTATCCGAAAGCCCCTGATATCTTCTTTGCCGATTCCAGGCCGTTTCTCCGTGTCGTATTAAAATAAGTTTGGTTATTTGGGGCGAAGCAGACGAATCAGCCATCATTCCCTCTTCCTCTGAGAAGCCACAAAAAGAATGGCCCGCCTAACAGGGCCGTGATGACCCCCACCGGGATTTCCGCCGGGGCCGCGATGGTCCGGGCGAAGGTGTCGCACAGCACCAGGAACGCGCCCCCCAGTAAAAATGTCGCGGGTGTCAAATAACGGTGGTCATGGCCGATCAAGAGACGGCAGACATGAGGCGCGATAATATCCACAAAACCAATCGGCCCGCAAATCGAAACAATGCCCCCCATCATCAGGGAAATCACAAGAAATAAACCTTTGACCGTCCATTTTAAATCAACCCCGCGGCTGACAGCGATCTCTTCCCCTGTGGTTAATAAATTCAGTTCATGCGAGAAATAAAAAATCGCCGCTAATCCGATTACGGCGAGAAAAAACATATCCCTGACCGTGTCATATCCAAAGACATACAACCCCCCCATCAACCAGCGTGAGATCTTCACGGATTGATCGTAGTCGCTAAGATACTGGATAAACATAATCAGACTGACAAAAAAGAAACTGACCGCCACGCCGGCCAAAAGCATCTTTGAGATCGAAGAACCAAATTTCATCTTGGCCAATGACCAAACAAAATAGATTGATACGAGCGCTCCCAAATAAGAAAAAACCGTCGTGCCGGAAATCCCAAAAATCGTAAACGCGAATCTTAGCCAGATATAAACCGCGGCCCCAAAAGAGGCGCCGGCGGACACCCCAAGCGTGAAAGGAGAAACGAGCGGATTGCGAAACAACGATTGGAACACCATCCCGCTTAAAGCCAGAATCCCACCGACGAGAAATCCCACCAGGACCCTGGGCAAGCGCATTTGCCAAAAAATATTGTGTTCCACGCTAGCAGAGGGAAAAGTAAAAACCTCCTTGAGCAATACCTGGCCCGCCCCGATAAAAGGCGACAAGACAAGCGTGAATACGGCACAGCTCAAGAGCGCGAGCAGGACCGAGGGCTTCTTTAATCTATGGAGAGGCAAGGACTCGATCACGCGTGAACCTCGGGAATAATGATATCGTGTTTGGCCACAGGATGCGGGATCCTTAAGAAAGGCGCGTCAAAAATTTGATATAAATTCTCCGACTTCATCACATCCCGCGGTAATCCGCTGGAATGCACCCGCCCGTCTTTGATGGCCACAATCTTTTGACTCCAATAATAGATATAACTCAGATCATGCGTCACATGCAGGACCGTCATTCCCCCTTGCGAGCAGATATCCGAGATGATTTTCTGGATCTCGATGTGGTGTTTCGGATCCAAATGCGTTGTCGGCTCATCCAACAAGAGAATCTTGGGTTGTTGCGCCAGCGCCGCGGCTAAATAAACTTTTTGTCTCTCCCCTCCGCTGAGATGCCTCATCAGCCGACAAGAAAGATCCTGCAAGCCCGTCAAACAAAGCGCCTCCCGCACGATGCGTTCATCCTCTTTTTGAGAAGGGGCGAACGCCTGCAGATGAGGATACCGGCCCATCATCACAAACTCTTCGACGGTATAGACAGAAGGCTGTTCGCGTGACTGGGGGACATAGCCGATCAAACTGCCAAGCTGTTTTTGACTGTACGAAGCCAGCGGACGGCCGAACAATTCAATCGTCCCCTGTCCGCCCTTGACAATGCGGTTGATACACTTTAATACCGTAGACTTTCCCGCTCCGTTCGGCCCGATGATCGAAACATACTCGCCGACGTTGACGGACATATTGATCTCATGAAGAATCTCTCTGGATCCATAACAAAAAGAAAATTGCTTGATGTTGATGGCCGGCGCCGGATAACCCATCGCGCGGTCTTGTCCTTCCTCCCGGCTTTGTCGTTTCTTTATTTCCATAAATGGTCTTCCCGGTTTTTCCCCATCCCTCACCATGAAACTTCCGGATGAATACACCTGGCCATGACCTCGAGTGCCAGTTTCAGTCGCGGCCCCGGGATATCGAGATAATTATCCGTTAACACATAGATTCTCTTATTTTGATACGCCTTGACCTCAGAGAGTGAATCCCAATCCTTGAGGGCATCGTCCACGGAAAAATTTGTCTGGCCGAGCCGAGTCATGATTTCAATAATCACGTCCGGATTCATTTGGAGGATTCCCTCCGGAGAGACAATCGGACTGGTAATGTGCTTGGGCCCATCATACGCGTTCTGTCCTCCGGACATCCAAATCAGATCATGAAAATACGAATTGTTGCCTGAAATATACACATCCCGAACCCGTCCTTCCCCAAGAGGTCGCATAAAGGTGACCAGAACGCGCGGTCGGGGCATGTCTTTCGTTTTCTCCTCGATCTCCGTTATTTTGGCTTCAATGTCCTTGACGATCAAGGAGGCGATCTCTTCACGGTCTAAGACTCCTCCGATAAAACGGATCGAATCCAGAACCCCACGGACACTTTTCGTGTCCGCTTCCAACACCTCTAAACCCATTTCTTCAAACTTTTCTTTCTGGTTACTGTCGCGCGTTTCCACCAACACAAGATCCGGCCTTAGGCGGTACACCGCTTCATAGTTCGTATCCATATACCCCCCGACTTGCGGCTTTTGCCGGGCTTCGGGAGGGAATTTGCAGAAACGGGTAACCCCCACAATCCTGTCCTCGACTTTCAAGGCATAAAGGATCTCGGTGACGGAAGGCAGTAAGGAAACGATACGGGTGTACGTTTTTTTCGCGGGAGCCGCCGGCGCGTCAACAGCGGAAGAAAGGACGTTCCCCGCCGGACTGAGCGGGCACGGTCCTCTCAGGCACTGCAGCGCGATCATCCCTCCCAGAAACAGCGTAAAAAACCAGATGAATTTTCCCGTACTTTTCATTGCTCTTCACTGATTCCGTGTAATCATTTTAGAATTTAACATTCATCCCAAAAAGAAAATTTCTTTCCGGCGCGGGGAAATAAGACTTTTCCGATGAAAAAGTGGATTTAGCCACAAAAGAGGAATATAACGCGTCGGTCATATTATGGATCCCGGCGAATATCTCGAAATTATCCAACTCATAAGCGACCTTTCCATCCAAGACGTAATAAGGCTTCGCCGGAGAAGTCTCATTGAGCGTGTCATTGATGGCAAACCGCGCACCGATATACCGGCCGTTTAAGGTAAAGCTGTAATTCTTGAGAAACCCGGTTACGATTCCCGCGCCGGCCTGATGCCTCGGGACAAAAGGAATATCCTTGCCGTCGCTATCGCCGTTGACAAATTGAGGGACCTGGTAGGTATAGTTGGAAAAGAATTCCAACTTGTTCAAAAAAGAAATCTCCCAAAAATGCAGCAGGTCTACGCGTCCTTCCCCTTCAACACCAAACCGGCGCGTCTTATTGTAATTACTGTTGGCGCCTGTCACGGGATCAAAAAATATCTCATTCTTTAAATCCATCATGTACGGCGTCACGGTCAGCATCGCGGCTTTATCGAATTGATGTTTAACACCCATTTCATATTGAATTCCCGTCTGTTGCTTGAGATCCAGTTGCAACCCCGGCGCGATCCCGAAAAACGGAAAATTCGCGGAACTATACCACTCATCCGTCGCCAAGAAACGGAATGTCTGCTGAACGTTCATGTGGAGATTGGAACCCTCGGCGTATTCATATTTTAATCCCCCCATCGATACCCACTCCTCCGGACTCTGCTTCTGATCCACGGCGACATTGCGCTGACTAAAGGCATAATCCGCCTTATGATACCTTGTGCCGCCGTTCACAAAGATATGCTCCATGGTCTCGAACTCCAGGAAACCATATATTCCCATCTCTTCTTTAGAAATCGTGAGATCATCGACGTTATCTCCGCTGCCCAGGATATCACTCTCCGTGTCATAATAATCAATCCCGGTCACGAAATTGATCTCTTTGTTGAAAACAGGCTTGTTGAAAATATATTTGGTGGAAATACCCTTGGTATCCATCACCCGTTTGGTGTGATACGCTCCAAACCCATTGAATTCATCATACACATCCCGGTTGCGATAGTACAGATCAACGACGAAATTTCCAAAATAGACATCCTCCGGCCATGGATCCGCGTCCAGAGCCAGTTTAATATATCGATCGGTCGTATACGACATGTCGCTTTCATAAACGGAGACCTCTCTTCCGAGACTCGACAATTGGGCCGCCGTCAGCGAACCCGGCAACTCCTGATTGTCCTCATGCCAGCCCACATTAAGGTCCGCTTTGATTTTCTCCGAGAAATCATACCCTAACCGCGTGTTAAAATCCTTTCCGAGAAAATCGCTGTTCTGCCTGTATCCTCTTTGGTCCAGATATTTTGAATAAAAATAATAAGAAACGTTGCGAGCCTCGCCGGAAGCCTCCACATCCGTCCCTTGCGTGTCATAACTGCCGTAGGTCGTCCCCCATTTTCCCGACAAATTTCCCTTCCCTTTCTTGGTAATAATGTTCACGACCCCTCCGACGGCGTTGTCTCCATAAAGAACAGTCCCTCCCCCTCGGATGATCTCAATTCTCTCCACCGCCTCGATAGGGATCTGGACAAGATCCGCCCCGGACATATCCACATTATTGATCTTGTGATCATTGACCAAGACAAGCACATTTCTTGAAGCCGTGTCCCCAAAGCCGCGGATATCGAGAATAGAGGATTTAACGGTGTTAAAATTATACACATGAACGCCCAGAGCTTCTTGGAGGACATCCGGGATATTCTGCGCGTTGGAGGCCTCAATCTGTTCTTGAGTAATGACCGTGACATTGCCCGCGATCTTATAATCATGCTGGGCAATGCGGGTGGCCGTCACCACAACAGGTTCGGACTCCGATTCCATCTCGGCATAAATCATACTCAACGGGTTTACCATAAAAAATAAGACAAATAACAAACAACCAGGCATTTTCTTCATTTCTTTTCCTTTCTTTCCTTAAAAGCTTTCGATCGGGCGCACAAAAAAAATCCCAACTGAAAATCGCTTCAGTTGGGAGTGCACCCTCTTTACTTCTTCCCAAATTTATGTTCAACGTATACTGTCCTAAGCAGTACTCATTGATAAACTATACCGGCAGTGTTCTGACTTCCGCTCAAACACAGTACGAGCAGTTACAGCGGCGGGACCGCTCCTGAATTTCACAGGATTTCCTTTTACCCCCCCCATCGGGGGACCGGCATAGAATATTTTAAATATTTAAAGAGCAAGGGATCACTACAAAGTGAACAGAACTATAATAGACATTATTTTTCATGTCAATCATTAATTTCTTAGCCTTAGAATAATTTAACCGCCGCCCTGATTTCTTCCGATAGGAGCGCGTTCTTTGACGCACGTAACTCCGCCGCTCTTTTAAAGAAATTATCCGCCATATCCTCTTGACCAAGATTTTTCAAAGAAAGTCCCAAATAGTGAAGAGTGTCAGGATGTTCGTATTCTCTTTTAAGACATCCCGCCAGGAAAGCGGCCGCCTTGGGATAATCTTTCAGTTCATACGCGGCTAACCCGGCGTAATAATAAAAAAACCCGTTCCGCTGCCCGCCTGACTGAATAGCCTCTTGGGCCCTTAAAAACATCTCCGAGAAATCATGAAGTTGGTAAAGACTCAAAATGAGCATCTGATACGTTTCTTGACGATTGGCTATCCAGTTGGCGGCCATCCTCTGGATAAGATGAGGATTTCCGACCATGATCTGCCTGTAAATCTTTGATGCTAAAACCGTCTTTAAAGTTTTCTCCGGCGATGTCCTTATGGCCTTTTTAAACATCTCAACCGCCCTCTCATAGTCCCCCTTTTGAAAATAAATAATCCCCAGATTACTGTTAAAATAAAAAAAATCGGGAGTTAACGCGATAGCCCTTTTATAAGAAGCAATGGCCGACCTCTCCTTTCCTAAATAATAAGCGCAAAACCCATACATCCCATGAGCCTCCCCGTATTGAGGCATATAATGAGTCACGGCTCTATAATAACGCTCATACTCTTTTAACCTAAAATGAACTTTTTCATCTTTTTTATCCGCGCTCCCAGAAGAAATTTTGTTGACACTCTGCCCTATCTCCAAAAGATGATTAAACGAGACCGGCATAATATGATTTAATGTTTTTATTTTGGCTTGCTCGTAAACGTGAATAATTATGACAAGGCAATAAATAAAGAAACTCGCCGTAATACCCCATTTGCCGATGAGTTTGAATATTTCAATTTTATTTTTCATCTAAGGACCTCAGCAAAAATCATGTACCCCAATGGTCATCAATACATCATCCATAAAAACCACATACCATTTCTTAAGAAATTTATAATCATCCAGACACTTAATCCCATCACGATATTAATCCGTAACCACGGCCAGGCCTTGAATGCCCTGATGAAATGGACAGAAAATACTGTTGTGGCGACAAGACTTACGGGGGTTAAGAAAATAAAATATCGGTGGGTAATCCCAAATCCTTTCTGGTCATGCGCTTCTCCCAATTTAAAAAGGACAAGAACCGCCAGCGCGGCCATGAACATGAGAAATAAATAAAGCATAAAGTGTCTTCCCTCCCGCAACGAACGGTCAAAGAGCATTTTCTGCCTAAGAATTCTTTGTTGAAAAACAACACCCATCCCCAAGGCAGCATAAAGCAAAAACATCAGAATCTGGTCTTGAGGGACACACTCTGTGATCAATTGAACAAACGTCTTTGTAAAATGAAACTGATATTTGGGGGCCCGCGCATAATAAAAAAGTGCGATACAAACAGGTCCCAGGGCAAGAAATAAATTCCTCTTTAAATCTCTGAACCTTAACAAGAGCGCGACAATAACGACTTGAGCCACACTAAAAATACTTGTGAAAGACAATAAAAAATGCGTCCCTATGAGCCAACCTAATGTCTTGTTCCTGCTTTCCGGATTTTGCTCAACCGTCTCAGAGGTCTCTGACAAATTATTAGTTGTGGTCAAATGCAAAAAGAGCACAGCCTGGACTGTCGTTAACAAAAACCATAATCCGTACGGCCTGGCCTCGACCCAATACATCCAAACCATAAGGGAAGACAGGGCGAACGCGAGCCCATAAATCCCCACCCAATAAGAATAATAACGGCTGAAATAATAAAAGATAAGACAAATAGCCAGTGACATAAAAACATTAGGGCCCAAGCGAAGGATAATCTGTGATTTTCCATCCTCCAAGACCCCGGGGTTATGGTCTAAGGGAAACTGATATTGGAATAAGCGGCAAATTATTTTCTGGAGGCTGTAAAACAATGGACTATTATTTCCCTCGGCAATCTGGCCAACGAACATTTGTCTATAAGAATGCTGTTCTACGCTTGCGATCTGTGTGTATATTTCATCATTCCAGACAGGTTTGGAAAGCGCCAGATTAAACCCAACACCTATAAGAATACAGAATAAAAGGCCCGTGACGATTTTTGTGGAACTTAGGTGAAATAAAAAAATTTTCAATTCTCTTCTTTCTAGGCTTTTCCTATAATACTACCGATCAAAAAATTTCTTACCCATAAACCTTCATATATTATGAATTTTCTTGAAAAAATAAAAGAGATATTTTGTTCCAGGCGCATGGCCTTTCTGCTTTTGGCTTCTTTTCTTGTATGGGGGTTTTTGATGCGCGGTTTTATTTTAAACAAATCCCTCCTGATAGGGGATGCCGCGGCCTACTATGAACACTTTAAATTTTATTTGGATAACATAAGCCGCGGCGTATATCCGATGTGGGAGTCCTCACGGGAATTTGGCGTCCCCTCAGAATTTTTCTTAAGAAGAATCGGTTCTTTCAATCCTCTTTTTTATCTCATCCTCCTTTTTAATGTTCTGGGCTTGTCCTATCTCTCCTCGTATCTTGTCTTCTTAACCGTTTACTATTTTCTTGGGATGCTGGGATTTTTCTTATTGGCCCAGCGCGTCCTCAAAGACCCCATCACGGCCTTTGCCGCTTATCTGCTCTTGATGTTTTCCTCCTTAGGCACAAGGCTTTTTGATTCTTATATCGTATTAACTTTAATCCCTATGATCTGGTTTTGTTATTTTCTGATCTCATTTTCCCTCCAACAGGAAAAATGCTATTTCCTGGGAATCACCTTGACCCTCATGATTCTGGCGACAACCTACGTTCCCTTTTATTTCTTGACCATCGTGTTGACTTTCCTTATTTTCTTTATCATTTTGTATTTCAAGGAATCCAAAATCCTGTTGCGCCGATATCTCTCTTTTGTTCAAGGCCATAAAACCTTTGCCGCGATGTGTCTTCTCGCTCTTAGCCTGTCCCTTGTCCCAGGATTTTTATTCTTCCAGGATGCCGGTAAAGGGGAAATCATTATCCCGCAAAGACACGCCGATTCCACATCCGAAAATCAGATTACCGTGGATTTTAAAAGAATTCAGGAGGGCGGCACGCGACCGATGATTGTTCTGGATGACACTATTTCCAACCTGGAAAACTTCACATTGGGCCAGTTTTATATTCCCATCTTTTCGCTCTTAATTATCGCAATGGGGGCAATGGCGCCTATCAATAAAAAATTAATTTTATTTTCCGCGGTTGGTTTCTCGCTTTTTTCCCTTAGTTTGACCGACGCGGTCCCCATCAATCGTTTTTTATACGACCATATTTTTTATTTTAAATATTTTAGAAACTATGATCACTTCCTTTGGATTGGGATTCTTCCTATTTTTATCTTAATTTGTTCAGACCTCTTGCGCCTCTTGTTCGCGTATCGCCCGGCAACAAGAATTCAGAAATACACATTTTTCACTTACCTATTGATCGTCCACGCGGGCTTGGTTCTTTTTCTTTATCAACAGGACATTAAACCACTTTCCTCCTATGCCAACCTTTGTCTAAGTTTTGTTTTTTTTGTCTATTATTTCTCCCACCGACAGGAAGGAAAAAATCTGCCCCTGCCGTTATTCTTATTCATCCTGGTCCTCTGCCAACCCCTGGAGGTGTATCATTATCTTAATCATAATTCCCTCAAGAACCCCCAAGACCTCGCCGACCCTTATCGGTACGAGGGCGACAAACCATTTCTAAGACTCACGCTCCCGGATGATTCCATAAGCCATCCGCCGTTTATGAATCAACCTCTCCATCCCTCTTCTTTATCACAAGAAAATATCGAGAGGAAACCAACAAATATTTACCTAGGGACTTATTGGTACAACGCCTTCCGGCAAAATCTTCCTAAACACGTTGTGAGCGCTTACTTAGACCGCGTATTAATCGCCTATGACCACGTCGAATGGATTGACGATAATACGGATTTTGAAAGAATTGACCGCGCCCTCCTGGACAATGAAAATACGGCTTTTATTTCTTCCTCTGACGAACATCGTTCAACAGACCATCTCAGGACAACCAAGAATATCCCGGATGATGTCCTACCTCATCATCCTTACGCGCAAATCATCACAAAGAATTCGCCGGAAGTACGGGTTGCGGGATTCGACGTTAATTTCATAAAACTGAAGACCCATTTCCATTCTAAGAAATTTCTTGTGTATAACGACACGTTTCACAGCGGCTGGCAGGCATTTATTGACGGTCAAAAAGTGGATTTGTGGCGCGCGAATATTGCTTTTAAAGGGTTATGGGTTCCTCAAGGGGAGCACGTTGTCTATTTACGGTTTGGTCCTGTTTGGTCTTATGTATTAAATTATTCGCTTCTGGGCATCTTCCTTTTCATTTTTCTATGGTTATTATTATCAAGCATAAAACTCTGGATCTCAAACAGGCCAAAAAGGATCTGAACTCCATTGTTTAATAAAAACCTCCTTCACTTCGTTACTTCCTTGGGGAAAAGAGTTCTGACTTTATATCTCCTCTTTTTCTTACTTTTTCATATTTTTGCCGATGAAAATAAGATTAAGGCAAAGACCCTCAATTCCCTCAAACCCGAATCTTTTAACTATTTGATCAACCTTGAAAACAACAGCGCCCCCTCAGATGAAAAGAAAACGGCTTCTTATATCCGCTATTTCAAAAAGATCATCCAATACATGCCCTCTGTTTCAGGTGCCTATGGCCTGCTGGGATTTTGTTATTATCAAGAAGGGAAATTTAAAGAAGCCACCTCCTGGTATAAAAAAGCCCACCGCAGTCATCCCAACACTTTTTTGTTTTGTTACTGCCTCGGTATCATCCATTTTAAGAACCAAGATTATCCAAAGGCCATTCAATATTTGGAAAATGCCGCCTCTTTGAACACGGAAGATTATCTGAACTTCACGACTTCAACCAAAATCTATCTTCCTTTACTAGACATTTCCGATGAATCCATGAATACTCTTTCCCTGCGATTTAAAACCCATCTCAGCCATTGTCATACGTTGTTGGCCATGGGTTATTACTATTCAAAGGATTTCTCAAATATGTTTGGCTCCGCCAATCACGCGATATCTTTAGGCCTTCCCGACCAGGGATTTTTTTATTATCTGGCGGGTTTGGCCGCTTATGAACAACAAAAACATGAAATAGCCATCAAATTCTTTATGGAGTCCCTGAAGAATAATTTCAAACATCCCAAGGTTTATCATTATTTGGGATTGAGTCTGAAAAATATGGGGAAAGGACCGGAGGCAAAGAAATTTATTATCGCTGCAACTCCACAAATTGAATCCTTTGACTTACTACAATCTGAGGCTGACAAAATAACCCTTCCCCTCTATTAACTCCTTTTTTCACGCCCGCATAAATCTTCATAAATCCCTACAAATTATTTGATTAATACTTATTTCGGATTATATTAATACTGCTTTGTCTGAATTTTACACATTTTATCCTAAACCGTATTCATAAAGACAATTCTTAATGAACTCTATGCATAAAATCACCGACATTTTTCAGCACAAAAAAAGAACCTATTCCCTGGAACTATTCCCCGCCAAAACGGAACAAGGACACCAAAAACTGCTTACAACCATTGAAGAGCTCTGCCGATTGAAACCTGACTTTATCTCCTGCACGTACGGCGCCGGCGGTGGAAGCCGTCAAAGGACATTTGAAATTGTCCAACACATCGAGCAGACACACCGGGTGACGGGACTGGCCCATCTCACCTGTGTCTTGCACACAAAAACCGAATTAAAAAACATATTGGAAGACATCAAGTCGCGGGGTATCCGCAATATCCTGGCCCTGCGCGGGGACACCCCTGGGGATCATCCGGACTGGCAACCGACAGAGGAAAATTTTAAATACAGCAGCGAACTTTGCGCGTTTATACGGGCTAATTTTAACGGCTATTTTGGAATCGGCGTGGCGGGATTTCCTGAGGGACATGTCTTGTGTCCGGATAGGGAGTTAGACGCCCAATATCTGAAGACGAAAATCGATAACGGCGGAGACTTTGTGATTACTCAACTGTTCTTTGATAATAAAGACTACTTTGAATATGTGACGCGGCTAAGAAATATAGGCGTGACAGCCAGAATTATTCCCGGGATCCTTCCTATCACCAATTATCAGAATCTGAAAAAATTCTGCGGCCTGTGCGGAGCGGGAATCCCTGATAAGGTAAAGAAAATTTTTGAGCCCATCGAAAATGATTTAGATGCCACCGCTCACGCGGGCATCCAGTTTGCCATTCAACAATGCCGGGAACTTCTGGAAGGCGGGGCCCCGGGGCTTCATTTTTACTGCTTGAACAAACTCTCCCCTACCGATGAGATCCTCTCTACAATAAGAAACACGTGACGTTCGCGAGCGAAATAAGGGGTACGCCTCATACCCAATGCCGCGAGAAATCCGCTTCCCACGCCCCACGTTTAAAGATTCGTTAAATATTTGCTGTCCGGCAATTTATTAATAACATGCCAATAAAAATTAAATCCGTCGATGATTTGCGTAAAATTTTCATATTCAACCGGTTTTTGAATGTAGCTGGCCGCCCCTTGACTGTAACTTCTGAATATATCTTCCTGACTTCGTGAAGATGTCAGCATCACGACGGGAATATAATTAAACTCCCCGTTGGATTTAAGTCTTTGCAGGACCTCAAAGCCGTTCAGTTTGGGCATATTAATATCCAGCAGGATGACATCCGGCGTGGGATATTTATCCTTATCCTGAAACGCTCCTTGACGGAAAATAAAATCCAGGGCCTCCTGCCCGTCACAGGCCACAAAGAGGTTGTTTCTAAACTTTGCCCGTTTAAAAGCCCTTTCGGTTATTTTAATATCCGCGTCATTATCATCAACGAGGAGAATATCCATCGGTTGATTTTCCATCATTTCTGACTGATTCACTTCATTCATGCTTGGTCTCTCCTGATATCCCTGTCTGTAAAATTGCCTAATACACTGTAACAGAAATTATTGATCAAATTCTCCCCCTCCTTAATCCTCCCATTTGACCCGGTCTGCGTGTGGGAGAGGAAGGGTGGGGGAATCATGCTATGGTGTACTAGGTCTTTGACAAAATCTCTTCATAATTCTCCGGCAGGCTATGCCCCATTTCCTTCACAATGCCCTCTTGGTTAATAAAGAAAAACGTCGGTATCCCGACAATACCATACGATTCGGCTAATTGATTCTTTTCATCCAGAAAAATTTCAAAAGTTATATCATTCTTCTCAATATAATTTTGGACAACCTCCAGATTCTCGCCGACATCCACCAGGACAAGTTTGATTTCTTTCTTCTCAAATTCCTCTTGACTCTGCGCAAGGCCGCGCAAGGCCTCCCGGCAATGCGGGCACCACGTGGCCCAGAAAAAGATGATCGTTTTCTTTCCATCCCTGTATTGACTTAAGTTAATCTCCTGCCCCGATACTGTTTTAAGAGTAAAATCAGGCGTTGGCTTGCCTATAATTTCATTATCCATAAAAAAGAAATCGCCCATCGCGGAACTAAGACCGGAACACAAGGACACTAACGTAACGATGACCATAACCCGAATTATTTTCTTCATAACATTAACCCTCCCGCTTTAACTAAAAAATATTCGGCGGCCATGAGAAGCACGCCACCGCAAAATTGTTTAATACGCACAAGCCACGCGCCGGATTTAGGAAGACTGACTAACATGCCGCTGAATGTCCCGACGAGAATCAGAGACGCCCCCACGCCGTAAGCAAAGACGAATAAAAGACTAATCCCGTGCGCGATATTATGTTTTGAGGCCACATAAAGTAAAAGGGACCCTAAAATGGGAGCGGTGCACGGACCGACCACTAATCCGGAGGCCATTCCAAATAGAATAACCGTCCATAAATTCTTTTTTTTTATTTTTGTGTGCAAATTGCTGGCTATCAGCGGCAACGGAATCAGATCAAACATCACCAAGGCAAAGAAAATCAGAACATTCGCCACCACGACATACGCCCAAGGGGTATTCTGTATTTGTCCGAAAACACTTCCTGAGAACGCGGCCAAAACGCCGAGCGTGCAATACGTCAAAGCAACGCCGAGAACATAAATTAAAGAAATCAATAAACCCGTTAATTTGGTCCCTTGGGTATTGATCCCGGCGATAAAACCGGCGGTCAAGGGCATCACAGGATACACGCACGGCGTGAAGCTGACTAAAACCCCTCCCCCAAAAACAATAAAATAATCAAACCAGTTTCCAGAAAGATTCATACGCCTTAAACCCGCCCCTCATGACGAGAGGACGCGCGCCCTGAACCGCAGCCTTGAGGATCGCGCCGTCGACTTACACTGGACTTTCCATTTTCTTGAGGAAATCATGTTACTATACTCAAAGCAATATTTCCATCTTTAATTCAGGCGTTTGCTCAAGGGATCCAAGAAGGTTACGCGTCATATCCCAGATGCGGGGCCAGCCATTTCTCGACGATCTTGATGTCGATATGCTTCCGCCCGGCATAGTCTTTAACCTGATCCCGGCCGATATTCCCAAGCCAGAAATACTTCGAATCCGGATGGGAAAAATAAATCCCGCACACGGATGCCGGAGGAATCATGGCAAAATTTTCCGTTAATTGGATCCCGGCGTTCTTTTCCGCTCCCAGCAGATCAAAAAGCAAGGCCTTCTCCGTATGATCGGGGCAGGCCGGATAGCCCGGCGCCGGACGAATGCCTTGATAGTTCCCTTGAATAAAATCCTGCTCGCTTAAACGTTCCTCCGGAGCGTAACCCCAATATTTCTGACGGACCAATTCATGCATCCTTTCCGCGAAAGCCTCGGCAAGGCGGTCCGCGAGCGCTTTCGTCATAATACTTCGATAGTCGTCATTCTTGCGCTCATAGTCCTTGACTAAGGAATCCATTCCCAGGCCAGCCGTCACCGCAAAGGCGCCGATATAATCTTTGAGCCCCGTTTCTTTGGGGGCAATGAAATCCGAAAGGGCGTAATAAGGTTTGTCATCATGTTTCTCCATCTGCTGACGCAGGGTATGAAAAACTGTTAAAACTTGACGGCGACTGTCATCAGTGTAAACCTCGATATCATCACCGACGCTGTTGGCCGGAAAGAATCCGACAACGGCATTGGCCGTCAAGAACTTCTTGTCCATGATTTCCCCAAGCATCTCTTGGGCGTCCGCGTACAACCGGCCGGCCTCTTTTCCCATCTTGGCATCTTTCAAAATTTGAGGATATTTGCCCTTTAATTCCCAGGCCATGAAAAACGGGCTCCAGTCGATCCTCGGTTGAATATCACGCAGATCAAATTCTTTTAAAACCCTCACGCCAAGAAAAGAGGGCGTAGGGATTCGCATCTTAGCCCAATCCGTTTTAAAGCCGCGTTCTCTGGCTTCCCTCAAAGGGAGATAGCGCTTTTGCCCTTTGCGTTGTTCATACTCGTCACGGATCCGCGCGTATTCTTCCGTCGTATTCTTTATAAGTTCCGTCTTGAGTTTCCTGTCCATGAGACTGCGGCAAATCCTGACACTTAAGGAAGCGTCCTTCACATGAATCACCGGGCCGTGATAATGGGGGGCGATCTTAAGCGCGGTATGCTGGACCGAGGTGGTGGCCCCGCCGATCATAAGAGGTATCTCCAAGCCCTCCCGCTCCATCTCCTTGGCCACATGGGCCATTTCCTCCAAAGAGGGCGTGATCAATCCGCTCAGTCCGATAATATCGACATTTTCCTGACGGGCGACTTTCAGAATATCCTTCGCCGGGACCATGACCCCCAGATCAATAATTTTGAAATTATTGCAGGCCAAGACGACACCGACAATACTCTTTCCGATATCATGGACATCCCCCTTGACCGTTGCCATGAGAATTTTTCCGACAAAACGGTCTTTGACGCCTCCCTGTTCTTTCTCGATGTACGGGGTCAAATAGGCTACCGCCTTTTTCATCACCCGGGCGCTTTTCACGACTTGAGGTAAAAACATTTTGCCTTCTCCAAAAAGTTTTCCGACCATATTCATCCCGTCCATGAGAGGACCTTCGATAACATCTAATGACCGCTGGGATGTGTTCCTGGCCTCTTCCGTATCCTCTTCAATATACTCCACGATCCCTTTCACCAGGGCATGGGAAAGACGTTGCTCAGCCTTTTCTTTCCGCCAACTGCGGTCCGACTCCTTCTTCTTGCCTTGCGTCCTCACGGTCTCGGCAAAAGTCACGAGCCGTTCCGTTGCCTCTGGCCGCCGATTCAACAGCACGTCTTCAATGAGCTCCAAGAAATCTTTCGGGATTTCATCGTAAACGGTGATCATCCCCGCGTTCACAATCCCCATGTCCATCCCGGCCTTAATGGCATGGTATAAAAAAGCCGAATGCATGGCCTCACGGACACGATCATTCCCTCGAAAAGAAAACGAAATATTACTGACACCGCCGCTGATCAGACACCGGGGATTCATCTTTTTAATGCTCCGGGCGGCTTCGATAAAGTCGAGGGCGTAATTATTGTGCTCTTCCATACCGGTCGCGACTGCAAAAATATTGGGGTCGAAAACGATATCCTGCGCGGGGAATCCCACCTCTTCCGTTAAGATTTTATACGCCCGCCGGCAGATCTCGACCTTACGGTCTTTCGTATCCGCTTGCCCCTTCTCATCAAAGGCCATCACGACCAAGGCCGCGCCATAGCGTTTTACCTTCCCGGCGTGTTCTTTAAAAGCCGCCTCTCCTTCTTTAAGACTGAGCGAGTTCACCAGAGATTTTCCCTGGACACATTTCAATCCGGATTCAATGACAGACCACTTGGAGGAATCGATCATCACCGGCACCCGCGCGATATCCGGTTCGGCGGCCATCAAATGAAGAAACTTAACCATCGCGGCCTCTGAATCCAACATGGCCTCGTCCATATTCACATCAAGGACCTGGGCCCCGGCCTCGACCTGCTGACGGGCCACGGACAAGGCGCTTTCATAATCACCGTTCAAAATTAATTGGGCGAACTTCTTTGATCCCGTGACATTGGTCCTTTCCCCGATATTAATAAAATTAGATTCCGGACGCACCACCAGCGGCTCTAACCCGCTGAACGAGGCGTAAACTGTTTTTTCCTGAAGTTGTCGCGGCGCCAGATCTCGGAGCGTCTGGGCAATCGCTTGAACATGATCCGGGGTTGTTCCGCAACATCCGCCGACAATGTTCACAAAACCCTCTTGAGCAAAATCTTTGAGCAACGCGGCCATGGCGTAGGGAGATTGAACATATTCTCCCAATTCGTTAGGCAACCCGGCGTTGGGATAACAGCTTATGTAACAGGGCGCCATACCTGAGAGCTCCGCGATATAAGGCCGCATATCTTCCGCGCCCAGGGCGCAGTTCAACCCGACACTCAAAGGATCCGCGTGCGCGACGGAAATCCAAAAAGCCTCGATGGTCTGACCGGACAGCGTCCGTCCGCTGGCATCCGTGATGGTGCCGGAAATCATAACAGGGATTTTTCGTCCCACCGCCTCACCGTATGTTTCAATAGCGTAAAGAGCCGCCTTGCAATTCAAGGTGTCAAAAATAGTTTCGACCAACAACAAATCCGCACCGCCGTCCATCAAACCCCGAATCTGTTCTGTATAAGCGCCGACCAGTTGATCAAACGTCACTGCCCGATATCCGGGGTCATTCACATCCGGGGAAAGGGAAGCGGTCTTTGTGGTGGGGCCGATGGAACCGGCCACAAAACGGGGTTTTTGAGGTGTTTTCAAATTAAAATCAGCAACCGCCTTCTTGGCTATTTGAGCCGACGCGAGGTTTAACGCGTAAACCTGCTCCGTCAATTTATAATCCGCCATGCTGACGGCATTGGCGCTGAAGGTATTCGTTTCAATAATATCCGCCCCGGCGGCGAGATAAGCGGCATGGATTTCTTCAATGATCTGAGGTTGGGTCAGGGAAAGGAGATCATTATTCCCCTGAAGAGGAAAGGGATGATTCAAAAACGCTTTTCCCCGATAGGCGGCCTCATCCAGCCGATAGCGCTGGACCATGGTCCCCATGGCCCCATCGAGAATCAAAATTTTCTTCTTTAATAAATAATGAATGGGATGATTGGATATTGGAATTTTCACAATGTACCAACATAAATGAAAGGACTGGAAATGTCAATGAGTTGTCATCAATACCGTCATCAATACCGCGACTTTCTTTCAGACTTTCACTCCCTAATACGGCGTTACCTAAATTATTTACAGGTGAACACAGTACCCGTCTTCACACGAGCCCCTTGCTGATGGCGAATTTGACAACCCCCGCAGTGCTCTTGATCCCCAGTTTATTCGTGAGATTGCCGCGGTGACTCTCGACGGTGCGGACACTGATGCCTAACGCGGCCGCGATATTTTTGTTGGCGCACCCGCCGGCGATGAGTTTGAGGATCTGAAGCTCTCTTTTGGTCAGGATGTCCAGAGACGGGCTCTCGAGTTCATCTAAAGAACGGACAAATTTATCGGCCAATAACGTCGCCACGGAAGAGGAAACAAATCGTTTCCCTTTCATAATCAACTGAATCGCCCTATGCAATTGATCAAAGGCGTCCTCCTTCAGGAGATACCCATTGGCGCCGTAAGCCATGGCGTGTTTAAAATGTTCCTGATCCTTTTGCATCGTTAGGACCAGAATCTTGACTGGAGGATATTTCTCGCGGACCGATTTAATGACCGTCATGCCGTCGACATTCGGCATAGAAAGGTCCAGGATCACAAGGCCGCATTTCACCTTTCTCAGCAGGCTCAAAAGATCCTCTCCATCCTTCGCCTGCCCCACCACCCTGAACCCGGAGTCATGCTCGAGAAGACTTTTTAATCCCTCCCGGAACATCTCATGATCGTCAGCTAAAACAATATCACATCTAGCCATGTTTTTTATGGACATCCACCGGGATTGTTAAAACGATCCGGGTCCCTTTTCCTTTCACTGAGGAGAATTCCCATTTCCCGCCCAGCAACCTGACCCGTTCCTCCATCGTTGATAGACCCAGGCCCTGAGGCCCCTTGATCCGTCGGGTGTTGCATTTTGCCCCTTGACCATCATCCCGAATTAAAATCCTTAAATGATTCTTTATTTTCTTGATCGCGATGACCGCGTGCCTGGCCCCGGCGTGTCGGACAATATTGGTCAAGGCCTCCTGAATGACGCGGTAGACATTGATTTCCTCCGCTTTAAATACCAAATGGTCCAGTCGTCCGCAAGAAAACCGGACCCTTAAATCTTTATTACAGCGAAAATCATTCACCAACCCCTTCAGGGCGGGACGCAGTCCCAAAACCTCCAGACTGGAAGGCCGCAGGCCAGAGGCCAAGACCCGTGTTTTCTCAATGATCGTATTCAAATATTGAATAATCTTTTCAAAGGACTTCTCACGGCTTCTCTGATTCTTGATCGATGCGGTAAATGAGGCCTGAATGAGCATCTTTAACGTCGCCAGCGATTGGCCCAGATCATCGTGAATCTCCCGGGAGATCCTGGTCCTTTCTTCTTCCTGCGCCTGGATAATCTTTTGAGACAAGGCCTTGACAGCTCCGCCCGTTTCTTGACGTCGGGTAATAGGACAGCGTCTAATCTCTGATATGTGCATAGGGATGAATTGTGTGATCCCCTTCTGTACGGGGAAAGACGAATACAAGGGCCAGGAATCCTATTCCGGAACCGTGGACATTTTATCATTATCCCCCGCGGTGACCAAATATATTTTCTTGATACCCCGCGAACTCCCGACTTCCGCAAAAGTAATGGAACACCATCGTCCAATAATGTTTCAATCCTCGCGCCCGCACGGGCTCGACGGAATAAGCCCACATTCTGAATACATTTTATTTAATCTTTTTTTGCGATTCTTTTTCTTTCAAATAATTATGATCTGACACAATCGGCCGCTTGAGACGTTTCTCCAGGGCTTTTCTAGCATTACCCGCGATCTTCCCTCCAGCCTTCCCGTCACTTTTAAGCTTTACGACACCGTGAGAATTTTCTGTTCTATGGATTTCTGTCGTAGCGCGCTCGCCAAGCATCGTGAAGATCAATTCAAAATCATCCATGTGGTCGCGCAGGTTTTCCCGTTGAAGCTTTTTGATTTTCTTGTATTCATTGGGAGTAACTCCTAACGTGGCCTTCGATATTTCTGTCGTTAAGATTTCATAATCCTTATCCTCCCGCGCTCCACGATTTTGCCACTCACCGGTCAATTCCTCACGGATGGCGATCCCGCGCACACGTTTCTCAATCCAATCATCGCTGTAGCCTTTGAGCTTGTACAACATGCGAGTTCGCTTGGTTGCCAGTTCCGGATTCTCGATTTCCTGAATACGTTCATAACCCACCTTGGCCAGCCAGCGTTTAAAAGGTTCAGCCTTAGGCGAGGGTATTGATTGGATAATACGAAATATACCTTCGGTATTTGTGCAGTCTGTTTCCCTTTCCTTCCCATCAGAGGCGACCAATTTCAAGTGTCGACAATTTGTCGACAGTTCAACTCCCGCGTCATCTTTTTCTCTGATTTTCATTTTGTACCAGTAATCACGAGAATTTTCACTGTCTGTCAGTACACCGACAACATCCACCACTGAAAACCACCATTCATTGTTGCGCAGCGTCTTTCTGATTTTCTTTCCTTTGAAGATTACGATTTTGGTGTCTTGGTCCATAGCTTCTTTCCTCCTGTTTATCGGGGAAACGAGGGGGATTCTTGAACGCCATAATACTATCATTCTGTCAAACGATTAGACAAGAATGCTAGCATCTTGATTAACAAATGAATTCGCCCTGCGGAGGGCGAATTGAAGAAATCAACGGTCGAAACTACTGCGCTGTCAGATAAATTTTTTAGGTAACTTCAAGAAAAAGTGCAGTGTTGTACTGTGTTCCATGATATAAAAATTTAGCTGACACAGTACTACTTCCTAATATCTTCCCGCGAATCCCACTCTTTCTCCCGCTCCACCAAAGACGGGTCCAGAATCGGGTTAGTCGTAACAAATGGTTGTAAATGATACGAGGAAGTTTCTTTTATAAGCCGGAGAATTTTCTGCAGATATTCTTCCGACAGCAGAGATTTCACCACGGTCGTCCTGAATTGATACGGGTACGCGGAGGATTCTATGAGGACGATACTCTCTTCTATCGCATGAAGATAATCCTTAACGCCCGTCAACTGAGGATATTTTTCTAAAGGCGCTTTAATGTCCATGGCGATGAAATCCACCAGCTTTTTTTGAAGGGCTTCCCGAAGGACGCCGGGATGACTGCCATTGGTGTCCAGCTTGATCTGATATCCCATATCTTTAATCTTTTTCAAGAAAGGCAACAGGTCTTTTTGAAGCGTGGGCTCTCCGCCGGTGACGACGACCCCTTCAAGCTGGCCGCGGCGTTTTAGAAGAAAATCCAAAACTTGTTCCTCGGCCATCGGAGCTTGAAATTTTTCAGGCAAGACAAGTTCCGGATTATGGCAAAAAGGACACCGGAAATTACATCCTTGAGTAAATATAACCGCCGCGACCTTGTTCGGATAATCAATGAGAGAAAATTTTAATAAACCGCCGATTTTCATAATGATCGTATCCGATGAAGCTGAACGCGAAAGCCTTTCAACGAAGGCGGACGAAAAAGAGGGGCGTGGTACACTTCCACGCCCCTTTATAAATTTTTCTTCAAAGTGCTGTCGCCAGCGGCGCTCTTACACACCGACCCCGCAACAGGTCTTCTCCAGTTTATAGGTTTTTCTCTGGACGAACTCTTCCTTCTTGCCCTTATTCCATTGCTGCACAGGTCTTAAATATCCAACAACCCTTGAGTAGACCTCGCAGGCGCTTTCACATTTGGGGCAAAACGGATGCTCTCCAGCCACATAACCGCAACCGGGACAAACGCTAAACGTCGGCGTGATTGTAAAATAGGGCAATTTATATCTGGCGCAGATCGTCTTGATCAAAGATTTTAATCCCCCTATGTTGTGAATCTTCTCGCCAACGAATCCATGCAGGACTGTTCCGCCGGTATAGCGTGTCTGCAAATTATCCTGATGATCCAGGACTTCAAAAATATCATCGGAATAATTGACCGGCAGATGCGTGGAGTTGGTATAAAACGGTTCTCGTCCTTCCTGGCACTCCATTTCATTGGCGCAAACAGATTCCGGATACATCTCTTTATCCATTTTGGCCAACCGGTAAGACACCCCCTCGGCCGGCGTTGCTTCCAGGTTGTAAATATTTCCGGTTTCTTCCTGGAAACGGATCAACCGCTCTCTCATAAAATCCAGGACTCTCGCCGTAAAAGCCTGGCCTTTTTCCGATGCGATATTTTCTTTGAGGAGATTCAAACAGGCCTCATTCATCCCGACAAGGCCGATGGTCGCGAAATGGTTCTTCCAATATTGGCCGAATCGCGTCTTAATATTCCTTAAAAAGAACTTCATATACGGATAGAGATTTTCCTCGGTAAATTGTTCCAGAATTTTTCGCTTAATTTCCAGGCTTTCCCTGGCTAATTCCATCTGGTACTCGAGTTTTCTGAAGAAATCGCCTTCGTCCCTGGCAATAAATCCCAACCGCGGCATGTTGACGGTCACAACGCCGATAGATCCGGTTAAAGGCGAGGCACCGAATAACCCGCCGCCGCGGCTTCTGAGCTCCCTGTTATCCAGGCGAAGACGGCAGCACATGCTTCGGGCGTCTTCAGGATCCATATCCGAGTTCACGAAGTTCGAGAAATAGGGGATCCCGTATTTCGCGGTCATCTCCCACAATAAAGAAAAATTTGGATTGTCCCAATCAAAGTCTTTGGTAATGTTGTACGTCGGAATCGGGAACGTAAAGACACGCCCCTTGGCGTCCCCTTCTAACATGACCTCCAGGAAGGCCTTATTAAACAGATCCATTTCCTTCTGGAATTCTTTATACGTTGCTTTTTGGATCTCCCCGCCGATAATGACCCCCTGGTCCGCGTAATAAGACGGGACCGTCAGGTCCATGGTGATATTCGTAAAGGGCGTCTGAAAACCGACCCGGGTAGGGACATTCACATTAAAGACAAATTCCTGAAGGGCCTGCTTGATCTCTTTATAACTGAGTTGATCAAACCGGATAAACGGGGCCAAAAGGGTATCAAAATTCGAAAAAGCCTGAGCTCCTGCGGCCTCTCCTTGCAAGGTATAAAAGAAATTAACGACTTGCCCTAAAGCGCTTCTGAAATGTTTGGCAGGTTTGGATTCCATTTTACCGGCCGCCCCTTTAAAGCCGCTGACAAGAAGATCCTGAAGATCCCATCCGACACAATACACACTGATAAGACCTAAATCGTGGAGATGAAAATCCCCGTTTTGATGCGCCTCTTTAATAGCCGGAGGATAAATTTTATTCAACCAATACACCTTGCTGACCTCTGAGGAAATATATTGGTTAAGTCCCTGCAGGGAAAAGGCCATATTGCTGTTCTCATTCACCTTCCAGTCGATCTTTGTCAAATATTGATCAACGAGATCCACGTTGCTCTTGGAGGTGATCTCCCGGATCTTGGAATGCTGATCCCTGTAGATGATGTACGCCTTGGCTGTTTTCTTATAAGGAGAAGATAAAAGGACCTCCTCCACAATATCCTGAATTTCCTCAACCGTGGGATAACGGTCGACATATAACTGCTGCGCCAGATTCAGAACCCTTAAAGTGAGTTTCTGGGCCATCTCCCCTGAAAATTCACCTGTCGCCTCTCCCGCCTTCTCAATGGCAAAGATAATTTTCTTGGGATCGAAATTTTCTTGTGCATTGTTCCTTTTGACTATCTTGGTTAAAACTTCGCTTGTCCTCATGAGTCCCCCCTCCCTGGATGAGTGAATTAAAAATAATTAAAAAATTCATAGAGCAGATTACGGCAGATTGCTTATGGCGATGAGTGAAAATCTGAACAACGCCTTCATTATATGCACTATATATTGTATGTCAACAAAAAATATTTCAATATATTGTGTAATTAGATTGATCCGCTTTCTCGTCAAAAAATATTTCAGGAGGACAAGATACGGGGCGGCTAGGGAGCGTTTAAGTGAACTTTGCCCTTTTTAAAATTTCCATGCCGACGGACAGTGGCCTTATCATCCAGAGGACGGGCTTCTTTTCTTTCCGCTTCATAAACCGTGACAACGGGCAATCCGGTGAAATGCTTCTTGAGCGCCTTTAACTCCTCCTCGCTTACCGGAGAAACAACGCTCGGCCTCAGAGGTGTATTGAGCTGGATCTCGTCTGGGCGGATCTCCCGGGCGAGCTCGGCGATCCGCGCCGCGAGCGATATATTTCCGGCCATGAACATCATTTGCAAGGCCAGGCGTCCAGAAAAATTTCGTTGAAAACTTTTGATCCCGTCCACAATATTTAAAAAGGTTATCCCGCTCGCCGGAACATCAATAGCCTCCAGGGAAGCCTGATCGCAGGCATCGAGTTTGACCAGGACAAAATCAGCCAAGGATAAGTCCTTTTGAACATCCGGCTGGTCGATCAGGGCCGCGTTGGTAATCACCGCGATTTTCCCTTTGCCCGCCTGACGCAAAGCCTGGATCATAGCCCCTAAATTCTTCGCCAGGGTCGGTTCCCCCCGTCCGGAAAAGGTATAATAATCAATCGCCATCGGCGCCAAGGCATGAATCTCCTCCATGATGGCATCGACAGAAACAAATTCTTCCCTTTGCGTCGTCCATTGAACCGTCCTCCCCAACTGGCAATAAACACAATCAAAATTGCAGATCTTGCTTTTTTGCGTCACAGGGTCGATCCCCAGCGACATCCCTAACCGCCAGGAGTATACCGGCCCGTAAATATATTTAAATTCTCTTGGCTCCATTTTCGTCCCACTCCATCCCTGTGACTTATCAAGACATTTTTTTTCTCGCCTGCTCGTGCTCCCGCGCGGAGTCCGCCTCACTGGGCACTTTAAATAACAGCGGCCAAATAAAAATCAACCAGCATACGGCGACGACAGCCCCAATAAAAGCGGATAACCCTAGAAAATGATAATGAAACCGCGGCCAAACGATAGCCGAAAATCTTGCCGTTAAGGAAAGTGCTGTTCCGATGCCCACAACCCACAGGATTCCCAGCGACGATTGCAGGCGTTGCGCCTGACCGGCATGGGTAACAACCACCACCGTCCCGACGCAGTACGTCATCAGGCCGAACCCGCCGATAAAAGCGAGATGTTCCATCGCTAAATACTGCTGCGGGAATAGCGCGACCCCTAAATATCCAAGCGCCACGCTCCAAACAGAAATCCAGAGCATCTTTATGTGCAACGGTTTACCCCGCGGCGGCCATAAGGCCTTAGTGAAAAGAAACATGCCGAAAATCACCACAACGCGGATCCAACGGCTTGGGGCCGCGAGCCCAAGCCCTCCTTGCGTCCAATAGCTGCAAAAAAATACCAACCCCCCAAGCGCGTAAAGAATCCCCGTCATTCTTTTTATAAAGTCATGCTTTGTTTCTAAACCACCGCACTCCTTTTCTTGGTTCTCTGAGATAGGCGCTTGTTTTCTGCCCGTCAATTTAGGAATCAGGAATCCTCCTACTCCAAGAACAATGCTTAAGAGGAATCCTTGTTCCATCATAGGCTTTCCAACCAATAACGCCCATGCCGGCAAAAGATTCAACTGTCCCGACATCAGCAGACTTGTTCCTATTGCGCCATGGCCCACAGCCACGGGAATCCAGATAAACTCGTTGGGGGGTGTCGCGCCTTTTGGTCCCTTTTCATTCTTTAGAATCCGGCGAAACCCGAATAAAATCAGCCATCCCAACCAGAGCAAAAAACAGACCTCTGCCGCGATCCGCGAGTCAAAAGAAAGAAAACCGGCCATCGCCATAATTAAAAAGAGAAAGACCGATAGCTCAAATTTTGTCGCGTGATCCGTATCCAATAATCTCGGCATGGCCGTTAACAAGAATCCCGTAATAAATCCCGTCATGTACGTCATAATCTGGAACGACGCATGAAACAATCCCGGATACGTTTTTAGCCAACCCAGGGCGTAAAAAAACCAAGGACTGACACCCATAATACCCATGACAGCACCCAGAGGAAAAAACAGCCGGTAAGGTTCACGGCAAACGGCTTCAATCCATGATGATAATTTTTGAGAGGACATTTTCAAAAAACCTGCAGGTTAGAATTTCGCGTTGGTCAAAAATTGAACGCCCTCATTCTACCAATAAAAGAATTCTTGTCTATGAAATTCATTGAGCCTGTCAAGCCAAAATAGAAATGTCCTAGTTCTACCAAGATAGAAATGTCCTAATTTTGGAAGCAAGGGCTTCCCTTGAGTTTAAACCCAGCCCTCCAGTGTGAATCTCGCGGAGGG
>Ga0209211_10000807_pt1 | contig 62422 bp, 53 predicted proteins | sample RifGroA2_FD_183992 | JGI IMG/M metagenome (GOLD analysis project Ga0209211, IMG submission 183992) | Groundwater microbial communities from Rifle, Colorado, USA - Groundwater A2 (SPAdes) (version 2) | ecosystem: Environmental > Aquatic > Deep subsurface > Groundwater | place: Rifle, Colorado... | reverse complement strand
ATGCAGGAGATATGCGGTCTGGTGGACATCCAGTTGGGCGGCAACTTTACCAAAGAGAATTACATGGAGTTCCCGCGCCTGCTCGATTATTTTACTGAAATGGGGTTCACGCCTGAGAAAGTCTCGGCCATCAAATTCGACCCTGTTTCAAAAGAGAGCGATGGCATAGCTCCCCCTGATTTCCATGACGGCTGTGAAACCATTAACGAACCCTGGATTATAGAGGCAAGCATATTTCTCAGGGAAGAAATATTGAGAAGGGGTTACAGGACATCAAAGGTCACACCTATAGCGTGCATGATAGAGAATAAGCACAAAATGGTCGTCAACTACAACGGAGACATTTATAAGTGTCCGGGCCTGATAGGACGCGAAGGACTCAAGGTCGGCCATATCTCATCCGGCATTATGAACTACAAACAATCCCACAACCTCGACAACTGGAAGAACGAAAGATGCCTTGACTGCGAATATCTGCCATTGTGCTTCGGCGGATGCAGATACATGAAGCTCGTCCGCGACGGCAACATGAACGGTGTGGACTGCAAAAAACCTTACTTCGATGCCGTGCTTGAACAGTTGGTGCTGCAGGACATTAAGTATGGGGTGAAGGCAGAATAATGCGTCTATTACAAAACCTGGTAACCATACAGCAGCCAACTAATCCAAGCAATGTCACTTAAACAGATAATCGCGGATCTGATATTCGATTTCCGTTATTACACGGACTACCTTCTTGACCTCAGGTACGGGGGCTGGTTCGGGGGCGTCATCAAGACCCGCCATGCGCATCTCGGCGCTAAGGACACCCAGAGCAGCCTCTATTACGTCCTATCCTCTGTCTTCATATATTCCCAGCTCAGGGATGGAGATGTCTTTGTGGATGTTGGCTGCGGAAAGGGGAGGACCATAAATTGGCTGCTGGTCCATGGGTACAGGAACAGGTTGATAGGCATCGAAATTGATGAGGAGATCGCTGACAGGACGAAAAAGAGGTTTGCAAAACATAAAAACGTCGAGATCATCGGCGGCAATGCCCTTGATAACATCCCTGCAGACGGGACGGTCTTCTACCTTTACAATTCAGTCAACGCTGAGATGATGATCAGGTTCAAGGACCTGCTGAGAGATATGTTCGGCAATAAAAGAAAGGTCACAATCATATATGTGAATTACGCGCACCTTGACGTGTTCGTGGATGATCCAGACTGGAGCGTCAGGCGCACAGACTACCATTCCCTCCCCACGGTCAATCCCGAATGGCCTGTAATAGATATCGGCATCGTCCCATCCTATCCGGTGGCGTTTATTGAACTAAAGACTCCCGTTGCTTAATCTCGTTGGATGCAGACGTGGACTGCAAAAAGCCATACCCCTATGCAACGCTGGGGACACTGGTAATGCAGCACATTAAGCATGGTGTGACGGCAGTCTGAACAGAATTAATAAAAATTGAATTAGTTTTACATCCGAGTTTCCCGATATGCAAGATCATTACCTTCCTTGGTCTTAATCCGAGAGTAGAAGAAGATAGCTGGGATCAAAAAAAATGAATACAAGACTATAGTCATCTTGGGGCCAAACCTGTCTATAAGATAACCACCTACCACCATACTGACGAAAGATACTACTGATAACGCCATAGCTTTTGCAGAGCCAACGGTAGCTCTAATTCCACTTGGCACTAATGAATGGAATAATGCTGAAAAAGCCGGTATCTCTAAACTGGTTATAAATCTCACAAATAAATAAATGGCAATTCCGTATATAAAAAATGGCTTATCGACCAAGATCAACGACAATAGAACCAAAAACTCAAGTAACGATATTGCAATAAAATAATTCTTTTCATTTTCAAACTTTGCCAATAGTCGTTTCACAAACAAAGGAGCCACAATCCCTATCAGCCCTTCCACCGAATATACTATCCCTAGATATTTTGCAGGAAGCGACAAATCCACAAGCAACGGCTGCCACGCAATGTGAAATGTCCTAGGGAAGCAGGCAATTGTTGTAGCCAAAACCAAATATAGCAAGGATTTATGTTCAAATATGAAGCTCACCCCCTGTTTTGACATATGCGCAGTCTTCATAATATTCTGAATGTTTGCTCTCTCATATTTACGGAAATCTTCTCTTATAAACAACAGAAAAATACCGATCAGAATAAAGCCGATGCCATGCACATAGAATAAATGCCGCATTTCCAGGAAAAAGAGAATCAACGTTGAAAGTAAAGATCCTATTACAAACCCGATTGATCTCAAGCTGTCAAGTTTCATGAACATGTCGTGCATCAGGGTTTCTTTCTTGTTATGCAGCAGCCAGTCCATCATCCATGCCTCATCAGCCTCTGACTGCAGCGTATAAACAACTCCCGATGCGAAGAAGGCCATATAGAATAATGGTGGGGTGTTTATAAATGGCATTATTATAATCAGCATCCCTGAAAGGATAAATGCAAGAACCAGGGAAGGTTTCCGTCCAATAAGATCGGCAAGCGCACCCGATGGCATTTCAAATAATATTCCCGCTGCAGAGTTTAAAGCCATAGCGAGTGAGACTTGAAAAAGTGAGAATTTCCGACTGAAAAAAACTATTACTATCGGATTGATGACAGCAACAGAATAAGTTAATACTGCAACCAGATAAAACGGCCACAACAGTTTCAATTCGTCTTTTTTAAACATGGGTTGTGTGCATTATACATGGCCTCTCAAACACTTGACAAATTCTCGGGGGGAGGGTAAAGTAATCGGTAATTAATGCCGCCTCTTTTAGAGGAGTGAATTAATATAAAGCAGGGGGTTGAACAATGGGAAAGCGTATAGTTGTGTTAAAAGGTGGAGTTGAAAAAAGAGACATTGTAAGCATGGCTTGTTGTGCAGCTGGTGCATCTCAGGTACGCAAGTAAAAACCAATCAGGGGGGGCGTAATGCCCTCCCTACTACCTCTACGGGGTCAGACTTGACATTTGACTTTTCTAAATGATTCTTTCCAAATACTTCAAAATATACCCTCACAGGGAAGACCCTGATTCCCTCGTTCTTTTTTCAACCAAAAAGACTTCGATAATAAATGTGCATAAATCCCTGCTTGACGACATTGGACAGGAGAAGCTGTCTAATGACGAAAAACAGGCGCTTGCTGAACTCGGCTTCCTGGTGGATAGTCATGAAGCAGAAAAAAAAGAACTGCTCGGCTTCATGGATGACCTGAACGAGATAAATAACATCTTCAAGTCTTATGTGGTCATGAACCTCGATTGTAACCTTGCCTGCAAATACTGCTTTGAAGGCCAGAGAAAAGGCAAACACTTTATGACGCGGGAGACGGCTGATGCCTTTGCGGAATTTGTCGAAAAAAGGGTTTCGGCAAATAACAGCCTAAATGAGATAAATATCGTTTATTACGGCGGCGAGCCCCTGCTGAGCACAGACCTTATCATATATATATCGGGCAGGTTGAAGACATTTGCCGATAGCAGGCAGATGAAATACAAGGCCTCCCTGATTACCAACGGCACACTCCTTACCAGGAGCAATGTTGAAAGGTTGAAACCTGCGGGACTTGTTGACGCGAGCGTAACGCTCGACGGCCCGAAGAGTGTTCATGACCAGTTCAGGCCCTTTAAGGCTGGAAAGGGAAGTTTTGACGCGATTGTCAGGAACCTGAAGGACGTTTGCGATATGCTCGAAATCCAGGTGGGCGGCAATTACACAGAAGACCATTATAGGGAATTCCCAACGCTACTGGATTATCTTTTAGCTGAAGGGCTCGGCCCGGACAAGATACCGGACGTCAGGTTTGATTTTGTCACGACTGAAAGCTCTGAGTTCGCGCCCCCTGATTTTCATGACGGCTGCGCGTCCGCAAATGAGCCGTGGCTTTTTGAGGCGGGCCTTTTCCTGCGTGACGAAATATTGAAGCGGGGCTTCAGCAAGGCAAGGCTCGTCCCGTGGCAGTGCATGCTGGAATATCAGGACAGGATGGTAGTTAACTACAACGGCGATATCTACAAATGCCCTGGCCTGATAGGCAGGGAGGAACTCAAGGTCGGCAATATTTCAACGGGCGTTTCAGACCACAGCCAATCCCACAGCCTCGACAACTGGAAGAACGAAAAATGCCTTGAATGCGAATATCTGCCCCTCTGCTTCGGCGGCTGCCGGTACATGAAGCTCGTCCGCGACGGACACATGAACGGTGTTGACTGCAAAAAGCCTTACCTCGATGCTGTGCTTGAACAGCTGGTTATGCAGGACATTAAGTATGGGGGGACTGAGTAGTTATTTGGCGCGGATTTATTACGATCCGACTTTGATTTCAAAGCCTTTTTTCTTGATCTGCTCTACTATAAAATCATTATCGTTGCTTAAATAATCATCGTAAGAAAAAACAACCGGCTGTATGTCCGTCTTAAACCTGTCTATAAGCATTATCGCTTTGCTCAAAATCGCCAGCCTATTTTTTTTATCAACATTCCTTGAAAATATGGCGATGTCAATGTCGCTGTGCATGTCCGCCCTGCCTGCCGCATAGGAGCCGAACATTATGGACTTATCAACATGGCAGACGGTTTCAATGTCTTTAAGGTATTCTCTTAAAATCCTTACTGCTTCAGCCTTAGCTTTAACCATTTGTATAACCCCAGTGATTTTTCAATAATCTCAAGACTTTTTTCTTGGTCACGATCTTCGACAGTTTTTCCTTATAAGAAGGATACCTGCCTTCAATATAGAAAGCGGTCAATTCTGCAAGAAGCTCAAGCCGTTCATCCAACAGGCCAAGGTCTAACAGACCCTGTAAATAGATAAGGTTATGAGAAAACGGCGCTTCATTTGAGAACTTCTTAAGGTAAAGGGCCTTTAGGACTTTCTCCATTCCCTGCTGACACATAAAAACTGAATATAAATATTTTCCGGCTTCATGCATTGAGCTGGCGGTCTTAATATCATAGTCTGCAATATCAATCCAGTATCCGATTTTATCCTTCGTTGTCATTTTAGAAGGCTTGACAGGCATAACAGCATTATAAAATATGGGCATTGGTGATGCAGGACATCAAATATGGGGTGGCAGCAGAGTAATCTGTCTATTGCGAATATTGACAAACAGGCAGCAGCAGATTATCCTAAGCAATGTCCTTTGCACACATAATCTCCGACCTGATCCGCGATTTCCGTTATTACACGGACTTTCTGCTTGACCTCAGGTACGGGGGCTGGTTCGGGGGCGTCATCAAGACCCGCCATGCGCATCTCGGCGCTAAGGACACCCAGAGCAGTTTCTATTACGTCATGTCCCCGGTCTTCCTGTATTACCCGCTCAGGGACAGCGATGTCTTTGTGGATGTCGGCTGCGGAAAGGGGAGGACCATAAATTGGCTGCTGGTCCATGGGTACAGGAACAGGATGATAGGCATCGAGATTGATGAGGAGATCGCGGGCAGGACGAAAAAAAAGTTTGCAAAATATAAAAACGTCGAGATCATCGGCGGCAATGCCCTTGATAACATCCCTGCAGACGGGACGGTCTTCTACCTTTACAATTCAGTCAACGCTGAAATGATGATCAGGTTCAAGGACCTGCTGAGAGATATGTTCGGCAATAGAAGAAAGGTCACGATCATATATGTGAATTACGCGCACCTTGACGTGTTCGTGGATGACCCCGCCTGGAGGGTCAGGCGCACATACTACCATTCCATCCCCACGGTCAGTCCGGAATGGCCTTTAATAGATATCGGCATCGTCCCATCCTATCCGGTGGCGTTTATTGAACTAAATCCCCCTATGGGGTCAGACTTGACATTTGACTTTTAGCAAGCGCTTTGCTTATTCTTTTTCATGGCACGCAAGCCTCGAATAGAATTTGAAGGCGCCTTTTATCACGTTATCGCCCGCGGCAACCAAAGGCAAAAAATATTCAAAAAACATGAAGATCATCCGGCCTATCTCGAAATACTGACCAACTATAAGCAGCGCTACAAGTTCTTTCTCTATTCATACGTACTGATGAACAACCACGTGCATTTGCTGGTTGAGACACAGGACATTCCCCTCTCAAAAATATTCCAGGGAGTTAACCAGAGTTACACCCAGTACTTCAATAAAAAGTACAAGACTGTGGGTCATCTTTTCCAGGGAAGGTACAAGGCGATACTCTGCAACAGGGATGAATACCTGCTGTCGCTGGTAAAGTACATCCACCTTAATCCTGTGAGGGCGAAGATAACAGCGCATGCCGATGGATACAAATGGAGCGGTCATCACAGTTATGTTAAAAATGTTAATGACGGTCTGGTTGATGCAGACCCTGTTTTGAGGATGTTTTCAGAGAACAAGGCAACAGCAAGGAAACTTTACGGGAACTATATGAATGAAGGGATGTCGCTCGAAAAGAAAGACGTATATTCCGCGACAGACCAGCGTATCCTCGGCGATGAAACTTTTGTCGAAAGGGTGACGGGGAAAAACGACCCGGGAACAAAAGAGGAGATCAGGAGAAGGAATATCTCATTAAACGACATCTCAGATAAGGTAGAAAAAGCCTCCGGCATAACGCTCAAAGAAATGCAGGAAAACGGCAAGACCCGGCGAGTCTCATCAGCAAGAAAGCTGTTCAGTGTTGTGGCAAATAAACTTGGGTATAAATACAAGGAGATCGCCGTCCATATCAGGAAAGACCCCGCTGTTGTGACAAGATATACGAAAAACTGTGACAACCTGAGAGTTGAAATTGACAAATTGATGGATACGATTTGACAAAAAAAGCAGAAAAGTCAGATGTCAAGTCTGACCCCAATTGACAAATAGGAAGCAAGCATATATCTTTAACCTGATTCTCTTTATTAATACATTTTAAAGCACCAAAGGATATGATTTTAAAAACCGTTAAAAATATTCTCCTTGTAATGGCCTGCCTGCTGTTACCTCTCTGTTATGCTGCCGCAGCATCAGCATATGACGTGGTGGTGGTGAAAAGCGCTGACATCAAGCCTTACAATGATGCAGTGGAAGGGTTCAGGGCCTCCTGCAACTGTTCAGTCGAAGAGTTGGACCTGGTAGACGCTGAACATAATGATATCGCAAGGCAGGTGCGCAAACTGGCCCCGGACGCTGTGCTGGCTGTGGGACTCGATGCCCTCAAACATTTGCAGTCCATTAAAGACCTGCCTGTTGTTTATACCATGGCGCCTAATGTAAGCAGCAGCCTTTCGGCCCGGAAAAACATATCCGGAGTTGATATGAACATATCGCCTGAAGCATATATCAATGCAATGACAACGGTATTTGGCAATTTAAAGCGGATCGGCCTTGTGTATGACCCAAAAAACATGGACCAGTTTGTAGCTGAGGCGATACAGTTAGCCGAAACAAAAGGCATAGCGGTGATTTCAAAAAAAGCTCACAAACCCGGTGATGTTCCTCAGCTCATTGACGGAATGAAGGGCAGGATAGATGTATTCTGGATGCTTCCTGATACCACGGTAGTCAATTCCGTGGCTGTTGATTACCTGCTGCTCTTTTCGTTCCAGAACAGGGTGCCTGTATTCACCTTTTCACGGAAATTTGTTGATATGGGCTCTCTCTTTGCCCTGAGTATTGACCCCCATGACATGGGGGCCCAGGCAGCTGAGGTCATAAGGACACTGCTCGGCAAAAGCACCAAAGGCCCGCTAAGAGTGGATGCAAGAAAACCCCTGCTGACAATAAACAGAAAGGTGATGGCGAAGTTCGGGATAAAGATAAGGGACGAGGTCATGAAAAAAGCGGATGTGATCAATTAAACATGAAGATGCCGGAATTTTATAACCTTTGCAGGGAAAGCTTCAGCGCGAAGATGTTCATAATCTTTGGCGCGTTTATCACAATCGTGTCGGCTGTGTTTACGATCCTTTATGTCAACCATGAGGCAACTGAGATCAAGTTAAATCTCTTTAAGCAGGGTGAAGTCCTTTCAGGCCTCCTTGCTCACAGCTCCAGGACAGGCGTTTTCGCTGAAAATAAAGACCTGCTGGAAGATGCGGCCCAGGGGATTATGAGCCAGGACGGGGTCTTAACGGTCTCGATATTTACACCTGACAAAAGGCCCATCCTGGACAAGACTAAAAACCCATCTCATAGAATTTTATTGCCTGATGCATCGTTGTCAAGGCTCAAAGACAGTAAGGCAATGGAAGTCATCAAAAGGGAGGCAGTGGTTGAGTTTATCAGGCCCGTGATTATCGAGACCTTTGCGCAACCTGAAGAGGCGATCTTTTTCGACAGTAAAGGCCTCGAAAAAGAGGAAAAGGTCATAGGTTATGTCGGCATTGCACTGGACAGCAGTGTGCTGGCCAAAACCATCAAATCGGTGATTATCAGGAATGTCATTATTGCGGTGATTTTTTTACTTTCAGGCAGTTTGCTCATATTCCTGACCTTAAGACAGGTCACAAGGCCCCTTACCAGGCTTGCTGAAAGGGCCCGAAGACTGGGCCTGGGTGAAACTATTGATAGTTTGCCGGTTGAATCAAGGGACGAGATCGGGAAGCTCGCCGTGACCTTCAATGATATGGCCGATAACCTCCGCAAAAGGGAAAGGGAAAAAGAGGCCCTTGGAGAACAGTTGAGGCACGCCCAGAAAATAGAGGCCATAGGCACTCTGGCCAGGGGCATTGCCCACGACTTCAACAATATCATGACCACGGTCAGTGGTTCAGTCCATATATTACATAAAATGCTGGAGGAGGACAGTCCGCTCAGGACTTACACCCTGAGTATAACCCTTGCAGTATCAAGGGCAAGGGGGCTTGTAGAGAGCCTGCTCGCCTTTAGCAGGGGACAGGCCATAAAACCTGCACTCCTGAACATAAATGATGTTATCAGAAGACTGGAGCCGTTACTTATCAGGCTCCTGATAGATGATATAGAGTGCAACCTTGCCCTGTCAGAGGGACAGCTTATGATTATCGGCGACAATGTACAGTTGGAACAGATGATAATGAACCTTGTCGTAAATGCAAGGGACGCCATGCCCGACGGCGGGATATTGACCATAGAGACCGAGATTGTGAATATTGACGAGGATGACACTCTGAATCTCCTTGTATCAAGGCCGGGCAGGTATGCCCTTATTTCGGTCACGGATACAGGCATCGGCATGGATGAAAGAACAAAGGCCAGGATATTTGAGCCTTTCTTCACTACAAAAGAGGTTGGAAAAGGCACAGGTCTTGGACTTTCGATAGCTTACGGCATAATTGAACAGCACATGGGCCATATTGTTGTGTATTCTGAAAAGGGGACCGGTACTTCATTCAGGGTGTATATTCCACTTACAGAGACTGCTCAGCATGAGGAAGCGAAAAAACAGATGTTGAGTGACAGCATGGTCAGGAGGTTTTAATGAAAAAGGTCTTGATTATAGATGATGACAACAATTTGAGGTCTATAGTCAAAGACGTGCTGAAGACCGAAGGGTTTATTACTCTTGAGGCCGCTGACGGCCCTGATGGGATAAAAACATTTAAGGCCAACAGGCCTGATGTTGTGCTGCTTGACCTCAAAATGCCTGAGATGGACGGCCTGGAAGTCATGCAGGAGCTCGGCAGGATTAATCCCAAGGTGCCGATTATAATGCTTACAGGTTTTGGCGATATACCCACTGCTGTTGAGGCCATGAGATGCGGGGCTTTTGATTTTACAATTAAGCCCCCTGAGTTTGAAAAACTCGTCGCTACCCTCAACAGGGCTATTGAAAGAAAGGAACTGGAAGCTGAGGCAAAAACGGGAGATGCAGCCACCAGCCTGTCTCTCCAGCAGATGTTCGGCAATAGCAGCGCTGTCAGGACAGTCATTGACCAGATAAACCAGGTCGCTAATACGGACTTCTCTTTAATAATCCAGGGAGAGACCGGCACAGGCAAGTCTTTTGCTGCAAATATCATCCATAATATGAGCAAAAGGGCAAAGAAACCTTTCGTAAGGGTGGACATGGGCCTGGTCCCGGAACCACTGGTAGAGAGCGAACTTTTCGGCTACAGGAAGGGCGCCTTTACCGGCGCGGACAGGAATAAGGCAGGCTATTTTGAAAAGGCCCACAGCGGGACGATCTTTATAGATGAACTTGAAAACATGCCTAAGCCTGTACAGTGCAAACTCCTCACTGTTATTGACAGCAGACAGGTATATCCGCTTGGCAGCACAACTCCGGTTGATACGGATGTCCGCATAATCGCCGCAACCAATAAGAACATCAGGCAAGGCGTAAACCTGCAGGATTTCAGGGAAGACCTCTTTTTCCGTCTCGGTGAATTTATTATCACGCTGCCGCCCCTAAGAGAGAGGGTTGACGACATCCATTCCCTTGCCGCCAAATTTCTCATTGCTGCATGTAATGAACTGGACAAACAGGTGCTCGGGTTGACGGACGGCGCAATAGATATCCTGATGCAGCATCCATGGCCGGGCAATCTCAGAGAGCTGAAAAATGTGATCAGGAAAGCCGCACTTTTAACGGAAGGCGACAGGATCGGCAGGAGGCATATTGAGTTCCTCTTCAGGAGCCAGTCTGACAATACTGTTAATACGCTCAGGGACGATAAAAAGGAGCTGGAAAAGAAAAAGATACAGGAGGCCCTTGCCATGACAAAGGGGAACAAGAAAAAAGCTGCGGAAATCCTTAATATAGGGCACAGCACCTTATATGAAAAGATAAAAGAGCTTGGCATAAGTTAATCAAAGTCCTTTGAAACCCTTCTAATTATAAAAAAGTTTCTGGAAAACCAGAAACACATTCTGGAAAACCAGAAACTTTATCTCACCATTTGCCCCCACAAGCCCAAAAACCCTAATAAAACAACGACGCATTTTTTTGCTGTAATTGGCATTAAACTTGCGACTATAAAACGCCATGGGGAATATAAATTCGCTTTGGAGGTAGGGGTATGGCAAAGATTCAATGTTGGGATTTCAAAAAATGCGGTCGGGACAAGGACAAATCGTGCCCGGCAGTGGTCCAATCTGCCGGCAGGATGTGCTGGCTCGTTGCAGGCACGCTTTGCGGCGGCAAAGTGCAGGGCACTCACGCTCAAATCATAGGAAACTGTAAGGGGTGCGACTTCTATAGTCAGGTAAAAGCAAAACTTTGCTGAAAAAGATACTTTGAAGATAATTCGGGAACAATTATGATCGGGACAATTACCATTTCATCACCTATAATCTCGGAGGACATGGATTACAAGTGCCTTGCCCTGACAGGCTCTTTTGAAACCAGTTCAGGCATTTCCGGATGTTTTGGCGGCCTGTACGGTGATTTCGACGGTCAGGGCATGAGCATGGGCGTCCTGCATTGGAACCTTGGGCAGGACTCGCTCCAGCCCCTTCTTAAAGAGATGATGCAGAAGCATCAATCAATTGCAGAAGACATTTTTAAGGAAAACTTCCTGGTATTCAAAGAGGCCCTGAACTCGACCAAAGCAATGCTCATGACATTTGTAAGGGCAATACAGGACCCGCACGTACATCTTTTTCACCACCCCTGGAAGGAGATGTTCAAGACGCTCGGCAGTACCCCGGAGTTCCAGCGCATCCAGAGGAAACATGCCGCGGCCCTGTTCATGTCTGCAGTGGAACTCGCGAAAGGATACGGGCTCTGGTCAGAGCGTGCAGTTGCCCTTATGTTTGACATCAGGGCGCAGAACAGCAGAATTGACAATACGACACACTCAAGGATATTGGTGGAATTTGAAAAACTGCCTGACACCATGTCTGATGAAGAAACCGAAGCCAGGAGGATGCGGATAATCGCTAATATGCAAGCGGATGCGTCCAACCCGCGCTGGATAGAAGATGTCAGGGCAAGAAAGCTCTGCTGCGCAAACGGCTACGGCAATGTCCACGGCGTTGAATACGACCTTGATTCGCATTTCGGCATCGGGCTGAGAAGGGTATGCCTATGAATGAGCAACTGTTGACTTCGCTTTTAGACCATATCCCTGGATTTTTATATCTCCAGAACAGGGACTATTCCATCAATTTTGCGAACCGTCATTTCCTGGAGCGCTTTGGCGACCCAAAAGGCAGGGCCTGTTTCGAGGTTTATCACGGGAACAATCACCCATGCACGGAATGCAGAACATTCAGGGTGTTTGATACATGGGCCCCTCAGAAGTGGGACTGGAGGAGCCTGGACGACCGCTCATACATGATGTACGACTACCCGTTTAAAAGCCCTGATGGAAAACCACAGGTCCTTAAAATGGGCATTGATATTACGGACAGGAAAAAGATGGAAGAGGAGAGCATAAAAACAAGAAAACTCGAGTCAATCGCTTTGTTGGCAGGCGGAGTGGCCCATGACTTCAACAACCTGCTCACCTCGGTCCTCGGGAACTTATCGCTGGCGAAGATGCAGTTAAAACCCGGAGACCCGGTAGCCGAAAGATTAAAAGAAGCTGAAAAGGCGGGCCTGAGAGCAAAGGACCTGACTTATCAGCTATATACCTTTGCAAGGGGCAAAAACCTGGTCAGAAAAACCACCTCCATAGATTATCTGCTGAAGGAGACTGTCGAGTTTGCATTGAGCAAATCAGGCAGCAGGTGCGAGTTTGATTTTCATTCAGGACAATGCTGCGTTGAAGTGGATGATGCGCAGATAAGCCAGGTGATATACGGCCTGCTCATGAATGCTCAGGAGGCCATGCCGGACGGCGGCCTCATCAGGATAAGCACCGAGAATGTGACGATAAGGCCGGAAGACGCTGTACCTTTGACCGCAGGAGACTATGTGAAGATCACCATGAAGGACAATGGTGTCGGCATAGAGAACAGGTATCTGCCCAATATCTTCGACCCTTACTTTACGACCCAGAAAATGGATTCCCGCAAGGGCATAGGACTCGGGCTCGCAATATGCTATTCAATTATCAAAAACCATGACGGACATATATCCGTTGAATCCGTGCCAGGCAGCGGGACCTCTTTTTACATATATCTGCCGGCCCTGCAAAAGGCATCATGCTGAAAGACAAGGTCATAGATATTCATATGCATATCTGCGGCGCCGGCGATTCCATGGCCGGATGCAGGATGTCCAATGAATTCATTTTAAGCCCCGCATTTGCTGCCATGCTCATGTCCCTCAATGCCACGCCTTTTGATATTAACGACGACAGGATAAAGGAGATGGTGCTCAATATTATCGAGACCTCTGAAAACACCGATCATGCCGTGCTGCTGGCGTTAGACTGGGTGTACAGGAACGGGCGGTACGTCAAGTCAGAGTCCCATTTTGTGGTACCAAATGATTACATTAGCGGGATAGCCAAAAACAGCAGTCGCGTGCTTTTCGGCGCTTCAGTGCACCCTTACCGTGAAAGGAAAGAGATGCTGCATGAAACAATGAAATGCATTGACAACGGCGCTGTGCTGTTTAAATGGATACCTTCAAGCCAGCAGATAGACCCTGAAGACGACAGGTGTCTGCCTTTCTATAAAATCCTTGCCAGGGAAGGTGTCCCGCTTTTATGCTGCATCGGAGCTGACCCGGTCCCTGCTTCAGGTCATTGGAAGGTCAATTACAGCAAAACCTCAAGGCTTGAAAAGGCCCTCGACATGGGAGTAAAGGTCATTGTCGTGGCCCATTGTATCAAGCCGCCATACTGTGACTCTGTGCCGCACGAAAACGGCAGTTATTTTGACAAACTCTTAAGTATGCTCAGGATGTCTGAAGAAAGGGGCTGGAAACTTTACGCTGACATCTCTTCATTTTGCAATCCTGAAGGCATGACTTATATTGAGAGATTAAATAAAGAAATAAATAACGGTGCCCTGAAACCCTGGATGTTCCTGTATGGAAGCGGGTTCCCGATGCCAATGGTTGATAAAAATATCATCAGTGAGCGGCTGAACCGGCAGGACATTCATGTCTTTGACGAAAACCGGACAAACCCGCTGGATGACAACTACAGGACGCTCAGAGAGATGGGAGTGCACGATTCGATCTTCACAAACGCCGGCAATGTGCTGAAACTATGACAGGCGATGGAATTATAGAGACCAAAAGGACAGGCCTGGCACAGTCACTGGTACTGGCAGCCCTGCTCCCGCTTTTCTTTTTAAGCTCTGCCGGCTGCGACACCGGCGTATGGAAGCGGATAAGCGACAGGTTCGACAGGCAGGGGAAGATTGTGAGCATAAAAGGTCATGGTATCGAGTGGACTGCCTCCGCCCATGCTGCTGCAAATTCTGCCGCACATGCTGATAAACCGGGGTACGGCGATGAGATGGTTTTCAAACCGGAGAAGTCTTCCGCAAAATGCCTGAATAATTCAGGGGACACCAGCTACGGAGTCAGGATGACGATTGAGACGAATATGGCGGGACTTGAGATAAAAGACCTCAAGGGGCAAAACCTGCGCGCGCTGCCAGGTGAAAGCTGCTTCAGGGAATCAAACCCCTGTGAAGAAAATTCGGGCTGTCCTTATCACTACACCTTGAAATCCGAGATAAAAAAAGACGATTACAACAGGCCTTACTTCGAGCGCACATACTGGATAGACCTCGGCAGGCAGGAGCGGTCTTATTACCCTCCGGCCCAGGGAGAGAGGTTCAGCCTGACCGTAAGGGCAATAGGAAATGAAAAAGACGAGACCCGCAATATTAATGTGTACGCTGTCACAGAAAGACCGCAGATAATAGATTTCCGGATTGACAGGGACCGGGTGCCCCGCCAGGGAGGTGTTGTGCGCCTTCATGCAGGGCTCCGCTATGCGACAGGGTTCACATTAAGAGACCAGGACGGAAAAATCATTCAAGAGGAAAACAGGGATGTCTGGTCTGTTGATAAGAACGCTCTTGATTTTGAACTCAATATAAAGAAAACAACCCTGCTGACCATTGTTGCAAGAAACCCTGCCGGCGCAAACCAGCAGAACGTACTTGTGAGAGTGGAATAAGAAGAGAAGGCCTGACATGAAGATAAGTACAACAAGGTTCGGTGAAATAGAGATAGGCAGGGACATGGTCATAGATTTCCCCCAGGGGCTTGAAGGGCATGATCTGTGCAAAAAATATTTCCTCATAGATTACATGGATATCGTGAAATGGCTCCATGCTGCCGAAGACCCTGATGTCGCATTCATATCAGCAAACCCGTTTAATTTCTTTCCGTCCTATGCCTTCACCATCGGGGACCATATTGAAGATTATCTGGGCCTCAGAGAGCCGGAGGACGTTGCTGTCCTTGTCCTCCTGTCGCTCCACGGGGACCGGGTCACTGCAAATCTGAACAAACCTATATTAATAAATGTCTCTAACAGAAAGGCAGTGCAGATAGATATCAGCGATATGAGATATCAATCAAAAACTCCGCTGCCTTTAAATCTGAAATGGATAAATAACAGGTAAAAGAGAGGTAACAAATGGCGCTGATATACTATGACAAGACATACGGACACAGGATAAGGTACAGAGTCCGATCCATAGACGGCACGTTCATTGCCAAGTCCAGATCCTTCAAATCAAGGGCAATCGCCGAGAAGACGCTGCCTGAGATCGAACGCCTCGAAAACCTCTCTTCAGCGAAAGCGCTGACTGCAAAGGAAATCGCATATTTCATATACAAGAAATTCATTACGGTCTTTGAAGCGCGTTCACTCACCAGGGAACAGGTATACCTTTTCAGGCCCTATGAAATCGCAATGGATGAGACAAGGAGGATGATTTAGACCTATAGCAAAGATGGACAAGGGATGGGGGCTTATTAACTCAAAAATCGCAGGAGGACAACATGGGTTTTAACTGGACAAACAACATACGGTGTACGATAAGCGATGGGAACGCCTTCCTGAGTCAGGCTGATATGGATTGCATGAAGTGCCAGGGGCATTGTTTCGAATGCAACGCGTTCCTCGGCGTAAACATCAGCATGGTCGGGGAAAAATATTTTGACGGTTCGTGTTCGGATGCCGTCAATCGGCAAGCAGTCATGCGCGGAGTATAAATTAAAAAATGGACTGCACAATATGTGAATATTCGCATGTGATAAAGGGCGCTCACAATAAATATTATTACTGCACCTTTTCCTGGACCCTTCTGGAGGTCCCGAAAGAGGACTGCCAGTTTTTTAAAAAAAAACCTGAACGCGCACATTAGTTGTCAGCTTTCAGCTTAAGGACATCATATGTGGATTTTTCTCATAAATGGAGGGCACATGAAAAAGTTTTTTGTTATGGCTGCGGCAGCGCTTATTCTCTGCGGGTGTTCCCCGGCCGCTGTATGCAGCAGGGGAGGTATCGAGTATGAAGGCGCATGCATGCGGACCGAGAGTCTGGTGTCGGAATGCTCAAGAAAGGTCACAGTCTATTTTATGAAAAAGAACCAGGCTGTGCCAAAGGACTTTGACGGAGACCGGTTCCTGCATATCGTGGAAGAGGTCCTTCCGGACCGCTTCCAGGTGGAATCCCTCAAGAGTAATTTCAGGGTCATGGCCCAACCGCTGGGCAGGGGCTTTTCAGTCATGCTTTGCACGCCGGACGGAAACAACAAGCTCTTTGAGGACTTCAACTGCACCACTGAAAAAGTGGATTTAGTCCGCTGGGACAAAAAGGGACCGTATCCATGCGAGTTTGAACAGCATCCCGAGCGCTACTGCAAGGTAGCCAACAGTGAAAAATGATACGGAGATAGTGGGGGCATAAAATGAATTGCAGCGTCTGCGCATTCTTTCAGGAGATCAGCAATCCCAATAAGAAAGAGAACTCCCACTATTGTCTGCTCTGCGGGATCTTCATGGAAGCAGTTTTTCAAAGAGAAGAAATAATTGGCGTTTCAGTAAATGATTGGGGATGTATTTTAAGGGGGGGTGGAGATGGCAGAACTGATATTGATAGCAGTTGATGACAGCAATCTTTTAAATTTCCTTGTTGAAATCGTTAAAACCGCAGGGTTTCGCGTTAACGCAGCCACAAGCGGCCAGCAGGCGGTCGAGTTGTTCTGGGATGAACCGGCAGACGTTGTGCTTCTTGATTTCAACATGCCCGGAATGACCGGCATTCAGGCCCTGAGAGAGATAAAAGAAATGCAGCCCTCCGTGCCTGTCTTTATTATGAGCGGTGAAGGAGATATACCCCTTGCAGTGTCGGCCATAAAAGAGGGCGCACACGACTTTATCGTCAAGCCGATGGATTTTGATACACTCATCTCTACCCTGAAAAATGCCGTGCCGGCAGTCTCCGAAGACCCGGAGGCATACGACAAAAACGAACCGGAAATTCTTACCGAACGCCAAAAGGAGATACTGGCCCTGACATCAGCAGGCCACAGCAGCACAGCCATAGCTGATTTGCTGAATATAAGTTATCGCACCGTTGAAACCCACAGGGAAAGGACAATGAATAAACTGAACCTCAGGAGCAGGTCTGAAATGATATCTTTTGCTCTAAATAACGATATTTTAAGGAAGATAAAATGAATTTTAGCCATTTTAATCCCAGCAAAACAAAGGGATACACCCCTTGTCCGTAGAATCTACGGACATACAAAGCTAAAAGACTTGTGCTATTATGTTGCAACTCAAAAATAAGACTGTAAAAAAATAAAGAAGCGGCCGTAAATATTTAGGGGGAAAAGTGCCAGTGAAGACCAATAAACAGTGCGAAGCTATATGCAAGTTTGCAAGCTTGGCCCCAATTGCCGCATCTAATCCAAAGCCCGACGCAGGTTGTACCAATAATATACCTTAGCCTTCATCACGGTCGGCGAATGAGCATGGAAAATATTTCAAATGAATACAAATAATTTCATGTATATGGAGGAAACGATGGCGAAGAATATGAACCAAACAATACGAGGTATCAATAAGCTGTCCTTTTCTGTTTTTTGTATTATAGCAGTACTGTCTTTTTATTCTTCTGCTTTTGCGGCCTCTGCGTCTGTATCTGTATCTGTTGCTGGAGGGTCGGTTACTGCAACAGCAAACGGGAGTTTCGAGAGTTGCTATATATGTGACAGAGCACGTGATGGTCAATGTATTGAGGGGCATTACACCGAACCAACCGGAAAAACCAAGTTAAGCAGTCCTGATAGAGGGACTATTTGCACTTTGAATGGAAGCGGTTCTGCTTCGTGTACCGGAACTTTTGATCGCAGCGAGTTTCACGGTACTCATACGTTTGTCGCATCTGCGGGGGATTGTAATGGTTGGGTTTCCAACAGTCAAACTCTTACCCTCGACAACACTCCAGCACTCCAAATCACTGACCCTCCAGATGGCGCTGTGATAAAGGCACCCTTTGACATCACTGCCACCGTAACATTCAAACCCACATTGAATCCTATCAAAGGGACAATAAAGCTCAGTACCAACAACATAGGCCATATGGGAACTAAGGAATGCACCATAGAAGATTGCACTTTTAGCTATGCTGAAATGTTTGGACCTCTTGTTGACTGGGACACCGGAGGACCGTACACGCTGACCTTTACCGCTTGCGGAGGAGGGGTATGTACAAGCGATCATGTGATGATCACAGTGGACAAGACGCCTACCGTAAAGGTGACCAACCCGACCAACAACAGCGTTATCACGTCGCCCTTTGACATCAAGGCAACAGTAACATTCAAATCCACATTGAATCCTATTAAAGGGACAATAAAACTTAAGTCCAATAACATAGGATATATGGGACTTAAGGAATGTACCCAAGAGGATTGCGCTTTTAGCTATGCCGAACAGTTTGGCTCTCTTGTTGACTGGAACACCGGAGGACCATACACGCTGACGTTTACAGCCTGCGGAGGAGGAGTATGTACAATCGACAGGTCAACCTTTAAAATATGCAACATAAAAATAACCAGTTTTGATGGCACAGATGCTGTTATTGATCCTTCAGAAAACAATAAGATAAAATTCACCGGTTCTATATCCGAGAGTTCAGGACGGACTGTGACATGGACAATAAAGATTACAAGCAATAAAACAGGAGATACTGTCTGGACAGAGACAGGAAGCGGGACTATAGTCAAAAAAGATTGGAATGGCAAAGATAACGAAGGTAAAATCCTGGATATTGAAAAATATGGGCATTATTTTCAGGCTACCCTTACAGCAACAAACGGACTATGTGAGGACAAAAAGATTAAACCGTTCAGCGTGTCGGATCTTTGCCTTCTTGGAGGCGGGTGCTGCAAGCTCCAAGTATCATTCGGCTCGACAGCTGGCGTCACAAGCGGCAATCTCTATCACTCCCAGACACTTTTTAACATTCCCAATTCCAAACTCATGGGCGACTTCACACTTTCGTACAACAGCCTTGACAGCTACAACGGGGTTCTCGGAACAGGTTGGACGCATTCATATAATTTCAATCTCTCGGACAACGGAGATGATTCCTATACGCTGATGGAAAGCGACGGCGGCAGGACAGTCCTTCACAAAAACGGGGACAACTACATTCCCGAATCTTCTCCTTATCCAATATTGACGAAGAACGCGGACGGTACTTTCTTGCTTACGCAGAAGAGCGGCCTGACTTATTCATTCGATTCAGCGGGCAGGATAACAGCCATAGCGGACAGGAATTCAAACACAGTTGCATTTGCTTATGATGCGAGCAATAATTTGGGCACAGTCACCGACCCATCCGGCAGAGCAGTATCGTTAACCTATGACGCCTCGAATAGACTCGACACTATAATCGACCCGAGCGGAAACATTCACAGTTTCACTTATACCGGTGACGCATTGACGGGCATATCGACCCTGACCCCTGACGACATAACTCAAGATTGGTCGTACACTTACGCTGCCAATGCCTTCATGCTGTCAAAGACAGACCCGCAGGGATATACGACAACATACACTTATGACAGTAAACACAGGGCAACAACCTCGACCGACCCTGAAGGCAAGACGAGGTCAATCACATATCCTGCTGAAGGCACAGACACAACCAAAGCGACCACAGTGACCGAAAAAGACGGCGGGGTCTGGACGTACAAATACGACACCACACAGGTAGTATTGACCGAAAAGATAGACCCGCAGGGTGGAACGACCGCATATACTTATGATTCAAACAGAAATATGCTTTCAACGACAGAGCCGGGCGGAGGCACGATAACCTATACCTATGACGAATCAGGCAATATGATATCGATCACCGATGCAGCCGGACAGAAAACAGCATACACTTACAACTCCGTCGGTCAGGTAACGACCATTACCGATTCGGAGGGCAAATTGACCCAGTACGCCTATGACGACAACGGCAATTTGACGCTCTTAACAGACCCTTCAGGCGTATCCACACAGTACGCCTACGATACAAAGGGCAATATGATATCAATAACCAGCGCCGACGGACAGATTACGGCATTCGGCTATGACCCGAACAACAATCTATCCTCAATAACAGACCCGACAGGCATGAGCACAACATTCGGTTACGACAACAGTGGAAACATGACGAGCCAGACGGATTCCTCGGGCAATACAACGACCTTTGAATACAACAGCCTGAACCAGCTTATCAGGATCACAGACCCGTCTGGCAACTCCACATCTAATACTTATGACGCAAAGGGCAACAGGACATCCGTAACCGACGCCAACGGCAACACGACCTATTACGAATACAACTACAACAACCAGATCATAAAAGTGACCGACGCGCTCGGTAATGTGACCACATATATTTATGGCGGAACGGGATGCCCTTCATGCGGCGGAGGCGTGGATAAACTCACCTCCATAACAGACGCAAATGGGAATAAGACAAGTTATGAATACGACTCCCTGGGAAGACTCACAAAAGAGACGGACCCCGAAGGAAAGATAATCGCTTATGCCTATGACGCATCCGGCAACCTCATTTCAAAAACAGATGCGGCTGGAGTAACAGTAACATATCTCTATGACACCCTGAATCGTCTGACGAATATAAACTATCCCGCATCGGTAGGACTGTCCCCTTACTCTGTCTCATACACATATGATTCCAGCGGTAAAATACTGACCATGACCGACCAGAGCGGCATAACCGAATACGCCTATGACACCTCAAACAGACTCATAGCCGAGACAAAGGCGATAGATGGACAGATACTCATAACAACCTACAATTACAACCTCAGTGGAAGCCTTTCGAGCGTTTCATATCCCGACGGAAGGACGATCTCATATAACCAGGATTCAAAAGGGGAGATAGTGAATGTCACCTCTACCAAAGAAGGCACAACGAAAGATGTCATAACCTCAATCTCCTACAATACAAACGGCACAGTATCCAACATTGTCTATGCAAACGGCATCAATACCGTTAAAGGGTATGATGCCAAAGGGGCATTGAATAGCTTGAACATTGGAACCTTGAAGCAGTTAGCGTATGTCCGTGATGCAGTAGGTAATATCACCGCTATCAATGACCTTCTCGACCCATCAAAGACAAAGACATATGTTTACGACAAACTCTACAGGCTCACACAGGCAACCATGGGGACTGTCCCCGGCACTATCAGCTATACCTACGACCCTGTCGGTAATAGGGAGACGGAGACAACAGGGGCAGGAGCAACGAATTATGCCTATGGGGCAGGCAACAAACTTGTATCGAGTGCGGGAGTTAAAAACTTTGCCTTCGGGTATGATAACAACGGAAATACCACGTCAGATAACCAGAAACAGTATGCCTATAATCAAAACCAGCGTTTGATGAAAGCCGTGGAAGGCTCAAAAGTCCTCGGAGAGTATGTTTATAACGCAAACGGCCAGAGGGTGAAGAAGACTGTAAGCGGCAAGACGACATACTTCATCTATGATCAGTCTGGTAATCTGATTGAGGAAATAGACAACGAAGGCAAGCCTACAGCGGACTATATTTATCTTGGCAGCACACCGATAGCGAGATTCGATATGAACAAGGACAACCAGCCGCCTGTGACAACGGTAACAATAGGCAGTCCGAGCTATCAGAGCTTTATCTCGGCGGCTTCCTTGATCTCCCTTACGGCAAATGACGAGGGCAATCCGCCGTCAGGAGTAGATTATACAGAATACCGGGTAGACGATGAAGCCCTCTGGACGAAATATTTAACCCCGTTCAGTCTTTCTTCTCTTTCGGACGGAGCGCATACCGTCCATTACCGTTCAGTCGATAAGGCTGCCAATATCGAAGACGTTAAGACCCTTGAGGTAACTCTCGACAAGACGGCATCAGCAAGCAGCATGGTCATCGGTGCGCCTCAATATCAGGCAGTTATAGGCGGCAGCACTCCTATAACAATCATTGCTTTGGATTCGGGCAGTGGAGTATCGGCAATTGAATATGCTGTGGACGAAGGTTTATACAGTCCTTATGTAGGTGCGTTCACGCTTGCATCGCTTGCAGATGGACCGTATACAATAAAATATCGCTCGGCGGACAATGTTCTGAACATCGAACCGGAGCATTCGATGACGGTCACTCTCGATAAGACAGCGCCGGTTACGACTATCATGGCCAGCGATCCGCTTGTAGAAGGGGCGATTAATACCGTATCGCCTAAGACAACATTCAACTTCTATTCGACAGACAATATTGCAGGCGTCAATAATATCCAGTATCGCATAGACAATGGCGGCTGGAACACTTTCACCGGAGGATTTGCTCTCTCCGGAGCTGGAACTCATACCGTAGGCTACAGGGCAACTGATAACCTCGGAAACGCCGAAGCTGAAAAAGCACTGACAGTGAAACTTATCACTATCGACATTACAAAAGAAGTTTCCCTTGAACCTGTTGTGCTTGCAGGGGCATGGAAGTATCATAAGCATGAAGAACATGACGACAAGGGCAAACACAACGGCCAGGGACATGATGATGACAAAGACCAACCCATGCAGAATCTTGCGAATATCCTGTCGGCGTCTGGCCTGACCTATTATGTCCCTAAAAGTGAGGATGAGTTCGTGGAAACCCTGCGCTCAGGCAGGTATAATACCTATGTGCTTATGGACTTCAACGAGCATGAGTTCAGAGACGAACTGAGGGAAGCAGTCAACTATGGGGACGGCCTTGTATATGTCAAAACACAGTCTGATGACGACGATGCTATGTCTGAGGTATTCGGTGTTAAATTCAAAGGCATGAGCGAGGTCAAAGGGTTAACTGTGAACTTGAAGCAAAGCCTGATTAGCGATGCAGGCACTTTACAGACAACGATAGATGAAAAAGCTGTGAGGACAGAGATAACGTCAAGCGCGGCTCAGACCTTTGGGTATATCAATGAGAAAAAGAAGACATATCCGGTGATCGTTTATAACCAGTATGGACGCGGCAAAGTTATCTTGTTCAGCTTTGACCTCTTAAACAGCCCAGACCAGAACAAGGTCAAAGAGCTTGTGATCAATTCCATAAAGGCTGTTGCACCCACTGAGCATTACACAAGGGCGTTGTCTGACGCTCCTGTAAAGATAACCTTGCAAAATGCCAGCGAACCAGTAGACCTCAAAGTCACCGAGACATTGCCTGTAGATGTGGCGGCTGACAACATAACGCCTGATGCGACACAGACGAGCAATACAATCCAGTGGAGTCTATCGCTATCTGCAAATCAGAAGGTAAAACTCGGATATTGGCTGAATCTGCCGGATATAGCAGGGCAGTACCAGACAAGCACCGAGGTTACATATAGCAATCTTGGTAATTATAGACTTTACAGTAATTACAATCTTGATCTCTTCGTGGTGTACAATTCAACTGAACTCCTGAGCCAGATAATCACTGATCTCCAAAACATACTGCCTCCAGGCAAGAAAGATGCTCATAAGATACATGCGGTAATAGAGGAACTCAGCAAGATAAATGGCAACGCTGATAACAGGAAAGAAGCTGAGAAAAACATCGAGCGCATAACGGATGCAGTGAAGGAACTGAAAAAGGTATCCGCCGACACATCCGCTATTCGTCTGAAGCTTGATGAACTGCTCAAGATATGGCAGAAGAAGTGGAGCTTGTTGCAGGAGAGCGAGCACCATCGGAAAGATAAGAGACACTCATGGCTTGAGAAGTTCAAACTGGCATATAACGCAGATGCGAGATTGTATGATAGGCAGCTTGCAAAGATGAATAAGCAAATTCTCGTCGCCTCGACTGGCTCATTGAGTGGCCTTCTGAGTTCAACGCCGACAAATGATGTGCTGTATTTCTATCACACTGATCATCTCGGGACACCGATCATGATGACCGATAAGAACGGCTCAAAAGTATGGGAGGCAGAATACAGTCCTTTTGGTGAACTGCTGTCTATTACCGGCACTGTCACAAATAACCTCAGATTTTCGGGGCAGTATTATGATGAGGAGGCAGGGAGCAATTACAACATTAATCGCACATATAACCCTAATATTGGTAGATACCACGAGGCTGATCCGCTCGGAATGAGCGGGGGAATCAATCGTTTTACGTATTCAGTCAACAATCCAGTAAATCTGATTGACCCATTAGGCTTAAAACCTTGCTGTGATGCTCAGTTGCCTGCCAGTCCAATCAAAGAGGTTGCCTTAACTTGTTTTGCTGAGTCAAGCAATAACTGCAGCCAAGGTGGGTCTGAAAAACGAGCAATAACAGATTGCATTTATAATCGTGCGGCAAAAAACAGAAAATACTGGTGCGGCAATTCAGTTGTTGGAGTCCTATCCTGTTCAGGGCAATTTTTAGGTTACGGTAGTGCTCAATATAAGAAAGCTGAAAATCCGAAAGACCTTGATGAGAAGGAATGTCAAAAATTAAAGGACTGTATGTCAGCGGCTCAGGCTTCATCGGCTGGGACACAGTACAGTTATACAAACTTTAATCAAACAAATAAGCCGGGCAGGACTTCTTTATGCAGCCATTATTTCTGGCAAGAGTAAGGAGCAATAAATGAGGAAATTAAATATTACGGTTTACTTGTTTCTCCTGATGTTCACTATTATGGCCGTTATTACTGATGACACGTCTGCTCAGGAACAAAAAAATAAACTACTCGATATGTTTCAAGACGAGCGGGATGCCGTCAAACACAATTGTGCCATGGTGAATTTGAAGGATGCCAAGAATAAGAACTGTGTGCTTCAAAGGTTTGAAGACCATGAACTTAGGTTGATCATTTACGATAGGGATGCTTACGGAAAATTCACAAAATCCCAAGAATTATGTATTCCGTCATGGTATCAAAAAGCCAAAGTTGAGTTCGTAGATCTGATAGGTGATGGGCGGCAGTTTATATTTGCGACATTCGAAGGCAATACAGGAACAGGCACTTTACAAATGATTATTATGATGATTGGATGGCACAACAGCAAATTTATGCCTGTTCTGGCCGAAACAGTCGAATATTCTCTTAGTGAGCGTGGCGACATCAAATCTTTGAAGATGAGCTATGAGATCAAAAATAAGAAGAGTCCAAAAGCATCCGTGGAATTGAAATATAAGTTTATGGCGGAAGATAAAAATGAGTACCCGCATAAATTTAATGCAGCTTGGGCAGACAAACTGTCATGGAATGAAAAGACATATTCATTCTACGACGAAAAGGCAGAAGCCAAGAAATTTTGGAATGTCCCACATTTTATAAATAAAAATATTTCAGACGTTCGACTATCAATTCGAAATGTTGATTCCATGAGGCTTTGTACTGATTTCTTTGATAAAACTAGAATAATGTATATTCTTGACAATAAAGAATAAATGTATTCCCCAATGACGGTGCCAGGCTTTGGATTGTTGGATTTGAAGAAAAATGTCGGTATAGCAAGAGGGGAATAGTGACGCAACCATTTTAAATTTAGCCGAAGAGTATTGAGCAGGCGCTCACTTCGGAATTGAGGGGTGGATATGGAGATCAAGAAAAATGAGGTAACCCGTTATCTTTGCGCAGCAGCGCAGCTTAACGCGGGGTTTCGCAATCTAGTACTAGACTGGTTTGTCGGGAACGGTAACAAGGCATTTGCCCCATCATGCAATGTTGATGCTGTCTCTGTGGTGAAATACTCTCTTGCTGCGAGAAGGAAAAAAACCATACGGGACATTTTATTGGCTTTGCTGCTCTTAGTTGCCGTGTATTCAAGATTTGACCAGATGCTTTTTGACCTATTAGGGCCTGATTATCTCCCTCAATTGCTTCTGGCGGTGGCGGGGTCATGGCGGGGTCAGGCTTGGCATTATGGCATTTACAACATGGTTATAGGTGCTGCGATAAAAGGGAATAAGCTGCCTTTAGGGCGGGATACATCATATGACGGGAATTCGAGGCGGGCTTAAGTATTTATGAACAGAGAGAAAACAAGTATGGACATAATTGACCAAAAAGTAAGGGTACTGGAAGAGTTTATTGAGCGAAAGGAGCAGCTGAAGAAAACCGCACCGCTTCAGTATCTCTTTTGGGAATCCACGCTGCGGTGTAATCTGGGGTGTCTCCATTGCGGCAGCGACTGCGTGAAGAACGATTCAACTCGGGAGGCGGAGCTTGATGGGGAATTGATAAAGCGGGAGCTTCGTTCGATTGCGAAGTCGTATTCTCCGTGGAGCATCACCTTTGCGATCATCGGAGGGGAACCTCTTGTGCGTGAAGACATCATCGGGGTCGGGGCATATGCAGCGGGGCTTGGGTTTAACTGGGGGATTACGACTAACGGCATGTTGCTCTCACCGGACATGATAAGGCGGCTGAAAGAGGCGAGGCTCTCAACTATCTCCGTCAGTTTCGACGGGATTGAGGCGGACCATGACGCCCTGCGGAATTGCAAGGGGTCACACAAGACCGTGAAGGCCGCAATACGTCGCCTGCTTGAAGACCGTTTCTATCGCAAATTCGACGTTATCTGCTGTGTAAGCAGCATCAATATAAATCATCTTGAGGAATTCATAGGGGAAGCTGTCAGCCTCGGAATTCCGGCCGTTCGCTTTACCCCGGTGTTTTCGCGGGGAAGGGCCTCGAAGAACAATCGGCTGATGCTGGACAAGTCCGGCTATCTCAGAATGCTGGAGTTCATTAAGAAACAACGGGAGAGCCAAAGCGGAATAAAGGTATACCTCAGCGAAGAGGGCTATTGGGGGCCTGAGTGGGAATGCGTGGTCAGGGACGAATTCCATTACTGCGCTTCAGGGGTGCAGATCGGCAGCATCCTCCATGACGGTAAGGTCACAGGTTGCCCGAGCGTGTCGCGACAATTCATAGAGGGGAATATTAAAGAAATGCCCTTCGTAGACATATGGAAAACCCGCTTTGCCAGGTACCGGGGCGGACGTGAAGAGGCGTTTTCGGAAAAGTGCTCGGGTTGTGAACATTGGGTCCTTTGCGAGGGCGGAGGTTTTCATTTACTCGATCAGGAAAACATTTCTGACAGTTTCTGCTGTCTTGAAAAAATAGGTATCAGGAGGAATCATGACGGAAGATAAAGAATATTCGAGAAGGGAACTGCTGAGAAATTTTGCAATGCTGTCCTCGGCATCGCTTTTGCTTGGGCTGACCGGGTGCGGCTCCGGTTCCGATAGCGGTGGGACAATGTATGGTCCTGGACCTCTATATGGTCCCCCTGCCCCTGTAATTCCATTAGTCAATGGCAATTATTTTGTTGATCCCGGACTCAAAAAGATCACACTCTTAAATAATCAAAGCGTGCTGGTGCGTACGAGCTTTTCAATCACCTTTTCCTACGAACTTTATACAGCGTCAGCCGCCGTTATTACATTTAGCGATGCTGCAGGCAACGCAATTCCCTACACTCAAACGTGGACGGACAGTCGGACATTGACAATAACCCCATCTGAAGATTTGGCCCATGATACAACATATACATTACTCATAAATGAGGTGACTACTCCAGAGGGTTTTAAAATGAGCCCCAACGGCGGTACCATAACTTTTAAGACTGTCAAAGATATAACTATTTCTCAAGGCATCTGGGGCACTGTGAGATTTTGGGAAGGCGACTTTTTTCCTGGTCCCGATAATTATTCCGGCACAATCACAAATGTTATTCGTGAGATATTCATCCACAAAGTAACTACCACAACAGAGAGCGGAAGCGGGCCTTTTTTCGAGAGCATCCCCACGGATTTAGTCGCAACTGTTTCATCCGACGCGACAGGGTTCTATGAGGTCGAAGTAGTGCCAGGCACTTACAGCGTTTTTGTCAAAGAAGACGCCTTGTTTTATGCAAACACATTTACAGGTGAGCAAATGCAGATACAACCGGTTGAAGTCGTTGCCAATACTGTGAGCGAACTGCAAATAGATATCACCCATAAGGCTACTTTTTAGGAAACAACCTGAGGGACTGGGGAGAAGGAATTTACAAATAAGATAGGTGACTTCAGACGGTTTATTTATGGACTGATCACTCTTTGCCGATAGGCCCTCCGTATTCCGGGAGCGCTGACCAGAAACATCCTGCCCCAAAATCATTGATGCCTGAATAGTCCCTGCATACCTTTGGCCTTGTCTCGTATATGTCGCACCCTGCCGGGGTGAGATGGGGACATGGTATCTTGATGGTTATTGCAAGAAGGTCTCCTGTCCTGGCAACACTAAACCCCTTTGCCTGGTAAAACTCGATAAGCTCCTCCGGGGTATTGGAATACATGGCCGGATGGGTATATATGCCAACCTCCCTGCAGCATTTGCAGCAGGCGACACAGAGTTGCTCTTTTTCAGGAAGCTCGTTGAATTTCATAGTAGCAGCCTATTTTACCCCACCGGCTTTTTCATTAACAAGCCGGATCGCTGTCATCCCAGCGCAAGTGTTATAATAACAACAGGAGTTTGTTTTTGATCCAGTGGAGAGTTGAGAGGCAAGATGAAAAATTACTCAAAAAGCTGCTTAGGTGCACTGTTCTGTTTGTCCCTTCTTTTCTTAGGTCTTATCAGTCCGGCCTTTGTTTATGCTGACGGGAATGGTCTTACCATAACAAAATCAGGCGAAGGCAGCGGAAATGTGGTGGCCAGCACCGGGAAGATAATATGGAGCGGGGATTCAGGCACAGGGACTTATAAAAGCAATGCCCGCATTAAACTGACTGCAAAACCTGCTACTGGTTCTTTTTTCGCCGGGTGGAGCGGCGCGTGTACCGGGACAACTGCTACCTGTTTAGTGACAATGGACAGCGCCAAGGATGTGACTGCGAGCTTTGACCTGTTTCCAAGATATTCCCTGGAAGTAACAAAGTCAGGTGAAGGCAGCGGGACAGTTACAGGATCACTCAAGGGACTGACCAAGGGGATCAGCTGCGGGGCCAATTGCTCTGAGGCCTACCTGCTGAAGAATTCAAGCAAGCCGCTGAAGGTCACACTTAAGGCCAAGGCTTCTGCGGGATCAGCATTTACAGGATGGACCGGGGCTTGTTCAGGCACAGGGACATGCATAGTTACAATGGACGAGGATACAAGCGTCAGCGCGTCGTTTGCAGTTGCAGGTCGCCGTGTGGCCCTTTCAAAGAAAAGCGCAAATCCAGGGGAAGTACTTGAACTCACGTCAAGCGGTCTTAATCCGTCTGCTTCGACTTATGTGGTATTCAAAGACCTGTCAGGATATGAAATAAAAGTCCTTTCGGCCTCTGTAACATCAAAAAAAGTAAAGGTGCGGGTCCCTGTTTTTCTGGATACAGAATCTTACGAGATTGGTTCCGGTACGGTCTTTATAAGTATAGAGCAGGATGTTAACGGTACCAAAAAAATCTTTGGCCCTGCAATAAACTTTCAGATCAAGGATCTGATGCAAACAGACTTTGAAGCCGGCACAATAACGCTTGAAGTTATCAAGCAACTGCAACACTTGCTCGATTCAGCCTCACAGAGCTGGGAAATTGTAGAAAGCGCTTCATCTGGCAACGTCACCACCTCCTCCATGCAGTCCGAACTCGGGGCACTGGCCTCTCAATTAAATGACCTTCAGACAGAGGTGCAGCAACTTATGGACGGAGAAATAGACAGTATCAGCCTCGGCAAGATATCTGACCGGTCTGTTTATATTGACAGCGCTTCCCTCGCTGTTCTGGACAGTTTGTTTGCAGCATATCTGATGCAGGGACAGAAAACATCGTCGTCTGCTCCTTTAAAAAAGTTGAGCAAAGCAGCGGTATCTACCAGCTGCAATACATCGTCCTGCCTGCAGGAGCAGCTTCAGGAGAATCTTGCACCGAGTGTCGGTCAGTCAACGAAGACGATCTTTTCGACCTTTGACAAGTTACAGGAAGTACTGGCAGCCGCTATACCTATTACAGCCGCGGGTGCTGTTGCGTTCGGCGCTCTGCCTGCTGCAGCCGCCATCAGCGCTGCTGGCACAGCAGGCGCGGTACTGTTTTTTACTACAACAATAGCGCCAGGAGTTATAGGCCTCAGCGCCCTCTCTTTTGCAGAGCCTTTCATAGAGCTGGAACTGGGCCGCCCCATTACTATTGAAGATTATCAATCCGGCTTTGATCACATCCAAAAGGGCAGTGTTGATTTCCTGCAGGGTGAACTGGAAGGCAAGCTGCTGGATGGCGTACTGACACCTGCTGTGGCTGATGCTGACCTGAGAGACCGCTTTGTTTTTGTGGTGGGTTCCGCAAAGACAATACTTAATTTGCAGGACCCCGGCAATTCAGCTTCTGTCACAAGTCAGGCGTTCAACAACTCCCAGACAATTTTTACAAACATGCCCCAAAGCTACTACAACCTGACTTATTCAACTTCAGGAGACGGCAGCGGTTCCGTGGGCCTCAGTTCTAATGGCATCAGTTGCGGGGCAGGCTGTTCCAGATACATTAGAGACCTGTCAGTGACCCTTACGGCGACTGCAGGGTCCGGTTCTTCCTTTACAGGCTGGAGCGGCGCATGCTCCGGCAAAGGGACATGTACCCTCACTATGGATAGCGCCAAGTCTGTCACAGCCAGCTTTGACGATACACCCGAAACAAAATATTCGCTTACCGTATCCCCGGGGGGCCAGGGCACAGGCACAATAACTTCATCTCCGCCCGGCATTTCCTGCGGATCTGTATGTTTGGCCACATTTTCAGAAGGCACATCCGTGACCCTTACTGCAACGAATGCCGATGGTTCCGAATTTGGCGGCTGGTCTGGCGCATGTTCAGGGACTGGTACCTGTACAGTGGTAATGGACGGGAACAAGTCAATAACAGCCACTATTGATATAGCTGCACCAGTGGACACTAACTGCTGCGCCTGTACCTTTGACGTGTATTCGACTGCGTTCGGTCCGGGCGGGGCATGGATCTGTCAGAATGTCACTATTATGAACGATGGGTACTGTCCTAATGTAAGCGGTGCTCTTGTTTCGTATGGTACCTGCGTGTGCGATCCCGGACTATATCAGGTCTGCAAATAAATCTTCCTGTGAGATAATTTATTTGCCGTCGCCCCTGCTTTATTTGATGTCACTATGATATTCCTGCAATGATTTTACCGCAGCATGACCTTTTCTTCTGGCTTCTATGCCCCTGGCTGCTGCCAGTGTTGCAGAGGCTGTGGTGATGTTCAGCACCTTGTACTTTATTGAAGCCTTGCGTATGTAAGAATCATCCTCTTTTGAGCTTTTTCCGCCAGGTGTGTTCACTACCAGTTGGACCTCCTTGTTTTTTATGGCGTCTGCAACATTCGGTCTGCCATGACCCAGTTTGTTAACAAGCTCTGATTCTATGCCGTATTTTGAAAGAAATTTTCGGGTGCCTTCAGTTGCAATAATCCTGAAACCCATGTCTCTGAAACGTCTTGCAGGTTCTATAATGCCCGGCTTGTCATTGTCTGCAACAGTAATAAGTACAGTCCCTTCAAGGGGAAGCGCCAGCTGTGTCGCCTCCTGTGATTTGTAATAAGCAAGGCCAAAACAGTCGGCCATACCCAGCACCTCTCCTGTTGAACGCATCTCAGGCCCGAGCACAGGGTCTACCTCAGGGAACATATTGAACGGGAAGACAGCCTCCTTAACACCGAAATGGGGGAAGGTCCTGTTGTAAAGTCCGAATTTTCCAAGCCTTTTACCAAGCATGATACCTGTTGCTATGCCTGCCATTGGTATATTGCATACTTTCGAAACCAGCGGCACTGTGCGGGAAGCCCTCGGGTTGGCCTCAAGTACATAAACGGTGTTGTCTGCGATTGCATACTGGATGTTCATCAGTCCTACTACCTTCAGCGCAAGGGCGATCCTTTTGGTATATTCGATTATTGTTTCGAGATGTTTTGGAGATATGCTTACAGGCGGTATTACACAGGCAGAATCGCCTGAATGCACACCAGCCAGCTCTATATGTTCCATAACTGCGGGTACAAAGGCATCTTCTCCGTCAGAGATGGCGTCTGCCTCAGCCTCGATCGCGTTCTCAAGGAACTTGTCAATCAGTATCGGCCTTTCAGGTGATACATCAACTGCCGCAGCTATATAGTGCTTCAGCATTTCATCATCAAGCACCACTTCCATAGCGCGTCCGCCAAGGACGTACGACGGGCGCACCATAAGCGGGTACCCTATTCTCCTTGCTATTTCAAGCGCCCCGGCAAGATCACTTGCCATGCCGGATTCCGGATGCGGTATGCTGAGGTCGCGCATGATTTTCCTGAACTGGTCACGGTCTTCAGCGAGGTCTATGGTTTCCGGAGATGTGCCGAGTATTGTAACGCCTGCTTCTGCAAGCTGCTTTGCGATATTAAGTGGTGTCTGTCCTCCGAACTGGACGATTACACCTTCGGGTTTTTCTTTTTCATAAATGCTGAGCACGTCTTCGAGCGTCAGAGGTTCAAAGTAAAGCTTGTCAGAGGTGTCGTAATCTGTAGATACTGTCTCAGGGTTGCAGTTGACCATGATGGATTCATAACCGGCTTCCCGTATGGCAAAGGCCGCATGAACGCAGCAATAGTCAAACTCAATGCCCTGGCCTATGCGGTTCGGGCCTCCACCCAGCACCATTATCTTCTTGCGGTCGCTGACCGAAACCTTGTCAGGCGCGTTATAAGTTGAGTAGTAGTATGCTGCATTCTCAACGCCGCTGACCGGAACAGGCTCCCATGCTTCAGAAACCCCAATGGAAATTCGCTTCTGTCTTATCTCTTTTTCAGGAACTTCGAGAAGTTTGGAGAGGTATTTGTCGGCAAAACCGTCCTTTTTGGCCCTTATCAGTATATCATCGGGAAGCATACTGCCCTTGTATTTAAGCATCTCTTCTTCAAGGAGTACGAGTTCCTTCATCTGCTGTATGAACCAGGCCTTAATATCTGTTTTTTCATGAAGCTCCTGGATGTCAGCCCCTTTTCTCAATGCCTCATACATCAGGAACTGCCGCTCGCTTGACGGTGTGCCAAGCATGTTCATAAGCTCCGGAAGGGTCCTGCTGTTGAAATCTTTTGCAAAGCCAAGGCCGTAGCGGCTGATCTCAAGGGACCTGATCGCCTTCTGCAGGGCCTCTTTATAAGTCTTGCCTATGCTCATCACTTCTCCAACTGCCCGCATCTGGGTCCCGAGCCTGTCCTCTACTCCCTTGAATTTTTCAAAGGCCCACCTGGCGAATTTAACGACAACGTAATCTCCGGAGGGGGTATATTTCTCAAGAGAACCATCTCTCCAGTAAGGTATTTCATCGAGGGTCAGACCGCCTGCAAGCAGTGAAGATACCAGGGCTATAGGAAAGCCTGTTGCCTTGGACGCAAGGGCTGAGGAGCGGGATGTGCGCGGGTTAATCTCTATTACAACAACACGGTCTGTATCAGGGTTGTGTGCAAACTGGATGTTGGTGCCGCCTATGACTTCAATCGCCTCAACTATTTTATATGAGTAGTCCTGCAGGCGCTTCTGAAGCTCAGGTGTAATCGTAAGCATTGGGGCTGTGCAGTATGAATCTCCGGTATGTACGCCCATGGCATCGACATTTTCGATAAAGCAGACTGTGATCATCTGGTTTTTTGAATCACGTACCACTTCGAGTTCGAGTTCTTCCCATCCCAGTACTGATTCCTCAACAAGTATCTGGTTTACAAAGCTTGCCGCAAGTCCCCTTGCAGCAATTGTGCGGAGTTCTTCAATATTATAGACAAGCCCTCCGCCTGTCCCGCCCATAGTATACGCCGGTCTTATAACAACCGGATATCCAAGTTCCTCCGCAGCCTTCTCAGCGTCTTCTACAGTATTGACTATCTTGCTCTCAGGCATTTCAATGCCAAGCCCGGTCATGGTTTCCTTGAATGCCATCCTGTCTTCCCCGCGCTCTATGGCATCCACATTAACCCCTATTATCTTAACTCCGTATTTACTCAACACCCCGCTTTTCGCAAGTTCAGATGAGAGGTTGAGGCCTGTCTGTCCGCCGAGATTCGGCAGCAGCGCATCCGGTCGCTCCTTCTCTATGATCTCTGTTAACACCCTGAGATTCAGGGGCTCTATGTATGTTCTGTCGGCCATGCCCGGGTCAGTCATGATGGTTGCCGGATTGGAATTTACAAGCACTATCTCATATCCGAGGGAGCGGAGCGCCTTGCACGCCTGTGTTCCTGAATAGTCAAACTCGCAGGCCTGTCCAATGATGATAGGACCTGAACCGATGATCATAACTTTTTTGATATCATTTCTTCTGGGCATAAACAACTCCTTATTAAGCTGATATTAAGAGCAACTTAAGAAACTTAAGTATTACTTAAGAAAGATAGCATAAAGACAGGACTTTTTTACAGGGGATTGATCTGCACAGGGTTTTGAAGTTAAAATCCGGCAATGATAAAAGATGATGAATGGACAGACCAGACCGGACCTGTTGAATTTCCGGTAGATGGCGTTCTGGACCTCCATACCTTCAGTCCCCGGGAAGTGAAAGAACTCTTGCCCGCCTATTTTTCAGCATGTATGGTAAAAGGCATCTTCGAGGTGCGGGTCATACACGGCAAGGGAAGCGGCTCCCTCAGAAGGACCGTCCACTCAATCCTTGGGCGTTTGCCGGAGGTCTCTTCATTCAGGCTTGCCAATGAAGATGCAGGGGGCTGGGGGGCCACTATTGTGATCCTGAAAACCAGCAAAAAAACTTGACCCTTTTGGCGTTCCACTGTAAACTTATCCAATGCTCGATTCCCTTTTTAACCCCGAATCAATTGCCGTGATAGGCGCGTCAAAAGACCCCAGGAAAGTCGGCTATGCTGTTTTAAACAACCTCATAAGATTTAACTATAAAGGCAGGCTTTACCCTGTAAACCCGTCTTCACCAGAGATACTCGGCATAAAGGCATATCCAAAGGTATCAGAGGTTGGAGAAAAAATAGACCTTGCGGTCATTGTGATCCCGGCCAAATTTGTGCCTGAGGCGCTGATAGATTGCGCAAAGGCAGGGGCAGGTTCAGCAGTCATTCTGAGTGCAGGGTTCAAAGAAGCAGGGCATGAGGGGATAAAACTTGAAGCGGAAGTCAAAAGGATAAGCAATGAACATAATATCCGGCTGCTCGGCCCAAACTGTCTCGGCATTATAAATACATCAAACAATATGAATGCCTCCTTTGCAGGGGACATGCTCCCAAAGGGGAGGACTGCCTTCTTTTCACAATCAGGGGCGCTTGGGATCGCGATATTGGATTGGGCGCTTGGCAATAAAATGGGATTTTCGAAATTCATAAGCCTCGGGAACAAGACTGATCTTAATGAAATTGATTTCATAGAATATTTTATCAATGACCCTGAAACAGACCTGATACTTGGATACATTGAAGATGTCGTTGACGGCAAAAGGTTCATGGAAATAGCAGCAAAAGCTACCAAGATAAAACCGATTGTCCTGATCAAATCAGGTGGCACAGAGGCAGGCGCCCGCGCAGCCTCCTCTCATACAGGGGCGCTTGCAGGTTCTGAGACCGCATTTAATGCTGCGTTTAAACAAACAGGGGTCATCAGGGCACAGGGTATTCAGGACCTGTTCGATACAGCCGGCGCGTTTTCTTCAAACAAACTGCCTGCTGGCAACGGACTGCTGATTGTTACAAATGCAGGAGGGCCTGGAATACTGGCGGCTGACATGGCTGAAAGGTCAGGGATAAGACTGCCCCAGATGACAAAGGAGACCCTTGATTCCATTTCCGGACTACTGCCGGCAACAGCATCTCTCTATAACCCTGTGGACATTATCGGTGACGCAACCTCAGAGAGGTACTCGGCTGTCCTGGATAAGGCCATTGATGACCCTAATGTTGACGGCATCCTTGTAATCCTCACGCCCCAGGCAATGACCGACGTCGAAAATACCGCTGATATTGTCATCAAAACGGCAAATGCAACTGACAAGCCGGTTATAGCTTCGTTCATCGGAGAGATGCGGGTCAGGAAGGCGATTGACAGGCTCAAGGCCAATTCAATCCCGTCTTTTTCATACCCTGAGCTTGCGGTAACAGCCTTTAAAAGACTCTATGAATTCAATACATGGAAACATGCTGGTGATGGAAATGTTTCTTCATACCCTGCAAATAAAGTGGCTGCACAGGAGGCCATTGACAAATTAATCGGTTCAGGGAAATACCAGGCCGGAGAAGATATTGCCATGGACATCCTGTCGCAGTACGGGTTCACTTTCCCTGAGAGGGCGCTCGCTCGCACTGCAAAGGAAGCCGCGGCCATTGCTGAAAGACTCGGGTTCCCGGTCGTAATGAAAATATCCTCACCTGACATACTGCACAAAACAGATGTGGGAGGAATAAAGGTAAACATAAATACGGAAATCGCAGCTGAAGACGCCTTTATCGAAATCACTTCCAATGTCAGGAGGCTTATGCCTGAGGCATATATAAACGGCGTAATGGTCTACGAGATGATAAAGGGCGGCAAGGAGGTAATACTGGGGACAACATACGACAGGACCTTCGGCCACATGATAATGTTCGGGCTGGGCGGCATATATGTCGAGGTATTAAAAGACGTTTCCTTCAGGATAGCCCCCATCTCCGGTAAAGAGGCCCTGACAATGATAAACGAAATAAAGACCAGCGCGCTCTTAAGAGGGGCCCGTGGTGAAAAACCGGTGGATATGCAGGCGATAGCCGACGGCATCGTTAAGCTCTCCAATATCGTTACTGACTTCCCGGTCATAAGGGAACTCGATATAAATCCGCTCGTTGTAATGAATAAAGGCGCATTTGCGCTGGATGCGAGGATTATTTTCGCGCAACCGAAATAGGAGGAAGATTATGGTCCCAATATTTATAGTTTCCAACAGGAATTATACAGGCAAGACATTCTTTGCCCTCGGCCTTGCCCTCGAACTCATCGGGAAAGGGTATAAGGTGGGATACATCAAGCCCCTTGGCAAGACCCCTGTTAAAATCGGACGGGAGTTATATGATGCTGACTCAATTTTTATAAAGGAGGCCCTATCTTTGCCTGACCCTCTAAGCACAATCTCTCCCTTTGTTCTCAGCTATGAGAACCAGAACCTGCTGTATCAGGGCAGCCTGCACGATACAAAGAAGCACGTACTGGACGCCATCCAGTCACAAACAGACAAAGATTTCACAATCATTGGCGGAGGAGGAGATTTTTTTGAAGGCTCCTCTGTGGGTATAGATGCCATGGGCCTTATTGAAGACATAAATGCTAAAGCGCTTATGGTAGAGGCCTGGAGGGGAGATATCTCTGCAGATACGCTTTTCGGCGCACATAAGCTCCTGGGCAAGAGATTTGCAGGCGGGATCATTAACAAGGTCCCTGCTAACACTATGAATCACGTAAAGGAAACCGTACTGCCATTTCTGAAAAAGAATGGGGTCAATATTCTCGGCGTGTTCCAAAAAGACAGTATTATGGGGTCTTTTACTATCAGGCAGTTGATAGAAGGCCTGAACGGAACTGTCCATTGTTGCGTTGAAATGCTGGACGAACCAGTGGAACACTTTTCTATCGGCGCCATGGATGTAGACAGCGCACTCATGCATTTCAGGAGGCTCCCAAACAAGGCGGTCATTACCGGGGCACACCGTGCAGACATACAACTCGCTGCACTCGAAACCTCAACAAAATGCATTATCCTGACCGGCGGGCTCCATACAAATGAAGTAGTGCTCGGCAAAGCCCAGGCAAAGGGCGTCCCGATTATTTCCGTCATCGAAGACACCTTTACAACAGTGGACAGGATCGAGTCACTGATGGGCAAAACAAGAATAAGGGAAAAGGGAAAGATAGAGCAGGCCAAAAAACTGATCGCAACAGGGTTTGATATGGAAGGGTTCCTAAAGGCCGTGGGCGGCAAGTAGACAGGGGGCTTAGATTTGCCTGTCTTCAGCCGCTGCCAATCCGGTCTTTGCCAGGGCAAGTTTTTTCATGTATTTTCGTGCCTTCTCAATGTTCTTGCCGGCAATTGCCTTAAATAAATCACCCTCAAGCTCCATCACCTCAAGCCTTCTGTAGTAGTCAAGGGATTCCATAAAATGCGCAAGCACTATCTTGCCGGTCAAAACAGGGTGGTTATTGGTAACGTTGTATGCCTTAAACATGATGCCGTGTTCCAATTCAACCTCAAGACCTGCGCGGAACTGGTCAATGTCTATCTTCATTCCCTGTGTGTCTAATACCTTAAGGACTTTTGTTGCCTCTTCTCTGGTTATCACTGGTTTTTTGAGTTTGGACCAGTCCCTGAGCCGTAGTTCCTTGCAGACCCGCCTTGTTTCCTGTGCCGTGACATACTCCTGTATGTTCATATATACACCTCCATGCAATTTATTGTTTTATTCAATAATATCAGTTTTAGCCAAAGGCCGCTATTAGTATCAGAGATATCTGCGGTAATCTCATAATCTTAAGCTCGATCTCACCATTGAAAAGCCGGTTCATCCACGCGCCCGCGCGGGGCGCGACTAAAACCTTTAAAGTAGGCGATAACGCCGAGCATGTTTCAATCCACGCGCCCGCGCGGGGCGCGACTAAGGAGGCTGGGTCATGGCTACAGAATTAGCAAGTTTCAATCCACGCGCCCGCGCGGGGCGCGACTCTTGCCATGTAGGTATTGCCATCCCTGACGATGGTTTCAATCCACGCGCCCGCGCGGGGCGCGACATCAGTCGGTGGATAACAACAGTCGTGGATTTCGTTTCAATCCACGCGCCCGCGCGGGGCGCGACTTGGAAAACACTGCGACGATCAACTATACGGAATTGTTTCAATCCACGCGCCCGCGCGGGGCGCGACCATACAGGGTCAACCCTCCACCATTGTTTTCTGTGTTTCAATCCACGCGCCCGCGCGGGGCGCGACCAAAGAGCGGAAGATAAAGGAATACCTCTTTATTGTTTCAATCCACGCGCCCGCGCGGGGCGCGACACCGACTTCATTACCTGATCATGTCTTATTACGGGTTTCAATCCACGCGCCCGCGCGGGGCGCGACTATGGTGCTCATACCGTGCAAGGGTAAATTTATAGTTTCAATCCACGCGCCCGCGCGGGGCGCGACCCGCCATGATGTCAGAATACTTCCTTGAGCGCAAGTTTCAATCCACGCGCCCGCGCGGGGCGCGACATATGGTCTTTTACGTCCTGGGCATGGCGACCCCGGTTTCAATCCACGCGCCCGCGCGGGGCGCGACTTTCTCGTTGTCATGAATTGCCAGCCCTTAGTTGTGTTTCAATCCACGCGCCCGCGCGGGGCGCGACTTACAAGCGGAGGTGCCATCACAGGCACTGGCCTGTTTCAATCCACGCGCCCGCGCGGGGCGCGACAGATGTCCGCCGGCATGGATGACATACAGACCCTGTTTCAATCCACGCGCCCGCGCGGGGCGCGACCTAGCGGATTCTTGCGCTGCTTCGCTGACCGCATGTTTCAATCCACGCGCCCGCGCGGGGCGCGACCCAGTTCCATCGGTTTTGATAGCACTGATGTCCTGTTTCAATCCACGCGCCCGCGCGGGGCGCGACTGTTAACTTCTAACTCATTAATAACAAAGCATGTTTAGCCAGCTTATTGCGAACCTACCTTTAAATAATTCCAATTGCATCCGGTTGTCAAAGAGCAGAGTGCTATCTTCTTAATTTAAAAGGCTTTTTTGATGCTGCGAAGACCCCGGCAAAATCATGTGGACTTGAGGTTCGCAACTGCACATTAGACAATCAACGGCCCCTCCTGATCAACCGCTTCTTTCGCGCCAATATGCTCCACCCTATGCTTCCAGTTGGAGCCGAGATAATAAAATCTCAGACTATCTTTTTTTTCATCAATTTCGGAAATCAATCGATCTTTTAGTACCGCCCACTGTGCCGGGTCAACAATGCACTCAAAAACCGAAAACTGGACCCTCTGCCCGAAGTCCTGACAGGCTTTGGCTACTCTTCGCAAGCGGCGCTGTCCGCCTTCTTCAGAAGTTGCAACATCATAACTTATCAATACAAACATATAATCCTCACTTCCATATAAAAGGTGGATAACAGTCGAGGTCTCCCCGCAGATGACGGGCCATAAGCATGGCCTGCATGTGAGGCAAAAGCCCGATTGCCATCTTCTCATCAGTGAACGGATGTAATATCTCTTCCTGCTTCCTTTTTTGATACGCGACGAGCACGGTCTTTCTTGTGTCGTCATCCATCAATACGGCCCCTGATTCCTTTTTTTCAAACCCTTTGTCTTGCACCTGGCAAAGGTTGATCAATGAAAGTGTGAGACGGTCGGCAAGAAATGGTCGGAATTCTTCCATTATATCGAGAGCAAGCCCATAACGTCCCGGACGGTCCCTGTGCAAAAAGCCGACAGCCGGATCGAGCCCGACTGCCTCAAGCGCTGAGCGCACATCGTGCATTAGAAGCGTGTAAAGGAACGAGAGCAGACAGTTCACATTATCAAGTGGCGGCCGCCGGTTACGCTCATTAAAAAAGAAATCGTTTTTCTGAGATGTTATCAGATGATCGAAGGCCCCGAAATATGAGCTTGCTGCGTCCCCCTCCATACCACGAATACTATCAAGATCAGAACACCCTTGAAGTCTCCTCATCGAATGAGTAAGGCTCTGCGACGCCTGAGATACCGCACTATCATCTATCTTTGCAGAATGGTCTCTCAGGCACCTCTGGAGCACTGTGCGGCAGTTTGCAATCTTACCCGTGACTACCGCACTTGCTATCAAGCAGGAGGCTTGCATGTCATCGGCCCGACGATATTGCTCACGCCGCAGCAGGACATTACCTGATACCGGCCCCTGCACTTTTGCAAGGAAGCGACCGTATTCTGTGAGAAAGCTGACCGCCACCCCATTTTTAGCACAAAAGCCCATCAGAAAAGGGCTGCACGATACCTGACCGAAGCAGACAATCCCGCCGAGCGTGTGTACCGGCACTCGCAGGGCTATTGCATCGTCAACCTTGACCGTAACGGTCTCGCCTTCCTTTGCCAGATAGGCGCCTTGAGTCGTTACAAATAGAGTGTTGAGATGTTTTTTCATTCGTCCTCCACTGCTGACAGTAAATATTTACTCGCTGATTTCGTCTTACCGCAGGTCTTTGGCATACACAACTCAAGTAGAGAGCAGCTCTCGCATTTCTTCGAATAATCGGCCTTCGGAGTAATGCCGGATTTAATAAGCTCATGGACCTTTCTGGCTGTCTCCTCTGTCTCGGTCCTTAAGGCATCATCAAAAACAACATCTTCCCTGCGGCGCGTCTGGCCATAAAAAAGAGCGCCTTCCGGTATCACGACATTGAGCATCTCCTCAAGACAGATTGCCTGAGCGCAAAGCTGTACCTTGTCGCAGTTGTCCGCCTTGGGTTTGCCGCGCTTGTATTCAACGGGGAACGGCAGCCACCTTCCGTCATCCGTTTTATGGAACTCTACGACATCGGCCTTACCGACAAGCCCGCGCCTGACCGAGCGCAGGGGAACGCTGTAGTCTATGCGCACATTCCCACGCGATTCACATTTATTACTATCAGCCTTCTCATGCATGATTTTGCCCTCGGCGGTGAAGACATTCTCGCTCCATGCCTGCTCTATGTGGACCAATGCGCAACGGCGCGGACAGTACAGATAATGATTAAGCGCTGAAAGCATTATTTGTTCAAAGTCATCCATTAGTCACCTCTCTAAATACAGCAATGATCGTCAAAGTTAGCCAGATTGAGCACACCAGCCATATAACCAAGAAAGTCGTCATATTCAAGCATCCAAAAATAAAGGTCACCTGCACCTTGAAGCGGCATAACGCCATATTGAGACGCTTTCCAGTTGTAAATCGCGACGGTTTTCTGTTGTAACTCTTGCGGCTCAATTTCTTTTCGCCTCTCACGGTTTTCAAACCGCTGTCGCAGTTCCTCATCTACAAGAACGGAAATAGTATTTGAGGCAATGATCTTAAATTTCTCTTCAACATCGGGGAACTTGCGTTTTTTCTCATCTTTTACTATCGCATCGTCGTCACATAGTCCTTGATTCAGGTCTCGAACCTCCCGCCGCATCGCTTCCTTGCAGAAATCGGGGGAAATTTTTTGTTCTCGATACAATTCAGCCAAAATCCGTGCAGACGTTCTAAAGGCCGGATGTTCTTTAAGCATATCACCCGCTTTAATTTTAAATATCCAAAGATCAGAAGTGCCGAACTCCCCTGACCTGTTAGCCCTGCCAGAGGTCTGTATCGTGCTGACCAGACTGCATTGTTCGCGTGCCGCCGATTTAAACGAGAAATCAATTCCAGCCTCCACGCATGAAGTGGCAACAAGCGTCCAATCAGTGTTTTGTTTATCTTTTAAGCGTTTTTTTATTCGATCAATGGTTGCCTTGCGATGAACAGGAGCCAGAGCAGTAGATAAATGTTCCACCTTGTCTTTATCGCCGTTACGATAGCAGTTATGACGCATCCCCTTCTGAGCATATTCCACCTTGCCTATATCATGTCGTTTTGCCATCTCTTTTGCTACCACAGCAGCTGACTGGACAGTATTGAGGATAACAATACGGGGGCTGGGTAATTCAGCAATCCAGTCACACAATTCTTCAAGCGTGAGTGCTTCATCTTTCATTCGGTATACAATCCGTTTCTGCTCCGCGTCTACAGTAGAAGCACGAACAGATGGTGACACCAATTCAAGCAACTGTAGTTGAGGAGATGCAAATTCTTCCAACTCCCAAAAACGTGTGAGCGAGCCGGAAGCCATAACAATGTAACAGCCCCAATCTTTTACAAGTTCCTGAAGCCATTTCCAAGCTTGAGGCCACAGATGCGCAGGCAAAGCAGCATGAGCTTCATCAATAAAGATTGCGGAACCGGCCAGTTGGTGCAATTTGCGAAGTGTAGCCGGGTGATTGCTGGCAAGGGTCTCAAAAAACTGCACGGCAGTTGTCACAGTCACAGGTGCATTCCAGAGAAAAGAAAATGCCCTGGTTGCCTCTTCCTCGAACTCGGCCTTGTGATGATGCGCGGCGACTACTTTGTCCGCCGCTTCTCCATCCAACACCAGAGACTTGCGGTAGACCTCAACCGATTGATCAATAATATTAGTGAAGGGCAACACAACAAACACACGCCGTAGCCCCTTCTTCCTTGCCACGTTGAGCAAATGAGCCATAACAGCAGTCGTCTTGCCAGTCCCTACCGGGCTGTCACATGCGATCACCCCATTTTCGGCTGGCTGAGCTGTACGGCAAGCATCATATACCAGTTGCCGCATTTCGTTGCGTTCTCTATTATCTGCGTTGTTTGTAGTCAAGCTTGTCACATACCTATCGAGAGCCGCAAGCCGTTGTTCAGCCGCAAGCGGCACTTTCCCCTCCGGGACGACGTTGCCATAATTCTGGGCCGTATCTGTATGGTCAGCATCCACAAGACATGATAGGGCGAACCTTAAAAATGTCGATCCAGGAGCCAACCCTTTAGGTAGACGTGGACCAGCCCCCATTTCAGACTCATGTTCTTTGATATAGCTCTCCATCATTTCATCGGTAATTTCTCGCACTGTCTTTATACTATTACGTGGAGAAGTCCGTACTCTGAACGGATAAATATCGGAGTTCTCTTTGGGTATTGATGGCAAGCCCCTATAAGGCTTCTTCGCATGATGGGAAAAAACACACAATCCCGCCGCGGGGCATCCTTTATTCAATAGATAAGCCGTTCCAGCATCCCTATGATCTACAGGAAGGGAATCGCTCGTCTCCCCTCGAAGCACCTTCTGGTTTGCCACGTCAACCTTACCCAAGTCATGGTATTCGGCGGCTGCGCGCACGGTTGAGACAAATAAATCACCGAACGGCGTATATGGTGCGGCTTTGGAGGCAAATTCCATAGCCCGTCTAACAACTTCGGATATGTGCGCCTTATAGGTCTGTTCCGGACAGCCAAGCCTTGAGCTATGTGCCAAGAGAACTTTGCGTTTCATTATCTATTGTCTCATCAAATCCATAAGGTCTCGGATGATGACCTTGCCCGCAAACTGACTGAAGATTTCCGGATGATCGACTTTATTTGGGATAGTATATTCATTCCGCCCTGAAGAAGGTTTGTCTATGGCCTCTTTTTTCTTGGGCATGAGCGCATCAATAAGTTCAAAGTCGTTAATTGAGCCCCTTTGATTATTATGCTCCGCATACCAAGCGTGTAACACCTCAACCTGCGTCCGGATAGTGGAGGGATTGTGAGAGTAAACATAGGGTATGAGTTCCAGAGCAACATCTACGTCTTTCCTTGTGCACCCCGTCTTGCTTGCCGGAGTAGGGTTAACGAAAAACGGGATGGCGTAAATTCCATGTTCAACAAACTTGAAGGCACCAGGAGCCATGCCAGCAGTCTTCCCCTCCTGCACCCCCGCCTTATTGGTAAGAGTAAAATCCGTCCGCAACTCTACCGGAGCCACCGACAATCCTAGCCCAAAGTGAACTGCGCCAGTCTTTATGTTTCTCTTTAAGGCAATGGCCTCTTCTGTTTTTGCGTTCTTATCTTTGCTTGCACCCTTGGTCGGTTTTCCTTCAGATGCATTTTCTTCAGTTTCTCCTTCAGCCTCTTCGAGGAAAGTATTGCCAAAAACGCGACCATCCCAATACTTCTTGATAAACCGTTTTTCTTCAAGGGGCTTAGAGTCGTCCTCAATGATCATTTTCTTAATTTCGCCCCGCTTTCTGCCGCGCTCCTCCAAGATTTCAAAACTCGCTTCATCCAAGTGGAACTTTCCTTGCAGGTAAAGCCAGATTGGCCCCTTCTTGTTGCTCACAAGATCCCGCATCTTTCGTTTAACCGATACCGGAGAAATCTCTCCTATGTCTCCTCTACGCCTACGCGGTGATCCATCTCGTTCAGGGTCACCATTAGGGTTAGAATTACGCACTTCCACAATAATCAATCCTGTTGCCCTCGGGATGCTGTTAGTGTCTGCCGCATTGTTTGTCATAGCTATTCTCCTTTCTCAGATTGTTGTTCATCTATATTCCTGTCATCCTGATATTTCATTGCTCCATGGGACAGATATCCCATTAGCAACTTAGCCCTGTCTACGTCATCAATGGCAGCAGGAATCTGGGCTTTCGATAATTCTTCCGTTAATCCTGCTATCTTCCTGATGCAATTCTTTGCTATTTGACCCGGCCTTTCATCTGTTCCTACACGTTTTGCCCAGGACATGTAGGGATGTACAAGCCTACTGCTCAAGCTTACGAACGCATCCAACGGATTCTGTAATGCCAATTTCAGGTGATCATTACCCAAGAGACTCATAGGCACATTGCCAGATCGCACATCCATATGATATTGGATGTAGAGGTCGTCAACAACCGCAAAATATCTTCCAAGATCAAAAATGCCTTCATTCATATAGTCCTCCTTTCTAATTCCTTTTTTATGTAAGAGCAGCCCGTAAAGCGTGGGTAGCATATGCAAATACTCGCTGTCTTTGAAACTAATCCGCTCCACGGTTGCTCTCAGTCTCGTTATGCTGAGAGAACGAACACCTTCCATTTCCAGTTTTTGAAGTTCAATTTCCAATTTTGCTTTTAGTCCTGCTCTGATTAAAGCATTAGCGCTCTTCTCAATGACATTCTCAAGTCCGGCATCTACTCGTGCCCTAATTGTATCGTCCCTTTCAAAGAGGAAATCCAACGCATCAGATGAAGCGAAACGTTTTGAAATAGGCACTCTCTGTTTGCCCTGCTTCCGCATAATCATATCGCCATTTTGTCTCCATGAGCTATTCAGGAGCCATATAGCTCTGGTTGGATATATGGGTAGAGTGCCTTTGATAGCTTTTTCTTTTTTTGCAAGCCAAGGCAACCCCATATCAGGAATATTTGCACAGCCCTCCTGCCATCGGCGAGCACCTGAAATGTAGTATCTAAGCGGATAATGTCTGGAAGCAAGAATCTTAGTATTGCCTTTATCCACTGACGCGATAATGCCGATCACAATTTCTGCTGCCGGTTCGCTCTCGGCAATGCCTTCAAGTGTCTTCAATGCAGTCTTTGTAGCCTCTTCGCTTATATATATGCTCTCTTGATCCTCAGTGTCATCACTATCAAAAATCTTTATGGCATTAGTATTCGTTAACTTGGTGCAGTACGCAAAGGCAACTGTATTCCGGTTCTCATATTTTCTGAGGCTTATCCACGTCATCCCTTCCCGACTTCGATTAAGAATATATTCCAAGGTTTTTCTACTCAACTCTCTTGCACTGCGTCCGGCAGGAAAAAGTTTAACGCTTTCAAGACCATAACGCTTGAGGCATGGAATCTTATCATATGCAGCAAATAGCTTTATCTGCCCAAGTCCGGCAGCATTGATATCGTCATAATTTTCCATTGCCCCTGACATATCCAGCCCAAAGGCATCTTTCGTCCCAAGGGGCTTATATAGCTTTTTGCTATGTTGTTCAAATGTCTGAGCCATCCAGCGTTGAAAAGTGCTGTGGTATGGTGGAAAGCGTTTCTCCCCATACGCAGGGTTATCCCAATCCTTGATTGATAGAAGAAAAAGAAAATCCTTACCATGTTCCTTCCCACGTCCTTTTTTCTTACCCTCTTTTTTGAAGGCAAATAGCACCTCTGCAAATTCTTTTTTTCCCGTATCAAATAATTTCTGTATAAATATATTCCGCATTTCGTCCCGACATTTTTCCGGCGGGCAAAGACCAGCTCTTTTGACCAGTTCCTTATATGCGCCGTATCCTGCGGGCTTTGATGCAGCCGCCTCCAAATAGGTTTTTTGCAACTCGCTTGGGAGTTCTTTGAGACATCGACCTATCAGCTCCAGATCATCTTTCCAAAGATCATTGCATCCGCCTAAGAAGGCTTGAAATTGGGGCTCATTAATGTTCTCTTTTTGCACGTTTTTCGCTTCAGGGCTTGCGTCCGACTTCTTTTGTTTTCTTTCGTTATTCTTATCTTTAAGTGCGGTTGTAATTTGAACTGGTATATCGGAAGGGGCACAAGTCACTTCATAGAATGCGCGACCATTGAATACGGGAAAAGAAGGGTCCATTTTGAGTTTTTGCCATTTGCAAATCGCTTCCATTTTAAAGCTTGGAATTTCCACATCTTCCACATGTCCATTCTGATCAAGGAAAACGATGAATCCTCCTTTTTTAGGTGTGCAGCTTCTGAAATAGGGATGCGATACCCCAAAATCGCAATCCTTAATCGTCTCCAATATCTTGTTGGTTTCGATCCATTCATTCAGCATATTCCAGCCTCCCGTTCATGATCTCCCGACCAGATGGGTTCTGTACATATCGTGGATTGCGGGCACCAGTCTCCGGATCGAACACGCAATACAGAAATGATGGCAGAGTGTCTTTAATAGAGGTCTGCACCTTTCTGCTCTCAGTATCATTTCTGATCGGGCCAATGTAATCCGGCACAAACTCACGCCATCCAAGACAGGGCATATCGTGAAACTGACCTTTATGAAGACGCCTATCAAACATTTCCTGACACGCATGCCGCGAATTAACCTCGGAAAGCCGCGCTGCTTCAGCAAGGCTTTTGGGTACATACTTGAAGGTTTCGATTTTTGCGTAAAGTCTGTAACACACGTTGATCAATACGGTAGCCTTATGCTGAAAAGAGTCGTTGTTTGTGATTTGTTCTGCTTTTCTGAGTGGACCACCGTAGTTTGTAGTGTAATCGTGATAAATTAGTGGAGCACAAATCTCCACTGCAGTCGGATTGATAATTACGTTTTTCAAGCGTACAATCGACTCAAATATACCCTTTGCTGCGGACCATGGCGGCACCGGATAGCTCACCGGTGTTGCGCCGGTATCCGGCCTTGTCCACATTGCTGTTGCCCCTGAAACTTCCATTTGAACAGAGTAACTTTTCATTCACCCTCCTTTTTTGCCCTTGGAACCCACTAATTGTGTATCTGTCAATTACCCTCCCATTTCCTTTTCCTCTGGCATAACCGCCTCACCAGCATTATCTATCACTTAGCCTCGGATGAAACCCTTTTAGAGATTGGCTACCCATGGGTAGCTTATTGCAGAGTATTTTAATTCTCCACCCATTGGGTGGAGTTTCTGCTTTTCTCCAAATTGGTCACCCGCGGGGTGACGAATCTCCGGCATACGGTCGTCGGCAAATACTTTCGGTGTTGCCCACGCCTTTTCTTTAAGGTCACAATTTGTGATTTCCAATTTCATTTGACAATTGAAACATGAAGTCTTCAGGGAATCGGGTAGTGACTGTACTGCAATGCGGACAATACGCCATAGCCTGGTCCGGCAGTACATCTAACTTTATGTCCCAGTCAGTGTTACAACATTGTTTGACTTCGTCATATCCAGTCTTCTTCGCCCCGCTGCCCATCGTCACCCTCTCGCTATTTCTTTCTCTCCAACCTTTTACGACTCTCCGGTACAGTCAGATAATTCTCAGAGGAGACCACTTTTTTCTTAGTCTCTTTTTCGAGTTTTTTCCGCGCATCGCCGGCGATACGCCCGCCTTTTTTTGCCGAGGTCCGGTTCTCATCAAAGCCCTTGGCATCATGCACCCTTGTTATTTCTGTTGTCGCGGCCTCACCGAGCATAGAGAAAATAAGCTCAAGATCAGTCATGTGGTCTCTCAGATTTTCCCGCTTCAAGCCCTTTATCTTCTTATGCTTACCCGGCGTCACCCCGAATGCAGCCTTTGCAATCTCAGCAGTCAGGATCTCGTATTCCTTTTTCTCTTTCACTTCCCGCTTCTTCCACTCATCCGTAAGTTCTTCGCGGATTGCAATACCGCGCATACGTTTCTCTATCCAGTCGTCGGAGTAGCCCTTAGCTTTATAGAGAGCCTTTGTTCTTTTTGTAGCAAGCTCCGGGTCTTCAATCTCCTGCACCCGCTCGTAGCCTACCTTTGCCAGCCAGCGCTTGAAAGGCTCAGCCTTGGGGGAGGGAATGGATTGGATGATGCGGAAAATGCCTTCCGTATTAGCGCAATCGGTTTCATATTTTTTACCGTCAGGCGATTCCAACTTCAGTTGTAGACAAAGTGTCGACAACTCAAGTCCGTCTTCATCTTTGACCCTGATCTTCATTTTGTACCAATAATCCCTTGGATTTACGCTATTGGTTAACACTGAAACAACATCTACCACAGAAAACCACCACTCGTTCTTGTGAAGAGTCCGTCTTATTTTTTTGCCCTTAAAAACTGCTAATTGTGTATCCGTCATTTAACCTCCTATTTTCGTTCAGTATCCCCCAATTGCTGTTAATATACACCCTTGCTTTAAAAAAGTGGGGAATATTTTATTGCTTTTGGGTGTTTGGGAATATTTAAGACATGTGGGCAACGCGAGCTTCAGGAAGCACAAAAGAAAGAAGTTTTATTGCTGCCTCTTAAAGTTCTATGGGATTGCCTTGTTCGGCGAATATCAGATTCAGGCCAAGGTCATTATGAGAGAGCAATTGCTCTCTTATTATTTCACTTGGTTCCCGGTGAGAAGTTAAATCCGGTTTGATATGAGTGATTATAACGTTCAGCCCTGAAAGTGCCTTCTGCGGGTTATCGCTATCAACAAGTTCTGCGAGTTTTCTAAAGGCGTGCATCACCCATGCAGGGGTAAGGTGTGAAAAGAGCATATTGTCAGGACGTTCATCCGGATAAGAGGTTTCTATAAAAATTCCATGCAGCTTCCGCTCCCTGATCAGGGGAGCTATATGTTGCCACAGGGATTCGGTTGTAGAACGCTTTTCAACTTCATCGGGACCGGTATCTCCCATATACACAACGACAGCCCCCTTGCATTCAATCAGGAAGGCTGTTGAATCCGTATCTTGGCCGTGTGACAGTGGAAAAGCCGTGACTGACATTTGAGTGCCTTGTATAGGAACAGGCTCACCTTGTTTCAGGGCCACATATGTATATTGACCCACAGCCGGTGCAGCGCCTGTATTGCATAGATTCGGCCAGACATGCCAGTTAAACAGGTGGTCCCGCAAATCATTCAGGACGACCTCTGTCCCGATGATGGGCTTGGCAGTATCGTTCGGTGAAATAACGACCAGCCCTTCAACATGGTCAAGATATGGATGTGTAATAAGATATGCCTTAAGATGGTGATGCAGGATTATACCTTCGGGACTCAGGTTGTCGTCTTTTCTAAACTGAATATTAGAAAAAGCCCTCTTCAGAAACGCGACCCGCAGGCCTGCCAATAGAGTTCCCGCATCCAGACAAATAAAGTCGGAAGTGCCGTGACAGGCAAGCAGGTAGGCTGGAAGGTTCTTTTCATTAAGGCCTCCCTCAACACCCAAAGGAATACATATGAACTTGGGTCCCAATTTCATAAACAGATCATATCCTTATCCGCATCGGTTCAAAGCCCCATTTACAGCATTCAGCAGCGCATCTTTCAGGACAGGCTTGGGGATGTAGTCGATAACACCCAAAGCATTGGCGATTGAAAAACCTTCGGCCGTCGGGTCGCCGGTAATGATTATAACCGGGCAGGTGACATTTCTAAGCCTTAGTTCTCTTATAAGGTCAAACCCGGTTTTCTCACCGAGGAAAATATCGGCGAATATCACGTCGAACTTCTTATCAGCGAGCAGGGCAAGGCATTCATCATAACCTTCTGCAGTAGCTACATCGTATCCCTCATTTGCAAGAAAAAACTCAAAGGTAATCCTGATGCCTTCCTCGTCATCAACTACAAGTATATTTTTCTTAATTCCCATTTATTACAGTTACCGGCAGATCAATGATGACCCGCGTAAATTCTCCCTCTTTGCTCTCCAGTGACAACCTGCCCCCAATACCCTTAATGATGCCCTGACTTATACTCAATCCCAGCCCAGTTCCCAGGCCTGCCGGTTTTGTGGTGAAGAATGGGTTTGTCACCTTGTCCAAAATATCATCACTGATTCCGGTCCCGTTATCAAGAAAAACAATACGCGCACAAGTGACATAATCATCGGCAATCATTTCACCATGTATGTCGATTTTTTTATTCTTATAGTCCATGGCAGGACATTTCTGATTCAGCGCATATCTCGCATTGCTGATGAGATTGAAGAAGACCTGTAGCAGTTGCTGTTTGTTGGCAATGACCTGTGGAAGACTTTCAGCAATCCGCATCTCAAGGCTGATACCATCCTTCTTCAGTTGTGTTTCCGTCAGGACCAGCATCTCATCCATAAGGTCCCTGATATGGATGAGTTCCTTCTCTTCCTTTATCTCACGTCCAAAGGAAAGCAGACTCCGTACTATCAATGCTATGCGGTTGCCCTCCTTCATAATCCGGTCCGAAAAAACTTTTCCCTTTGAGCTGTCCGACATGGTGTCTTTCAGTATTTGTGCGTAATTGATAATGCTGTTTATTGGGTTATTGATCTCATGGGCCACTCCTGCCGCCAGTTCACCTATTGATGCAAGATGCTTTGCCCTAAGAGCCTCAGCCGTTCGCTGTTCCACTAATGTCTCGAGATGTTCACGGTATTTTTTCAGTTCCTCCTCCGTCCGCTTGCGCTCGGTGATATTGCGAAAAATTCCCATGAGATAATGTTTCCCTTTAACAGTGACCATCTTTGCCATCGACTCGACAGATATTTCATCCCCATTAGAACAAAGGACCGTAATTTCTATAGGATGTGACGGTATCTCTCCCATGGCCTCTTGAACATGCGCAGCAAAGGATTCTTTGACATATTCAACCTTGCCGGGTGGATGCAGCTGGGACTGATGGAGGCCGACAATTTTATCGTGCGGCAGCAGTAGCAATTGGGAGGCCACCGGATTAGCGTCAACTATTAGTCCGGATTCAATATCAGCAACAAAGATGGCGTCAGGTGCGCTTTCAAATAAACTCTTGAATCGTTCTTCGCTCTCCTTAAGCGCTTCTTCATTTTGTTTGCGCACTCTGAGTTCGTCCTGTAACTGTTCATTGACCCTGAATAATTCTTCTGTGCGTTCTTCAACGCGCATTTCGAGAAGATCGCGCGATTCCTTTAACTTATCGATCATGGTGTTAAATGACGCGGCAAGTGTTTTGACTTCAGCTGGTCCGTCTATTTCAGCACGGGTTTCAAGGTCTCCGCTATCGCTTATTTTTTGTGTAATGCTTCTTAAAGCGCGCAGGTGAGTTGTAAGGAAATAGGACAGTCTTCCCGACAACCAGATCGTAAGGGCAAGAAAGAAAATACCGGCCAGGACATATACTGAAATTAACCACCCGAAATTTATTTCCTCGTAATCAGCAATTTCCATCTTTAGATCAAGCTGGTCAAGGGGAGGGGTGAGATGTAATTTATCCGTGAATTTAAAAAAATAGTTCCCTTCATTATTAATTCTCGAAAAGACTGTTCTGCTCCCGCTTAATAAAGACAGGTTTATTTTGCTTTTCCCTTCAGTGGCTGGGAATATCTTATCAACAAGTTCTTTAACGCTTATTTCAGCGACAAGAAGTCCTTCCGGTTTCCTGGTCATTTCCCACACGATTGGATAAGCCAATAAAATTCTATTTGCATTATTGTCTTTTAATAGTTCTCCCAGATTCATCCCGCGACTTATTGTCTTCCGTAAAAGTTCAGGATCATTGTAAGTACCGGGATTTTTGACATTTGAGGCTATGGGGTTGCCCATAAAATCACAGAGAGTGATTTTAATGGCGATATCACCTTTAGATTTATAGCTTTTGAAAAAAGGGTCAATATAGGTCTGACTTCCGCTTGTGTCAACAAGTGCATTAATCATCAGGCTGTTTAAAGAAAGGCGCATCATCTCTTCTGAAATGGAATTTATCGTGAGTTCAAGTTTTTGATCAGATTGCCTCGCTGTTTGTTCAATGGTTTTTATGACGTTTTGTTTAAGGAGATGGCGCATAAATCCATACGAGACCCCAGCAATAATAACCATGATCACCAGAGTAAGCGCAACCATTGCCATCATTATGCGATGAGATATACTGCAGGATTTGATGCTTCCCAGGGAGAATAAAGACATGCCTTACTTTATTTCCTCTATAATTCCGTCCTTAGCATACCGGGCCATGAATAAATTATCAGGGTCAAGGGCTTCATGGCCCGAACTGCTGAAAGGCTGCTTATAAAATTTTATCAGGCCGTCATACTTGGTCACCTGCTCAAGGGCATCTCGAATTTTTTTACGGTCTGTAGTTCCCGCCTTATCAATGGCGCGCGCAAGTATGTGGGTCAGATCATAGGCATGGGCAAGACCCGACGGTGACTTGACCTCTGAAAGGTCTTTTATTTTAAATAGTTTTCTCGCGGTTGCAAGAACGCTTTTTGCCTTGTCGCTTTTATTTGTATGAAGGTTGAAGGTCTGAACAAAGGCAATATTGACCTTGCGCAAGGCCGGACCGGTAAGCGCAGGGAAATCTCCACCACTTATGGCCCAATGGCTAATAACAGGCAGACGTTCATGCTGAGGCAATCCTGCAATATCTTTAACCAGCATGGCCCCTTCTGCCTCTATTGCCACAAGGATTACAGCCTTAGCGCCGGACTTGCGCACCGAGTTGTATTTATCCAAAAGGGACTTGTCCCCGTAATTGAACCACTGTATATCGGTGATTTTTATGTCGGGATTGCTCGCAGCATATTTGTTTATGAGTTCGAGATTGTTTCTTCCCCAACTTGTATTAATTAAAAGCACCCCTACTTTGCTGAATCCTTGTTTTTTCGCGTAGTTCATTATTGCCGGAATCGCCCAACTGTCCTTGAGCGACAACCGGAAGGCGTAATTAGGCACATACCCGTTATCAATAACCTTGTCATTGGCAGCCCAGGGATCAAGCAAGATCAGTCCCAGTTCGTGGATAACAGGCAGGGATTCTATAACAGCAGAGCTGAACTTGCCGCAAAACACCGCCACAAGGTCATGCATGGCTGCCAGTTCCTTGTTGTTCTGGATAGTGCGCGCCACCACGGCCCGGTTATCGCGGGTAATAAGCTCAAGCTTTCTGCCTCCGAGAACACCGCCCGAGCGGTTGATCTCGTCTATGGCGATCAAAATCCCCTGCTTAATCGCATCGTCCGAGGTGCTCGTGATATGACCAAATTCGGCATTAAGGCCGATATAAACTTTGTTATCTGAAGAATAACCCGTGGCGGATAAAGTTAAGGTAAATGCCACTATGAATATTATTAGATATATATTTCTCATGGCTTCCTCCGAGGCGACACTCTCGCTTTCTTTATGGTTAGGACCTTATGGATTTTATGACGAAATGATATTACGCGGCCTTCTTTTATGTCAAGGGAATTCTACTGATTTTGCTGTTTGGTCGTATGCGTGGGTAACGGCTATGCGCTGCCGAGATAACCCTCTATAGCCTCAAGGAATTCCTTCATCTTTACTGGTTTGGGAATATAACCGTCAAAGCCTTTTTCGAGGAACATTTCCTTGTCGCCCTTCATTGCATAGGCGGTGAGTGCTATGACCTTAAGGTTTTTTGTTTCTTCGTCAGCCCTTAAAATCTTGCCGACTTCCATGCCGTCTATGCCGGGGAGCTGGATGTCCAGGAGCAGCAGATCAGGTTTTTCCCTTTTAACGATCTCAAGGACATCTTCGCCCTTTGTTGAATGGATGCACTCGTGGCCCCCCATCCTGATCAGGTCCATAAACAGTTCCAGGTTGACTGTATTGTCTTCAACAACAAGTATCTTTGCCTTATTGCTTGCTGTCATATATCTCTACCCTGCCTCCTCCATTCCCTTTTGCCTTTCTTAAAACCTGGTGCGACTTGAATATGAGCTCTTCAGGGGAGGCTGCGTCATGCGGAAAACTTATTATGGATATGCTTCCAGTGACCTTGCCCTGGGGCATTATTTCCTCTCCATAGAACGGATAGCTGTCAATGTAAGCGATGAATCTCTTGGCCACAATCTCTGCGGACTCTTTTAATGTATTTGACAGTATGGCTGCAAATTCGTCAATCCCATACCTGACAACTATATCAGAGCCCCTCAGCCCTTTTCTGAGTATGTCCGCTATCTTTCTGATACAGATATTCGCCCTGTACATGCCGTGGGCCCTGATATATGCAGAAAAATTATCAAGGTCAAGCATAATCATTGTGAAGGAGCTTTTGTATCTCTCCGCCCTGCATGCCTCTTGCGCAAGACGGATCTGGAAATAGCAGTGGTCAAACAGACCGCTGACCTCATCAATAAGCCCCGCTCTTACCGGATATGTAACTTCAAGCTCCCTTATGTACATAAGAAGGTCTTCTTTTGTAAAATGGCTTTTCTGGATAAAGTTCTCGATCTTGCCGGCGAGCCTGAGCCTGTCGTCCACTGTAAGGTCCTTTGCGGTAAGAATGAGGATGGGGATATACATGGTAACAGGGTTGTTCTTAAGCGTCTGCGCGACTTCAAACCCGTCCACCTCAGGCATCATAAGGTCAAGTATGATAAGGTCAGGTTTATACGAAAGGGCCTTTTCAATGCCGTCCTTGCCTGAATTTGTTGCAATTACGTTGTAACCAACAGGCTCAAGTATATTTGTCAGGAGTTCCAAGACCTCGTCATGATCATCAATACAAAGGATATTTATGGTTTTTTTGCCTTTTTTTGTTGCAAAACTAAGGTCTTCCAGCTTCTTCAGGAGATTGACTCTGTCTATGGGCTTTACCAGATAATCTGATGCCCCAAGCGCAAACCCAAGCTCCTTGTTGTCAATAATGGAAGAGATGATAACAGGGATTTCCTTCAATTCAGGGTCAGACTTAAGCTCCTGTAATATCTCCCATCCATCCTTTCCCGGCAGCATCACATCCAGCAATACCGCAAACGGTTTTATCTCCCTTATACGGCTTAAGGCTGTTTCGCCGTTATAGACATGCGCAACCCTGTATCCGCCTCTTGCAAGGTAAAGAGTCATGAGTTCCGAAGTAGAGGCATCATCCTCAACAACAAGGATCAGCGGCGCTTCGCCCGTCCTGGTTTTCAGTTCAACATCATATATCAACTCCTCGCTTTCAACTGGAAGCATCTTGTCCGTTGCAACAACTGAAGGGTCAAAGAGAGGAATGATTATTGTAAAAGTACTGCCCCTGCCCTCATCACTGTCAACGAATATCTCACCGCCATGCAACTCTACAAGTTTTCTCGTAAGGGCAAGTCCGAGGCCTGTTCCTTCATACCTCCTTGAGAAGCTATTGTCAACCTGCTCGAATTCCGAAAATATCCTGTCATGGTCCTCTTTTTTAATGCCTATCCCGGTATCTGTAATCGATAGCTGGAGGCAATTATCTTTTCCCATGCAGATGGGCTTCTTTGCAAATGCGGTAATGTCCTCTCCCCTTACAGCCTTGGCCTCAAGGACAATCTCACCACCTTCAGGTGTGAACTTCACGGCATTGGAAAGAAGGTTGTAAAGGATCTGTTTTAACTTTATCCTGTCGGCCTTGAGGAAAGGGATATCAGCGTCTATTTTTTTAACCAGTTTCTGGCGTTTTTTGTCGGTCAGCGTCTTAACAACGGCCTCAACCTCTGATATGGCCTGCATTACCGGGAAATTCTCGTAATGCAGTTCCATTTTCCCTGATTCTATCTTTGCGATATCGAGAATGTTATTGATCAGCTGCAAAAGGTGGTTGCCTGAAGTGTAGATATTAGATACATGTTTTTGCTGTTTTTCGGTCAAGGGGCCGAATATCTCGTCTGAAAGCAGTTCGGAAAATCCGAGAATGGAATTAAGGGGGGTCCTCAATTCATGGCTCATTGTCGTAATAAACTGGCTTTTTAATTTATTTGAATGCTCCAGTTCCCTGTTTGCCTTTTCAAGGTCTTTTGTCCTTTCTATGACCTTTTCCTCCAGCTTTTCGTTCAATTCCTGGAGTTCAAGGTTCCTCTCTTCAACGGCCCTTTCGAGCTTCTTTTTTTCTGTTATGTCCTTGCTTATCCCAACAGTCCCCAGGACTCCGTCACTGGCATTCCTGATGTACGCGAGAGTGAGATTGACATCTATGACCCTTCCGTCTCTTGTCTTCAGCTGGGTCTCATAGTTGGAGAGATACCCGTCTTTTTCAAGCATTGTAAGGATTTGGGACCTCTCCTCAGGCCTTACCCACATATCTTCGACCTTCTTGCCTATAATCTCGGCCTTGGGATATCCCATAATCCTGGATGCGCCCTTGTTGAACTCCACTATACGGCCGTCTATATCAGTGGTAATGATTATGTCAGCCGAGTTATCGAGCACGTTTTTCAAATAAGTCTGTGTTTCCGAGATCGTTTCTATGAGCCTGAACTTCTCAATGGCATATGCGGCCTGTATGCCGAGGAGCGTAATGAATTCGACTTCTCTCTGGGTCCATTCTCTCGGACTGAAATCATCCAGGTATAAAATACCGACAATGCGGTCGTTTGCAAGAAGCGGGACCGCCACAAGGCTCTTGATGCCTTCCTTGATAAGGGTTTGATTGTCCACAAACGGATAGTCTTCGATATTTGAAATTACAGTGGGGATCCTCTTGCTGAGTATGTGGTCTGTCATGCCACTTTCCCGTCTCTCCCATTGGGTAACATTTGAAAAGCCCCGGGAAAAGCCGTGAAAGGCCTTTAGGGTGAGGACCTCCCTTGTTTCATCATACAGGCCGATACTGCCTGCAGGGACATTTAATGTCCTGACCGCCTCTGTCAGCACCGTATCAAGGACTTCTTCGAGCCGGTCCGCTGAGGTAAGCGCAATGCCGATACGGTAAAGGTCTTTCGTTTCATTAAGAAGTTTTTTGAACTCATCTTTTGCCTGCCTCCGTTTTTCGAGCAGGTTCCAGAGCAGTTTGGAGCTTTTAGCGTCTATGACTTCTGTGTCCGGAGATGTGTGTTTGAAAAGTTCAGGCATTATCTCATGACTGCCGGTCGCATTGATTACTATATCTGGTTTTTTTTCAAGAAGGGCCTTAAAATCGCCAGTTGTTGGAATGTTGAATTGCCTCGCCACCTTAAAGCCGGGTGCATCAGGATTGGCATCAGCAATGCCTATAATGGATATGTCCGCCTCTTTTAAAAGAAACTCCAGGAGGGCGCTCCCGCCTTGCCCAGCCCCTATCACAGCAATGCTCCCGACAAAAACAGGCATAAATTCTTTTCATGCTCCTTGTTCTGTTTTGTTGACGACCCCCGGACAGTTCCATAGGGAACTCAGCCAAGTCCACTATTATAACTTATCGTTAACATGAAAAATAACTTTATATTTTGATTGCCTCGATACACTAAGGTTTTTGTTATACTTAAAGCATGACCCTGAGACCTGCTGCCGGCTTCACAACTGGTTCCATTGAGAATATCTTTAAAGGCAAATTTTCGACTGCCGCTGATGTCAATCTCCTCTGGAAGGGGCCGGAGTCTTTCGACACCATAATTGATGCAATAGCGTCCGCTGAAGAATTGATATGCCTTGAGTTCTATATATTCAGGAACGACGAGACCGGCACACGCGTTGCGGAGGTGTTGAAAGAAAAAAGCCGCAAGGGCGTAAAGGTATATCTCCTGTATGACCATTTCGGCTCTTTTGGGACCCCGCGCAGTTTCTGGAAAGACATGAAGGCCGCCGGGATCAAAATACGCGCGTCCCGCCCTTTCAAATGGCTCAGCCCATTCTATTATATCCATAGGGACCACAAAAAACTGATAGTGGTAGATTCTAAGATGGCGTTCACAGGCGGGTTAAATATTGCAAATGAATACAGCGGGTTTCACCCCTTACTGAAGACCACATCGGTCGCGCGAAAGATTATCGAGAACAAGCTCCTTAAAATGCGGTCGGGATGGCGGGACACAGGCGTAATGCTCGGCGGCCCGATAGTAAATGAACTGTTCAATGTTTTCAGAAAAAGCTGGTACGCCTGGGGAGGAGAAATAATAGAAAATCCAAAACCCAAAACCCAGGATTTGCAATCAGGGGCGGGGATCCCGGCAATCCCGGTCTTTGTCAACTCCGCCAGGGGCAGGAGACGTATGAGAAAGCTCCTTTATTTCAGCATCAACCATGCAAACAAAAACATCTCCTTGACTACGGCTTATTTTATCCCAAGCAGGCGAATGGCAGAGACCCTTGAAAATGCCGTAAAGCGCGGGGTCAGGGTCAGCCTTGTTGTTCCCGGCAAAAGCGATGTACTGGCAGCGTCATACGCAGGCAGGGCGTTTTTTCCAAGACTCTTAAAGGCAGGGGTTGAAATATATACATACATGGGAGAGATACTCCATGCAAAGACCTCTGTGTTTGATAATTGCTGGAGCATTATCGGCTCGACGAATCTCGACTTCCAGTCTCTCAGGTACAATGACGAAGGCAGTGTAGGGATCCTCGACACAGACTTCGCCTCGAAGATGAAGGATATATTTGAAGAGGACCTGAAGAATTCGATACGCATCCAGCTTGATGAATGGAACAAAAGACCGTTAGCTGAAAAACTAAAGGAACACTTTTTTGCACTCTTCAGGAGAAGACTTTGAAGATAAAAAAAGGGGGGGCGGAAAATCCGCTCCCCCCTTCTTTATTTTATTTTACCTTGCTACTCTTTTTTCAGCCAGATGTATTCTTATGGTCGCCCTTTCGAGAGCCGCGGTGGCCCTGCCGAAATCAACCTTGTCGGCCTGGGCAAGTCTTTCCTCTGCGCGTTTCTGGGCAGCAATAGCACGCTCGACATTAATATCTTCAGCACGTTCAGCGCTGTCTCCAAGTATCACTACCTTATCAGGAGATACTTCAGCATATCCCGATCCTACAAAAATAAACCCCGTCTCACTGCCCTTCTTGTATGTAAGGATACCTACCTTAAGGGTGGTAATGAAAGACGCATGGCCGGGCAATACGCCGAATTCACCCTCGCTTCCTGATGCAGTGATCTCATCCACGTCCTCGCTAAGCACAGAGCCGTGTGGTGTAACAATTTCCAGTCTTAATTTATTTTCCATGAGTTTGTACTCCGAACATTTATTTGTTTAATTGCTTGGCCCTTTCCTCGACCTCTTCTATCGCTCCGGCCATGTAAAAGGCCTGTTCCGGAATATCATCATACTGGCCGTCAGCTATTGCCTTGAAGCCCTTGATCGTATCTTCAAGCTTTACATACTTACCAGGCCTGCCGGTAAATACTTCCGCGACCGAGAAAGGCTGGCTCAGGAATCTCTGTATTTTTCTTGCCCTTGAAACTGTAAGCTTGTCGTCCTCAGCAAGTTCTTCCATACCCAAAATTGCGATAATGTCCTGGAGTTCCTTATACCTCTGGAGGATAGACTGCACCTTTCTTGCAACACCATAATGCTCCTCGCCGATGACAAGAGGGTCAAGTGCGCGGGAGGATGAATCAAGAGGGTCAACAGCAGGATATATTCCAAGTTCAGAAATCTGCCTTGAGAGAACGACTGTTCCGTCAAGGTGGGTAAATGCAGTAGCAACCGCAGGGTCTGTAAGGTCATCAGCAGGGACATATATCGCCTGCATTGAGGTGATAGCGCCTTTCTTTGTTGTACAAATTCTTTCCTGGAGGTTACCCATGTCTGTACCGAGGTTCGGCTGGTATCCGACAGCTGAAGGCATTCTTCCGAGAAGGGCTGAAACCTCGGAACCTGCAAGTGTATATCTGAATATGTTGTCGATAAATATAAGAACGTCCTGTCCCTGGTCCCTGAAATACTCAGCCACTGTAAGGGCCGTAAGGCTGACCCTGAGTCTTGCTCCGGGAGGCTCGTTCATCTGGCCATATATAAGGGCAACGTTTTTGACAACTCCTGATTCCTTCATTTCACGGTAAAGGTCATTACCTTCTCTTGTCCTTTCACCAACACCCGCGAAAACAGAGACGCCGCCGTGCTTAAGAGCGATGTTATGGATCATCTCCATGATAACAACGGTCTTGCCAACGCCCGCGCCGCCGAACATTCCCATCTTACCGCCTCTGACGAACGGGACGAGGAGGTCGAAAACCTTAACGCCAGTCTCAAAGACCTGTGATACAGGTTCCTGTTCAACAAACTCAGGTGCAAGCCTGTGAATAGGCAGATGGTCTGTTGTTTCGATAGGCCCCATTTTATCGTATGGACCACCAACAACATTCATGATCCTGCCGAGGGTGCCTTTGCCTACAGGGACCGTTATAGGGGCGCCGGTATCCGTCACCTTCATTCCCCTCACAACACCGTCCGTTGTCTGCATGGCAATCGTCCTCACCTTGTTATCACCAAGATGCGAAGCGACTTCAAGGGTAATATCTAGAGCAGGGATCCCCTTTGAAGCATCACCCGGGTCCTCTATTTTTAAAGAATTTAGTATTGCCGGAAGTTCCTTCTCAAACTCAACATCAACAACCGCGCCGATTACCTGCGATACCTTACCTTCATTCATTCTAATGGCCTCCTGTATCCTAAATTACAATTTATGTTTTAGATTATTGCTTCAATGCTTCAACGCCGCCGACTATGTCCATAAGTTCCTTGGTGATGGATGCCTGCCTTGCCTTGTTGTATTGCAGTGTCAGGGCTGCAATCATGTCATCTGCGGCCTTTGTAGCGTTCTCCATCGATGTCATCCTGGCTGCTTCCTCAGACGCCTGGGATTCAAGAAGCGCCCTGAATACCTGTATCTCAAGGTTCTTGGGCAGAAGTTTATCGAATATCTCCTGCTGGGAAGGCTCATAAAGGAAATCAGTTACGTCATCCTGGGCCTCCGGCTCCCCGACCTTTACAGGTGAAAGAGGCAGCAAATGGGCCGCTGCAGCTTTCTGAACGAGGGCTGACTTGAACTCATTATACACAAGTATCACCTCGTCAAAAGTCTCATCTATATAGTTTTCCATAATGTCTTTTGTAATTTCCTGGGCATTCATATAGGAAATTCTTCCTGAAATACCAGTCCAGGACTGTCTCATCGCAGTCCCTCTTCTTCTAAACAGGTCTGTCCCCTTCTTACCTACAGTGCTGACGCTTACTTCAACACCTTCTGCCTGGGTATCTTTGATAAGTTTGACTGCAACCTTCATAATGTTTGTATTGAAGGCGCCGCAAAGTCCCTTGTCTCCGGTAATGACCAATATCTCGACCCTTTTCTTGGG
>Ga0209211_10000804_pt1 | contig 62518 bp, 65 predicted proteins | sample RifGroA2_FD_183992 | JGI IMG/M metagenome (GOLD analysis project Ga0209211, IMG submission 183992) | Groundwater microbial communities from Rifle, Colorado, USA - Groundwater A2 (SPAdes) (version 2) | ecosystem: Environmental > Aquatic > Deep subsurface > Groundwater | place: Rifle, Colorado... | reverse complement strand
TTAAGGATGAAGCTCCTGATACATTTAACCCGCCCAGGTTAGCCAAAGAAGTGACTGTTAATGATGTCCCAATCCCCACATTACCAACAACATGCAGGGGATAATCAGGTGAAGTGGTGCCTATCCCCACATTGCCCCTGACAGAAAGGCCCAAAGGATCGGAAATATATCCTGTATAACCAATATTGGCATTACCTGAAACAGACAGGGTAGTGGCAGGATTAGTTAGTCCAATACCTACATTGCCTCCGGCAGTTACAGTCAGCCTTGACGAACCTCCTGTTGCCAGACCCAAAGCATTGGTTCCCGGCCTGAAGATACCGGTATCAGTATCCAGGTTAAATGAATAGCCGGGGGCAGTGGCTGACCCGTCTGTCCCCAGGATGGATGACAGGAAAGTGGACAAAGAGTTAAAAACAGCAGACCCGCCTATCCCCACATTACCTGTTAAATCCGAGAACCCATTAACCCGGAGCCCCCCCAATGCATAAGTTAACCCTGTTATTGAAGCAGAACCTCCAATTCCTGTATTACCTGAAGTAGTTAAAGTGGAAAGTGTGGTATTCCCGGACACAGATAGGGCAGATGCGCCCAGGGAGCCAAATATTCCTGCCGACACTGTGTTTATTGACCCTCCCACCCCCACATTGCCAACAGTAGTTAAGCTTTGGGCATTGACATTATTTAAGGATGAAGCTCCTGATACATTTAACCCGCCCAGGTTAGCCAAAGAAGTGACTGTTAATGATGTCCCAATCCCCACATTACCAACAACATGCAGGGGATAATCAGGTGAAGTGGTGCCTATCCCAACATTACCCTGTATTGCCAGGCCATTTATTGGTACATTAGCATAGGCAAAGCTGACGCCAATTCCTACATTTCCAGCTACCCCCAACTTGGCAGAAGGGGTAACAGAAGTTCCAATTCCTACGGTTCCGTTAACTGTTAAATCACTTGTGACTGTGCCGGCTCCAACAACATATAAGGCAGTAGTAGGGTTGATAGTTCCAATTCCCACATTACCGGAGGAGTTGATGGTAATGCCTGATGTGGCAGACCCGCCTGTAATTAAACCGATACTGTTTGAGCCGATTCGATATAGTCCTGTATCAGTATCATTGGTGAAAGTTAAAGAAGGGGCTGCAGCTGTGCCGTCTGCCAGTTGTATGACTCCTGATATGGAAGGAGATGATGCCAGACTTAAGGTGACGGATCCGCCAAGAGATACATCTCCTCCTCCGGAAAGATTAGTGCCGGCTGTAACTGTTACTTTGGAGTTAGTCAGGCCGGAGTTGGGGATATTGGTAAAAGTATTTGACGAACCGGATAAAGACTTATTTGTTAATGTTTGAGTAGTGTCTGTTCCGACCAGAGTGGTGGTGGTAGGCGGCAAGGTAAACAGTTTGCCGGCCGAGGTGATTTGATTGGTGGAGGATGATAAAGTCAGGGCAGTAAAGCTGGGACTGGAAGAAGTTGATACATCTTGATCCAGTAAAGCATTTTTTGTTACTGTTAGCGTAGTATCTCCCGAAGCTATCTCGAATGTTGATGCAGACGGAGTACCCTCCAAACTTAAATTATTGATACTGTCGCGCACAAATAATGAGCCATTAATTTGGGTATCGCTATTAACCTCTAAAAACTGGGAACCGGAGGTTACGGCCAAGACAGAGGAGTTGGCAATTGGAGGAGTGGCTTTGTGAGGGATAAACCCCAACTCTATGGCTTTTTGGGGATTCATTACGGCTATTGCTTCTTCTGCTAAAAAATGGAATGGGGAAAGTAAACCTTGAGCCACATTGTTTTTGAAAAACTGTTGAGTGGTTTTAGGTTGAGTGAGATATGAAGCTGTGATCCATGAGGTGATAGCCAAAGTGATAGCGGATAATATAGCCGTGCCTATCAGGAATTTGGTTGCCAAGGAAGTTTTTTTTATTTCGGAAGAATCACTTTCAGAAAACTCGGAAAGGCTCGGAGTGCCAGAAATATCTGAGTATTCTGAGTTTTTCTGGATTTTAGAAAGCAGTTCCTCTGTTGTTTGGCTTCCTGCCTGAAAGTCTGCAACAGAAGAGGGATTAACTTTTTTTAAGGCTGAAAAAGAATAAAGTCTTGTCCCGCCGGGGGTTCTGGTAGCAGTTATTTTTCCTGCCCGTTCCCATCTTCGCAACGTATCAATAGATACACCCAAAGCTTTGGCTGCTTGACCGATCTTGAGGTAGTTGACAGACGGATTTTTCATTGTTTAAAATCGGCTCCGTCTGCCTAAATCTATGCAAATCTGCTTACTGTGCATAGATTCTTAATCCATCGTACATAGATTTACATAGGTTTGTCAAGGGGTTATTATAATAGTAAGGTTGGGATATCAAACTATATCAGGAAATAGAACAAAATGGATCAAGATTGGGGTTGAATATATGTGTAGATATTGACTGTATTCCGTGTTGTATAAATTATGGCTATGGGAAATTTGAAAGCTTGAGGTTTTTGGCCTTGAGTTCTGACAATAATAGGGGAGTTTTCAACAGTGGTGATAAAGTTGGCATGTTGGGGCAGAATATCAAAAGCTCCCTGCATGTTTTTTGAAGAAACAGAATTGGCCTCTCCCTCGAAAAGTATTTGTTGGGGAGAAACAATGCGGGTATGTAAAGTTTGGTTCATATTATCTTGGCATCAGCCAAAGATCCGATAAACATAAATTTATCTGCAGGGATGTTATCTAAAGAGCCGGAAAGTATCATTTCTATATCTTTTATTGTTGTTTCTCGTTGGATAGCAACGCCTTTTTTACCGGTTTGTTTTTCTGTCATAAAAAAAGGTTGTGTCAGGTAGTTGATAATTTTTTTAGTCCTGTTGTATAAAATTCTGTTTTCTGCGGACAATTCTTCTTCACCAACAATTGCTACAATATGTGATAGTTTGTTATAGTTATCCAATAATTGTTGGAACTGGGTAAAAGCCTTGAAATGAGCCTCTCCTAAAGTAGCTTTTGAGATGGTGGAAGCAGATGACTGGAAAAGGTCTATTGGAGGGTAAATTCCCTTTTGGGCAACAGAGCGGGATAAAACAACAGCAGTATCCAAAAAAGATGTAACTGCCACAACCCCGGCATCTGTGATTTCGTCAGCAGGCACATAGACATTTTGAAATGAGGTGATAGCGCCATTTTCTGTTGATATAAGCCGGTCTTCGAGGGTGGATATTTCGGTTTGTAGGGTTGCCTGGTAAGCTTGTTCAGAAGGGATAGTGCCTAGTAAGGTAGCTACTTCTGATCCTGCCTGGACAAACCTGAACATGTTATCAATAAAAAATAACACATCTGATTTTAATTCATCTCTAAAATATTCTGCCTGGGCAACCGCTGCCTGGGCAACTCTAAATCTTATGGCTGCATTCTCGTTCATTTGACCTAAAATAATAATAGTTTTTGGTAAAACCCCTGATTCTTTAAGCCTTTGATATAATTCCTGGCCCTCCCTGATTCTCTCACCAACTCCTGCAAACACCGAATAAACATTTTTTTGGGTGGCTGTAATGTTGTGCAGCAGTTCTGTTAAAAGAATAGTTTTTCCCACCCCGGCACCTCCTATAAAACCCACTTTCCCGCCTTTTTCGACCGGGGTCAAAAAGTCAATTGCCTTAATGCCTGTTTCCAGGATTTGGTAGCTTACTTTTACAATATTTAAGGAAGGCGCTTTGGAGTAAATTGAAGTTTGAGAAGCTTTATTTATTGGACCCAGAGTATCTCTGGGAGTCCCGAAAACATCTAATACCCGTCCTAAACAAGTCTTCCCCACCGGTATTTTCAAATCAGACCCGCTGCCTAAGACCTGCATCCCTCTAAAAAGTTTGTCGGGGTTTGATAAGATCTGGCAAAAAACTTGTGCTTGGGACTGTGAGAAAACCTCCAATATAATACTTGGATCATCAGGAGATATTAGAATTTCGGAAAGCATCGGAAATATATCACCTTCAATTTCAACTTGGGCAATTTGTCCGTTAACAGAGATAATTGTTCCTTTGACAGAGTTAATTAAAGTTGTCATAATTCCTTTTAGCCGCGAGGCTGGCATAGTTTTCCAGAATCTTATTATTTTCCAGATTTCTTTTAGCATAGCTTTTAAGTTTTTTATATTCCATGATGAATTTGTTAGCCTCTGTTTCGGCAGTATCCATGGAAATAAAACGGGAAGCGGTCCTGGAAAGTTCCGATTCTAAAAAAGTTTGTTCCAAAAGCAAATGCAGTATTTGGCTGTCAAAAAAAGAAAGAATTTTTGGTAGCTCGGGTTCAAAAATGAAATGCATAAAATCCTCTTTATTTTTGGGATCTAAAGGTTTTATTTGAAATTCCTTTAGATATAAAGAGAGGGCAGTTATATCTGCAAATGTGGCTTTTTGGGTTAGCAAGCTTTTAAAACTGGAATGGAAAACCAGTACCTGATTGTATTCAGAGCAGATTCTGGCCAGACCTGTAAGTTCTAAACCTGTAGGCATGTCGGTTTTTAGTATTATTTCCTGATAGTTTGGGAGTAGCTTTGTTGCTTTAAAAAAATCAATGCCGCCTTTTCCCAGGATAATTCTGTCCACATCAGGCAGCTCTCTGGTTGACCCGATAAAGTATTTTGTTAAAAGGGAATTGATATTGCCGTAGAATTTGTAATTTGAGGTAAGGAGTATGCACAGTCTTTTTTTAGGTTTTATAATGGCAACCTTTTTTTTAAGAGCGAAAGCTTTTACTATGGAGTAGACTTTTGAGATTTCATCATAAAATAATCTGTTTCTTTCTACGGCATTTCTGATCCGCTTGATTTTTAGGTTGGCAATTTCTGAAAAAGCTTGAGCCATTGCTTTTAGGGATTCGCCTTCTTCTAAATTTTCCTCAATTTCTTTTATTGTCATTTTATGCAGGGCACAATTTTGCCAAAACCGGCCCTGCCCCTTCCAAAAGTTTTATAAACTCCGTATCTGTTTTCAAATTTTTTATTGAGCGGCTGATAGATAAAAGGCCGGGGTTAGTTAAAAAAGCCTGTTCCAAAATTTTTTTGTTTCTTTCCAAAAATGCTTGGTCTTTGTCTTTTAGAAAACCGGTAAAAGGGAGAGCTAAAAGAATAGCTTGGATTGGTTTAGGGGTTGCTGTGAAGGGTTCCTGTTTCAAAAGCTCCATTATTTGATCCCGCCTTTCCAGGATTAACTGTGTTTCCAAAGGCAGCTCTTGAGAAAAACGGGAGACTGTTTCCAAATCCGCCGCTTCGGAGAGTATTTGTCTTATTTTTGTGGATAATAAATTACTTACCCGGTCTTGAGTTTGCCTGCCCACTCTGGATACTGACAAAGAAATATCAATGGCAGGGGTTTGTCCTTGAGAATGTAAACCGGCCTTAAATAGCAAATGGCCATCGGTCATAGACATAAGATTAGTGGGGATTAAGGTGGTGAAATCATTTAAATTAAGTTCAATCACAGGCAGGGCAGTAATAGAACCTCCTCCTGCCCCGGGCAAAAAATTTCCTGCCCGTTCCAAAAGATGCGCATGCTGATAAAAAATATCACCGGGATAAGATTCTCTTCCAGGGGCTTTGTTGCCCAAAAGGGCCATTTCTCTATAAATTTTGGCATGAGTTCCTAAATCATCTAAAATTAAGAGTACATCTTTACCTTTTTTTTGGAAATATTCGGCGACTGTAAAAGCTGTTTTAGGCGTAAGAAAAATTAACGGGGCAGGTTCGGAGGAAGAGGCAGCAATGATTACGCTGTAATCCAGCGCCTTATTGCTTTTTAAAACATCAATTAAGCTTCTGACTGCAACAGACGGTTTGCCAATGGAGCCGTAAATACAAATTACGCCGGTATTTTTTTGATTTATAATTAAATCCAATAAAAATCCGGTTTTACCGGAATGGGCATCCCCTAATACCAGCTCTCTTTGGCCTTTACCCAGGGGAATTAAGCTGTCAACCAAAGTTATTCCTGTTAAAAATTGATTGCTGATAAATTGACGGGATTCAATTCCGGGAACCGGTTGTTCAAGTTCTGAATAATCTGCTTTGGTTTTAGAAAGCAAACCTTTGCCATCAATAGGTATTCCCAGCGGGTTAATGGCCCGTCCCAGTAAAAAATCTCCCACAGAAACTGCCAGGCGGGAAGGAAGTTTTTTGAATTGCTGTTTTGGCTTAACCGTTCCTTCGTCTAACATTAAAACTTCAATTTTATCCTGTAAAGTTGAGTTAACCCAGCCGCGCTGCGAGGTTTCCGATTCCACCATATCATTAATCCTGATGCTGGGAAAACCATCCAGATAGACTAGGAAATCCCGGTTCGAAACAACATAGCCCACTTCTTGTGTTTGATTCATATTACCCTATCTTAAAAACCTTTTAAATCCTTCCAAAATTTCAGGTTTTTTTTCCTCTATTTTGGCGTGGAGTGAATAATCCTTGTAAATTCCTTTCCAGGCAAAAGCAGTGCCTGCAATTAAATTTGGGTTTAATTTGATATCCAAAAGTAATGTTGGATCAAAGGTTTTTCTGGCAAATGCGCCTATTTGACTTAAAGTTATCTCGTCCGGCTCAAATGTCAGGTATATGGTAAGGACTTTAAGTTTGGAAATTTCCATTTCCAGATTGGAAAAAATTTGATAAACATTATCTTTGTCAAATTGTTGGTATAAAGGTAGAGGGATGGATTTTAACCAATTAATGTCTTCGGCGCAAAGGGATAGTTCTTCTTGGTTGCTACCAAAAAATGTTTTTAATAAATTGGACTTAAGGATCCGGAGTCTGTGTTTTAGCAAGTTTACGCTGAAGGTATCTTTTAAAATGGTATTTAGTAAGTTGTTCATACTATAAATTTTTCTATTTTGGCTTTTTCCAGCGCTTCATAAATAAGATCCAACTGATCCTTAAGGGATAATTTTTTAGCCAAAACCAGACTTAGCGTTTGTTCCATCATGGCCATGATATTCTCATCAATTAGTTTTAGCTGCTCGCTTTTATAAGTGTCCAGGAGTTGCCTAGCGGCTTTAAGCTCCAGCTCAATAGAGGAGGTGGTTTTTTGCTCTGTTTGTATCAAAAAATCAGATAATTTTGTTTCTAATCTTTCAAAAAGCTGATTAATTCTCTCTTGGCCGCTGCTTTGACTGGCTTGTTCAAATTCCCCGCTTCTTTTTTGTAAATCCTGCATGAATTGTAAAAGTTGATTTTGGGAAGCGGTGATGGCTCTTTGAGATTGGTTGAGTACTGCTTGAAGTTGTCTGGAATATTCCTCCTCTAATTTAGAGGTTTCAAAGCTGGTTTGGGCTGCTACTTTCACCCCTGCCAGTTCTGCCTGGCCCAAAATAGCCTGGGATTTTTTAATGGATTGATTTAGAGTTTCCCAGCCCTTCTCTTTGATCTGCTGCAGGAATTTATCACCTTCGGACTGTAGTTTTTTTCTTTGGTTATATTCACGGAGATAGAGGATAATGGCCACCACAGCAAAGGCAGCAGCTATTAAGACCCCCAAGTCTATGGGCAGATTTTCCATAACTAGATAATACGACAGAAACAAGATACTGGCAAGTGACTAACTTCTAAAGTCTGATGATTAAAATTGAGGCTACTATGCCTATAATTCCTGTTAGCACAAGAAGGAAAATATTCATAAGAATAGATAGTTGAATAGTTGATTTTGCCAAAGGATTTCTACCGAGTGCTTCTACGCTTTTGGCAATAGAGCGGGAAAAGGTTAAAAATCCAAAAGTAAACGAGAGTAGCACGACCAGACCTGCAGCTATGTAGCGGATGATTTCCCCTAGTCTTTTGGGATCCTGGATATTTTCCAGAAATGAGCTGCCTAAAAAGCTAAAAATCCTGCCTGCAAAACGGGGATTAGTCAATTCCGCATACTCTATTCTGATGGCTACTTTGATTTTACCCTGATTTGTCTGTCCGTCAAATGCCTCCAAGGCTATCCCTAATACATATCCGGATTCAGAAGCTTTCTGTCCTTTTCCGGCAGCAGAGGAAGAGGTAATGTAGTCGTTGTATTTAATAGGTCCATTCAAGACAGTCACATTAACAAAAGCAGTGCCGGACCTGACAATAGGTTTGCCGTCTTTTACATCCTGATTTCTGTAAACAAGCAGGGGTTGTTCCTGAATAACCCCAAACATTTTATTATCGAAACTTTTACTAGCCCGGACCAAACCTGTTTCCTGGGTGACTACAATATCACCCTCAACAGCTTCTTTATCAGCTATTTCATAAATAGAAGTTACTTCTATGCCTTGTTGGGATTGGGCGCGAATAGTTAGTAGTTGGTAGTTAGTAGTTGGTAGTAGGAAAAAAACTGCTAACAAAGAACTAATAACGAATAACTTATTATTGGGCATAATTTTAAGGTACTATAAAAAGCTTGGAAAAGCAACAAAAACAGGAGCGTCCGTCTGCTTCGCTCCTGCTTTTGTACTTTTACAATAATAAAAAGAAAATAATTTGTCAAGAGGTCAAAGTAGTTCAAATATGGTCAGGATAATTCCCGCATGGCTTCAAACTAGTCACTAGTCACTAGTCACTAGTCACTAGGATAAGTCAAAATCAATCAAAGAATATCAAATAAGACATAGAGAAGTAGATTTTGTGCTTGTGAAAAGGGGAGTGAAAAAGAATTTCTAATTACTAATTTCTAATTGACCTAAATAAGGACTTATGCTAACATCAATGGGTATGAAAAAATATATTCCAAACGAAATTGAACCTAAATGGCAGAAAAAGTGGGAAGAAGAGGGGATTTATGCCTCTGGTCTGGATAAAGAGAATAAGTATTATTGTCTGGCCGAGTTTGCTTATCCTTCAGGAGATCTGCATATGGGTCACTGGTTTACTTTTGGAGGGGCTGATATTTTTGCCAGAATGAAGCGGATGCAGGGATTAAATGTTTTTTTCCCCAATGGTTTTGATGCTTTTGGCCTGCCTGCAGAAAACGCTGCTATCAAAAAAGGCATTCATCCAAAAACATGGACTTTGTCTAATATAGAAGCTATGAGGCAGCAATTTTCTTCCATAGGTGCTTCTTTTAGTTTTGACCATCAGGTGATTACCTGTTTGCCCGAGTATTACAAATGGAATCAATGGATCTTTTTAAAAATGCTTGAGAAAGGTATTGCTTTCAGGGATAAAAAATTGGCCAACTGGTGTCCAAGTTGCCAAACGGTTTTAGCAGATGAGCAGGTAGTAGAGGGAAAATGCGAGCGCTGTGACAGCGAAGTTACTCCAAAAGAAATTCCCCAGTGGTTTTTGAAAATTACAGAGTATGCCGACAGGCTGCTTTGGGATAAAGACTCCACGCTTGATTGGCCCAAGGCGGTTAAGGATGGGCAAAATAACTGGATTGGTAAAAGTGAAGGAGTTACTTTTAGATACAAAGTTAAAGATTTAGGACTACATTTTGAGATGTTTGATTCAGTGCCGCAAACATTTATGGCCCAAACATATACAGTTATTGCTCCTGAACATCCAAAAGTTTATGAACTTGTCAAAGGAACAGAGTATGAAAAAGATGTCATGGAGTTTGTGGAGAAGATCAGAAAAAAGAAAGTAGCCAATAAGTTTAATGCAGACAAAGAAATGGAAGGGATCTTTACAGGCAGATACATAGAATATACGCCAACTGGTAAACTAATTTCTATCTGGGTAGCCTCATTTGTAATTTATGAGTATGGTACGGGAGTTGTTAATGCGTCTGCGCACGACGAACGCGATTTTGCCTTTGCCAAAAAATACGACTTGCCGCTTCATCCGGTGATGTTTCCAAAAGATCCAATTGAAGCAGAAAAAGTTAGAAATCTTGAGTACTGCTATCATCATGCCGAAGATGGTATTTTAGAGGAGCCAAATGAATTTAAAAATAGAAAATGGGGAGAAGTGCGTGAAGACATTATCAAGTATATTGAAAAAAAAGGTTATGGCAAAAGAAAAGTGCAATATCATCTTCATGATTGGTCTGTGTCGCGGCAGAGATATTGGGGGACGCCGGTGCCGATTATTCATTGTGATAAATGTGGTTTAGTGCCTGTACCGGAAAAAGACTTACCTGTTAGCTTACCTGATAAAGTTGATTTTACCCCCAAAGGCAAAGCCCCTCTTGAAACAGCAGAAGATTGGATCAATACCAAATGTTCAAAATGTGGAGGCAAAGCTAAAAGAGATGCGGAGACTTTAGATGGGTTTTTTGACAATTCCTGGTATTTCTTGCGCTATCTGGATCCTCAAAATGAAAATAAGATCTTTGATGGAGAAATAGCAAAAAAATGGATGCCTGTTGATATTTACTTTGGCGGGGCAGAACACACTCTTGGACATACCCTTTATTCGCGCTTTTTCATTAAGTTTTTATTTGATATTGGGGTATTGACCTTTGAAGAGTATGCCAAAAGACGGATAAATCATGGGATAGTACTCGGGCCTGATGGGGAGAAAATGAGTAAATCAAGAGGAAATGTGGTTAATCCGGACATTGAGGTAAAAAAATACGGGGCAGATGCGGTTAGAATTCATGTGGCTTTTTTTATGCCATATCAGGGTACCGGGCCATGGGTTTCGGAAAGAATAGGGGGCGCATACAGGTTTTTGCAACGAGTTTGGGTACTCACCTCGAAGGTGGGCTCTGACTCCTTCGAGGTGGATGACTTAAGAATAATGCATAAAACCATTAAAAAAGTAACAGAGGATATAGAAAATATTAAGTTTAATACTGCCATAGCCAGCCTGATGGAATGGTTGAATTATTTAAGTAAAAAGGAAAAAGGAATAAGTAAAAAAGAATATGAAACATTTCTCTTGCTTTTAGCTCCATTTGCTCCGCATATGACAGAAGAATTATGGCAGGAATTAAATAAGAAGTTAGATGTTAGAGGTGAGAAGATAGATAAAGAAGTTGGAAGTTCGAGTTTGGAAGATCCATCTTCTAATTTCAAATCTCAATATCCAGCTTCCAGTATCCAACATCTAATCTCAAACTGGTCAATTCATCAGCAGTCTTGGCCAAAGAGTGACAATAAATATCTGGAAACAGAAGAAACAACTATTGTGATTCAGATTAACGGTAAAGTACGGGATACGCTATTGATCCAAAAAGATATAATTAGCAGTAAAGAGGTTGTAGAAAAAATGGCTCTTGGATCGAAAAAAGTAAAGAAGTTTTTAGCCGGTCAAGCCGTGAAAAAAACTATCTATGTACCGGGAAAAATTTTTAGCATTGTAGTTTAGCAGATTTAGCAGATAGAACAGTATGAGCGCTAACTTATTAGCAGCATGAGTTTAGATTGTTACAGCAATGAAAATACAAAGAGATGATATTTGGTTGCTTTCCAGGCTTGACTATCTTTGGTCAAGATACTTTATTAATACTCCTCAAAATAATAAAGTCTTCATTAAGTTTGGCCGTTTTGCCAAATTTAGGCTAGGTTCAATTAAGCTGGATAAAAAATCAAAATCCAGTTTCATTACCATTACCGGTATGTTTAAAAATCCTAAAATCCCCATGGCAGTAATAGATTGCACTATTGCCCATGAGCTAACTCATTATTCGCATGGTTTTTCTTCGCCACATCCAAAAATGCACAAATATCCCCATGAAGGAGGAGTAGTCAAAAGGGAAATGCAGTCCCGTGGCATGGGACATCTGTTAAAAGCTTACCGCGATTGGATTAAAGAGTACAGAAAGGAATTTAGATGAAGGAAAAAATTGATAAATTCAAAATTCCCATTGGGTTATCTTTAGTGGGAGTGGTTTTAATTATTGGAGGCATGGTTGCTTCGGGATTAACAAAACCCAAAATTGAATACCCAAAAGAAAGTATTGTGTCAGGCATAAAAAAGATTAGTGTTGATGTGTCCGGAGCAGTAATTAATCCCGGGGTTTATCAGCTGGATGAAAGTAAAAGAATAGAAGATGCTGTTTTGGCAGCAGGAGGATTAACTGAAACAGCCAATGGGGAATATGTATCAAAGTATTTAAATATGGCTCAAAAGTTGTCAGACGGCATGAAAATTTATGTGCCATTTGTGGGTGATTCCGCACCAGCCAGTGTAGCCGGATCAACCATTCAAAGCAAAGTTAATATCAACACAGCTACTCAAGCCGAACTTGAAGCTTTGCCGGGCATAGGAGTTGTGACAGCCTCCAAAATCATCTCCGGCCGGCCCTATTCCAAAATAGAAGATTTACTAACCTTAAAAATCGTCTCCAAATCTGTCTTTGACAAAATCAAAGACTTGCTGGTTCTTTATTAAATCGGTATGTACACTTAAATATCCGGCACTAGATCTTTTAAAAACTGGTTAGGTGTCTTCATGTTTAAACCCATATGGGGCCTCTTAGTATGATAATACACCAAATAATCTGTTAGTTCTCTATTTAGGCTTGGTAACTCATCAGCCCTATATTTACTCCAGCCTAAACATTCCTTTCTCAAGCTCCTATTAAAACTCTCAATGTATGATTGCTCATTTTTCTTATATGGCCTGGATACCCTAAACCTATCTGCATATTTAAACACATTACTCCTAAATTCAGCCTTAAATTCATGGCCTCCATCTGTTTGCAAAAGATTAGTATGGTGAAACCTTGAGTCAAAGGAGTTCCTTAAGAAATCTAGCCCATCTTTAGCTGTGAGTGATGGATACAGCTTCACATTAACTTCTTTGCTAAATATATCTACCCCTGTAAAGGCAAAGACAGCACCAAAATCAACAGTGTCCATCTGGATTACCTCTCTTGGCTTATCTGCCTCAGGAATTGGTCCCCTTAATTGGTTTTTCTTCCATTTACTCCGGAGCTTAAACTTTTCTCCCAATATTTTGTAAATGGTGGTGGTAGAAAGTGTTATCCCATATTCCAAAAACAGAAATTCCCTAATTTTCTGCCCGCAACAATCCCTATATTTCTCTCTTAAGGTGTAGATTCTGGATTTGAGCAGTCCATCAATTTTCCTGCTGGCTCTAGGCCCCTTCTTGGCATTAGTGTAATCTTCCAGATATTCCAGTAACCCAAGTTCTTTAATAGCTTTAATCCACAACCTTACAGTATCCCTATTAACATCCAGCTTAGAGGCAATATGAACTTGAGGCACCTCGTCCTCAAATAGTTCCCAGGCCAGCATAATTTTCGTTAATTGTTGCATATCCATATATTTTAACTCTTATGCCGGATATTAAACTTTAATTAAGCGTAAATTTGACATTTAAATAAGAATGTGGTTTAATTTCTCTTAAATATGGCAAGATCTAGAGAAAAGGGAGAATTTAATACCAGAAATATTCAAATGAGGGTAGTCCTAGAGGGTTTAATAGATCAGGGAAGAGAACCAATGCTTGGGGGTGATGGCTTGGAAGGGGGGCGTCGCGTTAGATTTTGCTGGATTCCCCCAAAAGATGCCCAAGCGGGAGATACAGCTTATTTTCGTGTTGGGACTTGGTGGTTTCTCTCTCCTGAAGGTCAACCCCGAAGTCATCCAGGTTTTTTGGTACTTGCTCCAATTCAGGGAAGACGCGTAGAAGCTCTTACGAGAGATATCCTACAAGAGCGTGGAATTGATTATGATGAGCATATGTTACCAGAATCTCAAGGCACTTAATCCTCCCACATATTTTCATTATTGACACGGCCGTGTAATTATTGTTATATTGGGAGTATGAAGATCCGCAGGAACAGTTTAAATTATTTTCTTTTGTTTGCCTTGGAAAAAAGCATTGACGGGGTGGCCTATTTTGATCAGTTTGTAAACAACCCCGGTTATTGGGCCTATGGCACAGGCAAGGATTTTGACAAACCGGTTATTTCCCAGGCGATTAAAAGGTTAAGAGAAAAAGGATATCTGGAGACAAGCGTAGACGAGGGGAAAGTCATGATGAAATTGACAGAGCTGGGAGCAGATGCTCTTGGTTTTGTGGACCAAAATAAACCATGGGATAAAAAGTGGCGGATAGTAATTTATGATATTCCGGAAGACAAAAGAGGGGTGAGAGATCTGTTTCGCCGTCGCTTGAAAGAGTGGGGTTTTAAGAAATGGCAACAAAGTACCTGGATTACTAAGAAAGATGTTACAGAGAAATTAAGAAAATTAGTTAAAAAGTTGGGGATAACTAACTGGGTAGCTATCATTGAATCTGCTGACCCGGCCATTTCAAACATTATTGATACGGCCGTTTAATTAATGTTATGTCCAAATTGGTTAAAAGTCTTAAACTGCCACTTATTTTAGCAATACTTTTATATGTTTTGTTATATTTTGTCAGGTGGCAGCAGCCTGAAGTAAAAATTCAATCAGAGATTTTTAAGGAGCAGCGGACTGCTCTGACGAAGCAGGTTAAAAAGTTTTTGCCTTCGCCACAGGCAGAACTTTTATCAGGCATAGTTTTGGGAGTAAAGCAGGATTTGCCTTATCAGTTAAAGTTTGCCCTGCGGGACACCTCTACTTTGCATATTGTGGTGGCTTCCGGCCAAAACCTGACTATTTTAGCCGGGTTTATTATGCAGCTTTCCGGTTTGATCAAGAGAAAAAATGCTGTGATTTTAACTTTGATGGTTATTATAATTTATACTTTGCTTACCGGAGCTCAAATCCCCATTTTGCGGGCTGCTGTAATGTTTTTTCTGGCATCTTTAGCCCAAACTTTTGGCCGGCAAAATGATGGCTTGCGCGTTTTGGTTATAGTGGCAGGCTTGTTTCTACTGGTTAACCCCCGCTGGATAACTGATTTATCTTTCCAGCTATCATTTTTAGCTTCATTTGGAGTTATTATAGTAGCTCCTATTTTGGAAAAAGCCATGAATTTTTTACCGAGCATTATTAAAGAGAATTTAGCTGTTACTTTGGGAGCGCAGTTAATGGTTACTCCTGTGATAGCCTCAAATTTTCATCAATTTTCTTTTGTATCGCTCCCGGCTAATGTTTTGGTGCTGTGGATTATTCCCTATATCATGGGATTGGGTTTTGTATTTTTATTTTTAGGCCAAGTTTTAAGTTTGCCTTTAAATATCATGCTGACCTATTTTATTTACATAGTGCAGTTTTTCGCGTCATTACCTTTTGCCTGGGAATATGTGGGGGAATTTTTATGGATAGTCTGGGTAGGGTATTATTTGATGTTAGCTGGAGTGATACTGGCCCTGCGCACAAAAACAAATACTTGACAGATATGGTATAATAATATACTAGAGCGTTTGTACTGGAGTCGCGATCCAGGAGCCTCTTCCACAAATGGGAGACGGAGACGAAACCGTAAAGACAGTAGTGCTTGTCGGTAACGGAGAGCACCAAGAATGAGATCCTCCTACGCTAAGGCTTCGGAGGACAAAGCAAGGTGGCACCACGGGAAGTCCCGTCCTTGTATCCTGATTTTTTTAGGATACAGAGACGGGATTTTTTATTGGAGTAAATATGAAAAAACTGTGGGAGAAAGATAAAACAAAATTAGATCCTGTTATTGAAGCCTTTGAGACAAAGGAGGATCTTTTAATGGATCAAAAACTGGTTAAATATGATTGTTTAGGCTCTTTGGCTCATGCTAAAATGCTTTGTAAAATTGGCATTCTTTCAAAAAGCGAGCTTGCAAAGCTGGAAAAAGGACTCTTGGAGATTCTTTCTCTTGATAAACAAGGTAAGTTTTTGCTGAAAATAGGCGATGAGGATATGCACACTAAAATTGAGAACTTTTTGACGGAAAAATACGGTGAAGTTGGTCAAAAAATTCATACCGGCAGGTCAAGAAATGATCAGGTATTAACTGCGATTAGGCTCTATAGCAAGGAAATGATGGAAAATATCAAGCAAGACCTAGCAGGATTAATTAAAAGTTTTGAAAACTTTTCCAAAAAATACGGCTCAATCAAAATGCCCGGGTATACCCATATGCAAAAAGCCATGCCTTCGTCAATCAGACTCTGGGCAGGTAGTTTTATGGATTCGCTCAAGGACGATTCTTTAATGCTTAATACCGCCATAAAATTAAATAATCAATCGCCTTTGGGTTCAGCCGCGGGATACGGTATCCCGCTTAAACTGGACAGGGAATATACGGCTAAACTTTTGGGTTTTGCCAAAGTGCAAAATAATCCTTTGTATTGCCAAAACTCCAAAGGCAAAATCGAGGCTGTAATTTTAGCTGCCTTAACGCAAATCCTTTTAACTATTAATAAATTTGCCAGCGACATAATGCTATTTACTACATCAGAATTTAATTTTTTTCAAGCTTCAGATAAAGTTACAACAGGTAGCAGCATGATGCCGCAAAAGAAAAATCCGGATGCGGCAGAACTTTTGCGAAGTAAAGTACATCTTATTTTGGGCAATTACATAGCGCTTGTCAGTTTATCAAGCAATCTACCCTCCGGTTATAACAGGGATTTGCAGGATATTAAAAAACCACTTCTGGAAAGTTTAGAAATAACTTTGGGTAGCCTTGAGGTTACAAAGATTCTTCTGGAAAATTTAACGCCAAACAAGGAAGTATTAAAAAAATCTATGACAGAAGAAATTTTTGCAGCCCAAAAAGCGTATGAGCTGGTACAAAAAGGCATGCCTTTTAGAAAGGCGTATAGGGAGGTGAAATAATATGAAAACAAAGACAAAATATGTCAAAGTGGCTTCATACGAGGCCAAAATTGGCGAAGTAAAAAAAGTTTTGCTTCTTTATTCCGGCGGTTTGGATACCTCGGTAATGCTCAAATGGATCCAGGATAATTATAAAGCAAAAGTAATTGCCCTAACGCTTGATTTGGGACAGCAGCACGATGACTTGGAGGCAGTTGCCAAAAAGGCTCTTAAGCTGGGCGCAGTTAAGGCTATAACTCTTGATGTTAAAGAAGAATTTGCCAATGAATATATTGCCAAGGGAATTAGGGCAAACGCTTCTTATCAATGGGATTACCATCTTTCCTGCGCTATAGGCAGGGCTATTTTGGGCAAAAAAGCAGTGGAAATTGCCAAAAAAGAGGGGGTGGATTGTATAGCACATGGTTGTACCGGCAAGGGAAACGACCAGGTCAGGATTGAAGGATATATCTTAACCCATGAGCCAAAAATGAAAATTATCGCGCCTGTCAGGGAATGGAATATGGATAGAAATGAAGAAATTAAATATGCCAAAAAATATCACATTCCTGTTCCGGCATCTATTGATTTTCCTTATTCGGTTGACGACAATATGTGGGGCATGACCTGGGAAGGCGGAGAAATAGAAGAGCCGGGTTTGATTTCACCAATTGAGAAGTTTTTAACTACCTATACTTTGGCTCAAAATGCGCCTGATAAAGAAGAATTGGTTAAGCTTAAGTTTAAAAATGGTATTCCTGTGGCGTTAAACAATGAAAAATTATCGCTGGCAAAGTTGATTGTTAAATTGAATAAATTGGCAGGCAAGCATGGGGTTGGGGTGGTGCACGTATTTGAAGACCGGTTGGTGGGTTTAAAAAACGGCGGAGTTTGGGAGCAGCCGGCCGGGCATGTGATTATTGAAGCGCATAAAGCTTTGGAAAAATATGTTTCTACCAGGCAACTGAATGAGCTGAAAGAAACACTGGATATAAAATGGGGTTATCTTTGTTATGGTGCTTTATGGTTTGATCCTGTTATGGGAGCGATAAATGCTTTTAATGATTTTGTTAATGAAAAAGCTACAGGAGAGGTGACAGTCAAGCTTTTTAAGGGAAAAGTAGATGTGGTGGCCATGAAATCGCCAAATGGCTTGGACAATACATCATTTAATGTGGGTGAAGGATACGGATTTAATGTCAATGCCAGTCCGGGTTTCACAGAGATTTATTCATTGCAAATGAAGCTGGCAAACCAAAAGAAAGGGGAAAAATGATTAAACATTTTTTGTCCATCACGGATTTAACAGCTAAAGAAATTTGGCAGGTGTTTGCTTTGGCAAAAAGGCAAAGTAAACCTGTTTTAAAAGGTAAGTCCTTGGCCATGATTTTTGAGAAGCCTTCTCTCCGGACCAGGCTTTCATTTGAGATAGCTATGACCCAGCTTGGCGGCCACGGTGTTTATCTCGGGCCTTCTGATATTGGACTGGAAAAAAGAGAATCAGTGGGGGATGTGGCCAGAGTTACATCAAGCATGGCAGATATGATTATGGCCAGAGTATTTAAGCACGAAACTGTGGAAAAATTGGCAGAATATGCAACAGTTCCTGTTATTAACGGCCTGTCAGATTTGGAACATCCATGCCAGGCTTTGGCTGACTTGTTTACCATTTGGGAAATAAAAGCAAAGATTAAAGGGCTTAAGATTGCCTTTGTTGGAGACGGGGAAAATAATGTGGCCCACTCGCTTTGTTTAGGCGCAACCATGCTTGGAGCAACCTTTGCTTGCGGATCTCCAAAAGGATTTTGGATGAACAAACAAATTGTTGCTCAAGCAAAAAAATTTGGAAAAGTTATAGAAACTGTGGATCCAAAAGAGGCTGCAGCAGATGCGGATATTGTTGTTACAGATACATGGATAAGCATGGGAGATACTGATAAAGAAAAACGGATAAAAATTTTTAAAAAATATCAAGTGAACCAAAAACTTATGAAATATGCTAAAAAAGATGCCATTTTTATGCACTGTCTGCCTGCCCACAGGGGAGAAGAAGTTACTGCTGATGTTATTGACGGCCCCCAGTCAGTTGTCTTTCAGGAAGCAGAAAACAGGCTGCATGTCCAGAAAGCTTTACTTGTCCATTTACTTAGTCCCGATATGCTATGATAAACATATATGTTAAAACAGAAAATTTTGCAGGATTTGCAAAAAGCAGTAGAGGAATTAGGCCTGCCTTCTACTGATCTAGTTTTATCTATTCCTAAAAATCCAGCCTTTGGGGACTATACCTCGAATATCGCTTTGCAGCTTGTTAAACAGTCATCAGCCAATGGCAAGCAATCACTTGATGAGATTGCTAAAAAAATTTCCCAAAAAATGAAAGACTTAAATTATCTGGAAAAGGTGGAAGTTGTCAATGGTTTTGTGAATTTTTTTGTCAAACCGGAAAAGTTGGCAGAAGATTTACAGGAAATTTTAGAGCAGGGAGAAAATTTCGGTCAATCAAATTTCGGAAAGGGTAAAAAGGCCAGAGTGGAGTATGTTTCTGCCAACCCCACCGGCCCTTTGCATTTTGGCAATGCCCGCGGAGGCCCGATTGGAGATGTATTGGCTAATGTTTTGGAGTTTTGCGGTTATGGAGTGCTCCGCGAATATTATGATAACAATGTCGGTGGGCAAGTCACAAAATTAGGCGAGTCAATTGCTAATACAAAAGCCGGAGGTAATCCGGAGGATCAGGAGTATAAAGGCGAATATGTGGCTGAAATTGTTGATAAAATAGGAAATTTTAAGGATGCAAAAGAGGCCGGAGAAAAGGCAGTGGATTTGTTATTTCATGAAATCATCAAGGACTGTGCTGATTTAGGCATAAAATTTGACCAAGTTTATCATGAGAGCGGTTTTGTTAATATAGGAGCCACCAAAAAAGTGCTTGATGAGCTTGAAAAGAAAGATTTATTAAAAAAATACGAAGGTGCCATTTGGTTTGCCCCAAAAGACGAGTTTTTGCAAGATCGTGAGTGTGTGGTGGTTAAATCAGATGGGGAATACACCTACTTTGCCAATGATATTGCTTATCACAAAGTTAAATTTGTAGAGAATCCTGATCTGGTGATTAATATTTTAGGAGCTAATCATCATGGTCATGTGCCAAGGTTACAGGCAGCCATTACTGCTCTAGGTTTTGATGCAAAAAGATATAAAGTGATACTTTATCAATGGGTTAGATTTAAAAAAGGTGAGGAGCTGATTAAGATGTCCAAACGCTCCGGTACTTTTGTGACCGCACGGGAGGTTTTGGATGAAGTAGGTAAAGATGCCCTGCGTTTTTCCCTCCTGCAATATTCGCCACAAACCCATATAGATTTGGATCTTGATCTTTACAAACAAAAATCCAGTAAAAATCCGGTTTTTTATGTTCAGTATGCCCATGCTAGAATGAGCAACATAATCAAAAAATCTGATCAAGATGGAAAAGAAGTTGATTATAGTCAGCTAAAAGATAATCATGAATTAAATTTAATCAAGCACCTTTTGTATTTTCCTGATTTGGTAACTGCAATCTCCCAAACTCTTCAGGTTCAAAATTTAACAGAATATGCTATTTCTTTAGCTGATTTATTCCATAGATTTTATGAAGCTTGCCCGGTTTTACAAGCAGGAAGTGGATCTTTAAAAGATGCCAGATTAGCCTTGATGAAAGCTTCAAAAATTACTTTGGCCAATACTTTAAAATTACTGGGGGTTTCGGCCCCGGAAAGGATGTAGTAATGTTTGGCAGGCGTAAAAAAAGATCTACTAATATAGTGTTTGTTATATTTAGATTGTTGCTTTCTCTTTTGATGTTTGGCATTTTGCTGGCAGGAGTTTATACTGCCTACAAGCATTTCTCCGGTTTTGATCCAATTTCTGTTAACCCCAAAGCTATAATTACCGAGCTTCTTTCATCAGGTAATTTTGATTCTTTGCTTAAATATTTGCCAATTGACCTTCAAAAGAAACAACAAATTGTTTATCAGTCTCAAGCTCCGGAAACTGTAAAAAAAGAGGTTAAATCCGTTCAAATAAATCACGGTAAACTTCTTTTTAGCTTTGCCTTGATAGCTGATGTTCACAACGACAATGCTCTGCTTAAAAAAGCTTTGGAACAAATTCAAGATGCTAGTTTTATTATTGGGTTGGGTGATTATAGTGATGTGGGAACTTTAGAGGAACTGCAAAATACTAAAAAAACATTGGATGAGTCAAAGGTCAGGTATTTTGTTATACCGGGCGACCATGATTTGTGGGATTCAAGGGATAAGCAAAAAGAGCCTGATTTTAATTTCACGCAGGTTTTCGGGTCTCCCTGGCAAAGTTTTGAAAACAGCGGTGTGGTTTTTTTGCTTTTGGATAACAGCGATAACTACAAAGGTTTTGGTGATATTCAGATTCAAAGGTTGTCTGAAGAGCTGGAAAGATATAAAAGTTCAGGTAGCATTAGATTTATATTGGCTTTTGTGCATGAACCGCTATATCATCCCTCATCAGACCATATCATGGGCAGGGTGGAGCCTTCTTTAAAAGATCAGGCTAAGAAGCTGATAAAGATGTTAAAAGAAGGAGGAGTGAAAAAGGTTTTTGCAGGAGATATTCACTTTTTCAGTCAGTATAATGATCCGGAAACAAAACTTGATATGGTAACAGTTGGAGCAGTCACGACCCAAAGAAACCCACAATTGCCCAGATTTGCTAAAGTCCAAGTTTTTGAAGATGGCAGTACAGAGGTTGAAGATATGGAGATCAAATAGTATAATAAATAATTCAAGTATGATACAAAGAACACTTATTTTGATTAAGCCTGATGCAGTTCGTAAAAATTTAACCAATGAGATCATCCGCCGCTATAAAGAGGTTGGGTTGGCAGTAGTTAAAAGAAAAGATTTAATAGCTCCCATGGATATTATAGAAAAGCATTATTCTATGGATCCGGAATATCTTAAATCTATTGGTGAAAAAACCATAGCTGCAGGCCAACAGGTAAAATCAGCCGAGGACCAGGGAAGAAAAGTAGTCACCTGGCTTAGGAAATTTATTACTTCAGGCCCAATCGTAGCTTTGCTTTTAGAAGGTGAGGATGCAGTGGTACTGGCACGCAAAACAACTGGTTTTACAGACCCTGCAACAGCAGAAAAAGGTACTATTAGGGGGGATCTGGGTACGGATAATATCCTTGATGCTAACCGCGAAGGCAGGCCTGTTTGGAATTTAATTCATGCTTCAGGATCGGAGATAGAGGCTAAAAAAGAAATTGAGCTGTGGTTTGGCCAAGTCTGATTAAGAACAGCCCATGCATTTTCTGCAAAGATCCAATCTATAAATGCCTTTTCTGACCTCTGCTCGCAACTTTGAAAACTCAGGTTCTTTCCAAATTGCCAAAATATCTCTTCCCATAATATTACCGTGTTGATAACGGCCGTAGTAATCATTACAGCAAAATAGGACATTTCCTTGCCAATCAACGGTCAGTTGCTCTGCTGCCATCGGACATCTTTCCAGGCGAAGCACTCTATAGGATGGGATGATAACTGGGTTTCTTTCCCATAATTTTTTGATATCGTCCGATGTTCGGTCCCAAACATGTTTTTTATACTCTTTGGGTTCTGCGTGTTCACGCAATCGATCAGGGTTTCTTGTAGATGCGCCCGGATGTCTGGTGATGATAATTTTATCTACGCCTGCCCTGATTAACTCATCGTATAAAGCTGGTGTTAAAAGAATGCCATTTGTGAAGATATGGAGTTCGGCATTAGGTAATCTCGTCCGGGTAAAATCCATCATATCTACCAGTTTGCGGCCAAGCATTGTTGGTTCGCCGAAAAAAACAGGGGCAAACATACCCCGAAAACCCTGCCTACCAATTCTGGAAAGCTGTTGTACCATTGTTTGGTACACCTCATCGCCCATCAGATGATTTTCCTTAGGATCAATTGATTGGGGACAGTACCAACATCTATTAAAATTACAGTCAGTGTTTGACTCAAAGCAAGCTCTTTCAAATATATCTGGTGTGCCATAGTAGAGAAGATTTGGTATACCCTTTCTGACAAAATCTTGAAAACCATAAGATATTCTCCGTGCGGTTGCCCTGTACGGTTTCGGAGTTAAGCATCTAGCTATGTTGAATACTAATCCGTCTCTTTCCAGCATACTGTAAGCTCTTCAGTCGGGGTGCTGGGAATTGAACCCAGTGTCTCTGCGACCCGAACGCAGCGTGATACCGATTCACTACACCCCGGATACTTAAAATTATACCTCTTAAAGTGATAGAATATCTATATCTGGCCCTGTAGCTCAGTAGACAGAGCAGTCCCGTCCTAAGGGAAAGGTCGGGGGTGCAATTCCCTCCAGGGCCGCATGAGTAAAAAATTCAAATTAGTGCTTTTTATCCGTTTTTTGGGAAATGCGCTTTTTTTGGCCGGTATTATCGGCTTTATTTTTATGTTTGGACCATTAATTTCGGCCGAAGCCAAATACAGGGTTGATAAAATTAAAGGGGTCAAAAGAACCGTACCAAATATTGTTGTATCTTCCCAGTCAACCGGAAGCGGAGACATTAATTTTGGCGTTCTCGCCAATCCTTCTGAAACTTCTATCATTCCAGTCTCCACAGAATACGGGATTGTGATTGAAAAAATCAATGCCAATGCCATGATTGTTGCAGGAGTAAATCCTGCTAGAGAAAAAGAATATGTCAAGGCGCTGTCTCTTGGAGTGGCCGAAGCGCTGGGTTCAACTCCCCCCGGAGAGCCGGGAAATTTATATCTTTTTTCCCATTCCACAGATGCCCCATGGAATATAGTCCGTTTTAATGCAGCATTTTATCTCTTAAAAGAGCTGGAAGCAGGGGATAAAGTGATAGTTTTTTATAAAAACAGAAGGTTTGATTATGTTGTTTTTGACAAAAGCGTAGTTTCACCAAATGATGTTTCATATCTTACCAATCAATACGACGCCCCGGTTTTGACTCTTCAGACTTGTGATCCTCCGGGAACACTACTTAATAGGCTAATCGTAAGAGCCAAACTGGTTTCAAGTTAGCAAATAAGGTACAATATGCTTATGAGTAAGAGATTTATTATAACTATTATTACTTTAACTCTAATTGCTGCAGTTGCAGGAGTAGCCATACTTTTGGCCAAGGGTTATACTTTTTCTCCAAAAGAAAAAAGGATTGTGGGTACAGGTATCATTACTGTTGCCTCCGTACCCGACTCTGCCTCGGTTTACATTGACGGGCATTTGACAACTGCCACAAATGCTACTATTTCTTCGCTTTCCCCCAAAAATTACAGTGTTAAAATTATAAAAGAAGGTTTTATTCCCTGGGAAAAACAAATCAGCGTTAAGGAAGAATTAGTGACAGAGGTAAAGGTAACTCTTTTTCCGGCTATTCCCACAATCTATCCTTTAACATTCAACAGTGTTTTGAACCCGGTTTTAAGTCCTGATGGGGATAAGCTTGCATACATTGTGCCGTCAGGCAAAAAAGCCGGTGTTTGGGTTTGGACAATGGCCAAAAACCAGCCGATTGCCTTTGCCAGGTCTGCCGAACCACACCAGATTGTTACAAACCAGGTCAACGATTTCAGTAAAGCTGGTTTGAGGTGGTCTGCTGATTCCAAGCAGATCCTGGCAACAATAGGAAATAACAACTATCTTTTGGATTTTGACAGATTAAATAACGAACCAAGGGATATTACGCCGGTTCTTGCAACAACCTTAAAATCCTGGGAAGAAGATAAAAAAAGTAAAGATGCAGCAGCTACTATTGGAATTGTTGATCCCGGTCTCCGTCAGGTTGCCTCATCTTCTGCCATTGTCCGCTGGTCGCCGGATGAGACTAAAATAATGGTCAGAAAAAACCCGATTTCTGAAAAAGAATTATCTGGCGGCACAATGTTTGCTGATTTTAAAGTCTATGATTTAGAAGATAAAAAAGAATATTCCCTGCCTGCGGCAAAAGCGCACGCGTGGCTGCCGGATTCAAGACATATAATTTTGACAGAAGATAAAACTATTTCCATAGTTGATTTTGACGGTACTAATAAAGCTGTGATCTATGCCGGTAGTTTTCTTGATAATTTTGTTTTTCCCTGGCCTGATTCTTCAAGGTTGGTAATAATCAGCTCATTTCCCACCCCAACAGCTTCGGAACCAAATTTGTATGGCATAAACCTTAAGTAGCTGTCAGTCTTCAGTCTTCGGCTGTCAGATTGTCTGACGACTGATAGCTGATAGCTTTTGACTGATTTAATATATCTTGTGACTAGGTTTTCTGGTTGTTAAAATGACCCCGTCATGTTTAATTTTTCCAAGCGCATTGGTATTGATTTGGGTACTGCCAATTCCCTGGTATATCTTGCCGGATCAGGTATTGTTTTAAACGAACCAACTGTGGTGGCTATTTCAACTGACGATAATCGGGTTTTGGCTGTTGGGGCGGAAGCCAAAGAAATGCTGGGAAGAACTCCGGGAAATATCACTGCTTCCCGCCCAATGAAAGATGGAGTCATTGCGGATTATGTGATAACAGAGGCCATGATCCGTTATTTTTTGGATAAAGTGTGCGGCCAATCACGGATCTTTAAGCCGGAGGTGATGGTATGCGCTCCGGCCGGGGTAACTTCTGTTGAAAAACGGGCCATTTTGGATGCAACATTATCTGCCGGAGCAAAAGCAGCTTTTTTAATAGATGAACCATTGGCCGCAGCCATTGGCGCTAAAATCCCCATTGCCAATCCTTCGGGCAACATGATTATAGATATTGGTGGAGGCACAACCGAAGCCGCAGTGATTTGTCTGGGGGGAGTAGTAGTGCACTCATCTGTCCGGGTGGGGGGGAATAAAATTGATGAGGCCATCCAAAATTATGTGCGCAAAAAACACAATCTGATTATTGGAGAGAGGATGGCGGAGGAAGTCAAAATTAAAATCGGCTCGGCCATGCCCCTTAAACCCAGTGAGGTTGCGAAAACGGAAGTTAGGGGCAGAGATGCTTTTTCGGGTTTGCCGAAGACTGTGGAGATTACGTCAGAAGAGGTAACAGAGGCCATTTCAGATATTACCAAAAGAATAGTTGGTGCCGCCAAAGGGGTTTTGGAACAAGTCCCTCCGGAGCTGGCGTCTGATATTATTGATAAGGGTATTGTGATGAGCGGGGGAACATCCCTGCTCCGAAACCTGGATAAACTGTTAACAGAATCTTTGGGAGTTCCGGCAGCTTTGGCAGAAAATCCGCTTCTTTGTGTAGCTTTAGGCACAGGCATGGCATTGGAAAACCTCGATCTTTACAAAAGATCAGTAAGTAAGAGATAAAAGATTTGATTTACAAATTATGTTATGCAGATTTTTTCCTGGAAGTTTTTTTAGTTGCCATGTAAACGACTGTTAAAAAGATACCCAAAATGCCAGCAGCTATATAAAATAAAATCCATGCTAAAGAAGTATTATTCATTTTTTTGTTTCTCCCAGAAGCTTTAATCCCATTATAAAAAAGCTTGCGGATAATGTCAACCCTATCAAACCATAAGCTAGAATAATATTAGGAGTTAATTCTGATTGAAAGAACCCCAGAACCAGTGAAGCAAATATTAATTTTCCTAAGTCTAAAAATAATCTTGCTAATTCTTCAATTTGTTTTGTGGCCATCATAATCAGAATAACACAAATGGTGTACAATTTAAAAATGATTATTGGTTTTGATGGGTCAAGGGTGTTTATTAAAAATCGTTCTGGCACAGAAAATTATTCTTATCAGTTACTTCAAGCTTTATCCAAAATTGACCATAAAAATAAATATATTGTTTATATTAAAGATACAAGATACAAGATACAAGATACAAATTGGCCGTCTAATTTTCAATTTAGAGAAATAAAATGGTCTAGACTTTGGACACAAGGAGGATTAGCTTTACGAACTTTTAAAGATAAATTAGATGTTTTATTTGTGCCGGCGCATACTTTGCCTGTAATTCGAAGACCGGGTTTAAAAACAGTAGTTACAGTTCATGATTTGGGCTCGGAATACCTTCCCCAAATGCACCAGATTAAGCAAAGACTATATCTTTCTATTATGCAAAAGTATCAACTGAAGACAGCTACTAGAATTATAGCCGTATCAAAAGCTACCAAAGATGATCTGATAAAAAAAATCGGCCTTAAACCTCATAAAATAACAGTAGCTTATGAAGGATATGATAGTTCAAAGTTCAAAGTTCTCGCCTCGCGAAGCGGGCAAAGTTCAAAGTTCAAAAGTGATTATTTTCTCTTCGTAGGTACTGTGCAACCCAGGAAGAATCTGGAAAGAATCATAACAGCTTTCAGTCGTCAGTCGTCAGTCGTCAGACTATTTATTGCCGGTTCTAAAGGGTGGTTATCTGATGAAATTTATGAATTACCAAAAAAGTTGGGAATAGAAAAGAGGGTAAAGTTTTTGGGCTATGTGCCGGATGAAAAATTGCCTGAATTATATTCAGGGGCTTTAGCTTTGATTTTTCCTTCTTTATTTGAAGGTTTTGGCTTGCCAATTTTAGAGGCTCAAGCCTGTAGTTGCCCGGTTATCACCTCAAATGTTTCCAGTATGCCTGAGGTGGCTGGTAAAGGAGCAATTTTAATAAATCCCTATGATATTGCTGATATAGTTAAGGGTATGATAAAAATTAATAACCAAGATACAAGAAACAAGTTAATTAAAGCAGGGTTTGAGAATATAAAAAGGTTTAACTGGGAAAAGTGTGCGAGAGAAACATTAAATGTTTTAGAATCTGTATGAAAAAATATATTTTGGGAGTCAAAATTGATGATGTTAATATGGAGGAAGCGCTGGAAACAGTGCACCATTGGCTTCAAAAATCTACCAAAAAATATATTGTCACTCCTAATCCTGAATTTATTATGACTGCCCAAAAAGATCCGGAATTTAAAAAGATATTAAATGATGCGGATTTATCTATTCCGGATGGGGAGGGCTTAAAACTTTCAGGCAAGATAAAAAATACAGTTACGGGGGTGGATTTGATGGAAAAATTAGTAGAAAAATCTGTAGATTGGGGCTTTGCAGTAGGCCTTTTGGGAGGCATGGATGGAGTAGCAGAAAAAGCTGTCGAGTGCTTACAAAAAAAATATCCAAAAATAAAAATTTCTTTTGCGATTTCTGATTTAACTACAAACTACCCGCTTCGCCAAAGCTACAGCGAGGCGAGCCAACTACCAACTACTGACTTGTTGTTTGTGGCGCTCGGGCATTCTAAACAGGAAAAATGGATTGTCCAAAATTTACCTAAACTAAAAGTTAAAGTAGCCATGGGGGTGGGCGGAGCCTTTGATTATTTCTCCGGTAAAGTGCCGCGGGCTCCCAAATGGATTCGTGACTTGGGATTTGAATGGCTTTTTAGGTTAATGATCCAGCCATGGAGAATAAAAAGACAAATATCTCTTGTTAAATATTTATGGTTGGTTATGTTAAGCTAGATATATGGTAATAACAATAAATCAAAAAGATTTAAAACCAGTATTGATGGAGCCCAAGGTTTTAGGGATTAAGAATCCTTACTATATAATCAGGGAAGGCAATCGGGTTATTCTTGTTATCGCGCAGGGCAAAAACGGGGTTGAGTTTAATAAAACTACCTGCTTTTTGAGTAACAATCTGGGGGTTAATGTTTATCAGTGCTTATATGGACAGGGGATACTTTTGATGCAGCGGAATGATGAGGCAGGAGAAGCTAAAGAGTTTAAGGTAGCCACTCTTTCTCAAAGTAAACAGGTGGAAGTGCCTGCGGGTTTAGTAATTTGTATTATCAATGTTGGAAGAAATTTTTTAGTGGTACATGGGCCTCTAATTGAAAATGAAGAGTTGGAAAGTAAAACAATTATAGAAAGACATGGTTTGGCCTATTATGTGGTAGAGAAAAAAGGGGAGATTGCTTTTGAGCAAAACCCCAACTATTCTGTACATCCGCAAATATCAACTGAATAATGTTTATACTTTTATGACAACATATTCTATGGCATTTAGCAGATTATAAAGAAGGAGTGCTAACAGGCTGGTCTTTCTGGGTCATGCCCAGTAACCAGAGAACTGCTTCTTTTTTGTATCTTCTATCACCTCTTGAATTAATTCTGATAGCAGGTAGTTTGCCTCTTTTGCCCCACCTTTTAATAGTAAGAGGAGAAACGCGCAACACTTCAGCCACTTCTCTAACTGTTAATAAATCGGGTAAATTCTCAAGTGATATCTTTTCAGCCATTCTGATATTTTTTATATCATAAAAGAAAAGACTATGTCAATACCCTGTTATTGCAACTCAACTGTTGCTCCGGCTGCTTCAAGTTTCTTTTTTGCTTCTTCTGCTGTAACCTTGTTAACTGATTCCAAAACAGGTTTTGGAGCTGCTTCTACCAAATCTTTAGCTTCTTTTAAGCCCAAAGTTTGTACCAGTTCCCTAACTGCTTTGATAGCCCCGATTTTATTAGCTCCTGCTGAAGCTAAAATTACATTAAATGTAGTTTTTTCTTCCGTTGGCTCGCCGGAGCCTTGTGCGGAGGCGGCTGGTCCTGCAACTGCCATAGGTGCTGATGCAGAAACTCCAAATTTTTCTTCCAAAGCGTGCACCAAATCTGCCAGTTCTAAAACAGAAAGTTTTTCAATACTACCAATAATTTCTTCCAAGTTTTTACTAACCTGTTTTGCAGTTTTCTTGGGTTCTTCAACTTTTGGTTCTTCCTTCACTTCCTTAACTGGTTCAGGTTCTGGTTGCGGAGCAACCTCTTCTGCTACTTCTTCAGTTTTAACTTCTTCAACTTTTTCCTCTGTCTTATTATCGTCCATATTAATTTGTCATTCTGAACGCAGTGAAGAATCTCTGACGAATGTCAGTCCCGCATGCGCCCGCTTCGTCGACTCAGCGAGGCGAGCGGGAGATCCTTCGCTAATCGCTCAGGATGACGCTTGTGCGTCACCTCCCCTCTGTAATTTAATTTGATTTAATGCATATACCAAATTTCTCAAATTTCCCTGCAAAACAGAAACTATTCCCTGTATGGGAGCCACTAAAATTCCCACTGTTTTGGCTCTTAATTCGTCTTTGGAAGGTAGCGTAGCTAGCTGTAAAATTTTAGCTTCATCCAATAAATCCTGGCCCAAAAAACCGCTTTTTACTTTTCCCAAAGCAGCATCTTTTAAAGCTTTAACCAAAAGTTTAATAGGGGATATTTCATCGTCATAAGAAAAAAGAGTAGCAGTTGGTCCCTCTAATTTGATTTCCGGATTTGCCTTATTTAATAATGTATTTTTAGTAATGGTAAATTCACTGTCAACTTCAGAGAGTTTATTGCGAAGATCAGATAGATGTTTCATGGACAGGCCTTTGTAATCTGCAAAAACCACAGAGCGAGCCTGCGAGAATTTCTCTTTTAATTTTTGAACTATTTCTTCTTTTTGAACTCGTGTTTTTGGCATTTTTTGCTTCAAGTAGGAATTAGTTGGGCACCTACTGTCTTAAGCTATATCCATTTTAAACTACCGGGTATTAATTGTCAATATCCGGTACCCAGATCCAGTAGCCCTGTTGGCCTCCGGGGGAAATGGATCCCGAAGGAGTGGCTGTTTTAAATTGGGGTGAAACCCAAACTCCGGTAGCACCAACCTTACCCAGATTTTTGGAAATCAGGCTTAAATCCAAAAGATTTACTATTCCGTCTTTGTTTAAATCAGCCAACTCATTCCATCGGGAGGAAGTTTTATTTGCGCCTAAAGCAGTTTTGGCCAGATCGTAATCAGCAGCAGTCACAGTGTTATCTTCATTTAGATCTCCTGACAGCAGATTAAGCGGTTGATTGCTGTTTAAACGGGTAACAGTGGGGGATATGGTAAAAGCGCTGGAGGTGGCTATTTGAGCAGGCCCTTTTAAAACAGCAACATAATTTTTCCCGGGGCTTAAACCTGCCAATGATAAGTCAGCAAATTCACCCGAGGATGGTAAATCCATAGTAAAGCTTAAGAGAAATGTAGGATTGTTTACCAAACTTTCCAAAATTCCCAAAAAAAGTTTGCCTGCTTGATTGTTTTCCGGTCTTCCTTCCAGGATAATTTTTCCTGATAGGGTTGGGCCAAATGAGACAGCATTGGTGCCGGTTGCTTCAGGGCTTGGTGAAGGCCTTGGAGATGATTTTGGAGAAGCAGAAGGAGTAGGAGAAGCAATTGCTATTTTGGTTTTTTTGGGTTGGGATGCTTTTGTAGTTAGGGTTTGTTGCTGGGAAATAAGATAGGATCCAATAGGAATGGAGATTAAAACCAGAATATATATTCCTAAAATAATCCGTGATTTTAAAGTTGTAAACATATGGTAATAGTGTATATTGTTAAATAGGATGTTATCAACCCGTAATTTGTTAAAAATTCTGGCGAACACACTTATTGGTGTTGCGTTGATCCTAATTTGGCTTAGATTTGTCAACATCAGGGAGGTTTTTACTGCTATTTCCCGGGTTAATCCTGTTTTGTTTTTGCCAATGGTTTTATTTATGTTTCTATCGGCTTTTTTAAGAGCTGCCAGGCTGAAGATTTTCCTTTCAGAGATTAAAAAAATTCCCCTTTTGGATCTTGTTTTTTTAAACGGTTTGGCCATGATGCTTAATTTTTTTATTCCTATCAGGGCAGGGGAGCTGGCCAAGGGAATATACCTTAATACCAAATATGGTTTGCATCTGGGAAAATCTGTTATTTGGATGTTTATAGACAGGTTTGTGGATTTTCTGGTAGTGCTGGTTATGGCAGCGATCCTATTTTTTATAATTCCGACCTCTCTTAATATAACTTTTATAATTATTATAACGATTATATTTTTTATTGGGCTTTTTTTAACTTATTTAATGATTTATCAAGCAACTTTTGCCAAAAAATTATTTAAATTTTTGAGCTATCTGTTAATAGAAAAGCATGTTAAGATATATTTTGAGCGGTTTAGTCAATTTATTTTAGAGGCCTTTGTTGTATTGAGAAGACACCCCCGGGATTTGACATTAATGGTTTTAATTACTGTTTTAGCTTACGCGGCAGACGGGGCTATCTGGTATTTTACTTTTCTGGCTTTAGGCCATGGCCAAAATTTTATTAATATGTATTTGGGACAGCTTTTGTCTGCTTTAACTTATTTGATACCTGCGGCACCCGGGTATATTGGTTCAGCTGAAGCTTCTGGTCTGGTTATTCTTTCCGGAGTATTTGGAATGGATCCTAATTTGGCATCAAGCATGACTGTTTTATTCCATATCTTAGCAGCTTTGTTTGTGCTGATTTTTGGCTTGATTTCCATTTATAGCTTAAAGATTAGTTTGGGAGTAATTTTGAAAAAAGCTTTGGGGAGAAAGGGGGGATATGGGTAATATGGAAGACCAGCGGAAGAAGAAGGCAGGGTACGAATATCTGCTGGCATATAAGTTAACTGTACCTATTTATGATTATACTGTGGAGTTTTGCAAGCGCTGGATTAGTTTTAAATCCAGGACAAAAGACCAAATGGAGCAGGCCGCTAGATCTGGAATGCAGAATATTCCAGAAGGGAATAAACAGCAAAGCCTAAGTGGGTATATTAGATTGGCAGGGGTTTCTAGAGGCTCATTAGAAGAATTGCTTAAGGATTACTTGGCTTTTGCCAGGCAAAATAAAATCGAGGTTTGGGATAAAGAAAGGGTGATAAGAGAGATAGGAGAGATAAGGGTAATTTGGGAGATTTTGAAAAGAACCCCAACTCTCCCTGATAACCCCCATTTCCCAGATCTCCCTTTAGATAAAGAGAAAGCAATTAATCTGCTAATAACCTTAATAAATCAAGCGAACTACTTAATAGATAGGCTTATTTCTTCCTTAAAAGAAAAACATATGAAAGAAGGCGGCCTTTCGGAAAAGCTGTATCAGGCTAGGAAAAAGTTTAGAGGTTATTGAGTAGAAAAACTGTGCTTCGCATGATAAAATTCACTTTATGAAAGAAATAATGATTACAGAGTGGTTTTTTAACCGCAAAAGACCCGCTATTGTTGGCGTTGAAAAGGACGGGGCAGCTTATTGCTTTTACAGGATTACGCCGTATTAAAAATGGAAATAGGTCTGCTAGGGTTCTGGGAATATCTTTTGATGGAGGAATTAAAGAGCAGTTAGATCAAGCTTTACGCCAGGCCCCATGGTGGGGGATAAAACCACCTTTTTAATTCTGGTTTTACCAACTGTTTGAAGCAAAATTTTTACATTGGCTGCCAACTCTTCTGTGGGTTGGTTTAATTTACCCAAAGCAAGGTGGATTACAGGAGCTTTGGCTTCGGTTTTATACTCTGTTTTTCCGGAAGCAAATGGCAGAGTAACTAATCCGCGGAGATTTGTTTGGATTGTATTGATGTGTGCTTCAAGAGTGCCAATAAATTTGGAATAAGACAGTTTTTTAACAAGATCAATGGCTTCATTTAAAGAATAAGTTTTGGTTTTGTCTAAATCTTTGGTAGATGCAAGATATTTTTTGGATCTTTGTTGGGATGGCTCTTTTTTTTCTTGTTTTTTGGGTTTTATTTTTTCTTCTTTTTTAATTTCCGGCTTATCTTCAGTTTCAGCCAGAGGCTGATCGTCCTTTGGACGATTTTCTATTCCCAGCTCCAGCTTTAATTTCTCCACCAGTTCATCTTTTGCAATTCTCGTTTTACCCATTTGTTTTTACTCCCATGCTTTGGGCAGTTCCTTCCACTATTTTCATAGCAGCTTCCAAATTTTTAGTATTTAGATCAGGTAATTTAGCTTCTGCTATAATTTTAACTTGAGCTTGGGTGAGCGAGCCTACAGGTTCTTTTAAAGCTTTGCCCGAGCCTTTTTCCAAATTTAAAGCTTTTTTAATCATCTCGGCCACCGGCGGCTCTTTGGTAATAAAAGAAAAAGTCCTATCTACGAAAACCGTAATAACAACAGGCAAGATATTGCCTTTTTTCTCTGCAGTCCTATCATTAAAAGCTTTGACAAACTCCATAATAGGCAGGCCATGCTGGCCTAAAGCCGGGCCAACAGGAGGAGCAGGAGTTGCCTCCCCGGCAGGAATATTTAGTTTAATGTATGTTTTTACTTTCTTAGCCATTATTTCTCCTGTTAGGCTTTATACCGATAGATATTATTGCTCTGATGCCAACAGAAAGGATTACTGGTAATACAAATTCACCACTCCAAATCATTCGTATACTGTATGCATCTGTTATACCTAATTGAAGCATATCGAGTTTTGTGCCATCTTTGGGCACTACATATGCCCATGCATTTTTAGCCCTTTCAAGCACACCATTAAATTTACCAGAAGATAATTGCTCACTCATATTTTTTGTATTTGTAAAAAATCCAGTTCAACCGGGGTTTCCCGGCCAAAAATAGACACTAAAACTTTTACTTTGCCTTTTTCACTATCAACAGAATCAATCTTGCCAATAAATTCGGCAAACGGGCCATCAACAATTTTAACTGCGTCATCTGCCGCAAAAACCTGTTTGTACATAGGCGCCTGTTCTTTGGTAAATTTGACAATTGTCTGGACTTCCTTATCGGAAATAGGAGTGGGTTTGTTGCCCATGCCTACAAAGGCGGTGACCCCGGGAGTAGTGCGTACAGCCAGCCACGAAATATCATTTAATACCATTTTAACCAGGATATAGCCCGGAAACAGTTTTTCTTTAATTTCGGTTTTTTTGCCTCCTTTAATTTCTATTTTATCCTGCATGGGAACCAGAATTTCCAGGATTTGCTCTTTTAAGTGCTCGGATTCAATCTTTTGCCTTAAAGTAGCAGCCACTTTGTTTTCATGGCCGGAATAGGTATGGACTACATACCATTTGGCATTGGGCCCGCCTTGCCCGCCGGCAGGCGAGGCAGGGTTATCAGTTTCCTGTGTTTTGTCTGAAGACTGATTGCTGATAGCTGATGACTGTTTATTATCTTCCATAGTTTTTAATCAGGAAATCTGTAAGCAGTGTTAACAGATAATCCAACCCTCCTAAAGCTGCCCCCACCACAAGAGTTACAACTATTACCAAAACAGTATAGCGGATGGTTTGCTCCCTGGTTGGCCAAACCACTTTGCCTAATTCCTCTCTAACCTCCTTAAAAAAATTAAATATATTTAATTTGGGCATAAAAAATCCTCCTTATTTTAGGGGGACTTTGTCAAGTATAACAAAAGGAAAGAAAATTGGCAAGAGCCGTTTATACTCGCGTACTAGCCATCAACCCAGATAAGTGATTCATAGCACATCCCGAGGCTGTTAATTGTCTATCAACCACAGTGTCACCCGTACCTGCTGCCATGGTTCCAGCTAGCATTTTCATTTTAGTATCATGTGCTTGCTCAAAAAAATCTAAAGCAGCTGATTGACCTTCCAAACTATTAAATCTGGCTGCTCTTGCTAATAAGGTTTCAGTTGCAGTGGGTGGTTGTCCACTCTCTTTTCGTACTGCTCTATGGTATGCTAATTCAACTCGTAGAACCCTGCGTATTTCTCTGATATTGACACGACTGCCATCTGGACCACCGAGTTTGTTCCATGCCTCACCAACCTTTTGTTGAAAGGGTGAGATCTTGTCCACAAGAGATCTCCGTGCATTATCGATTCCAACTAGTGCTTCAGTTGTCATTATTTATTTCCTGTTTAATTATGCACTATGGGGTCTGATTTGTCAAGTTCCTTGTGGTATAATTGGCCAAAATATGAAACATCTGGCTATTTTTACCAAGGGGGCGGGGGAGAAAATTTTGTCGGGTGAAAAAACAATGGAATCCCGTTTTTCAAGGGTTAAAAATCCTCCTTTTGGGGTTATTTCCTCTGGAGATTTAGTTTATATTAAGCCATCTGGAGAGGATATAATTGGCCAGTTCCGAGTACAAAAAGTGTTCTTTTTTGACGGACTTTCTGAAATTGACATAAAAACTTTAAAAAAAGACTATGGAAAAGAGATTTTAGCAGATGAAAATTACTGGGAAACCAAAGTAAATGCTAAATATGGCACCTTAATTTTTATTGGTAATTCCTCAAAATTTATTACTTCTCCTGTCAAATTTTCCAAAAAGGACTTGAGGGGATGGGTAGTATTGGGGTAGATGATGGATGTGTTATAATGTGTTTAATATGAAAAAGCTGACAAAAATTCTACAATTTAAAGTAATAATTGAACAGGATGAAAATGGTTGGTTTGTGGCATCGGTACCGGAACTTCCGGGATGCTATACCCAAGGTAAAACTTTGGAACGTGTACGGGGAAGGATTAAAGAAGTTATTGAACTGGTTTTGGAATCAGATCAGGATGTTAAAAAGAATAAGATTCTTTCTCCCGAGCCTCACTCAAAATTTTTTGCCATTGAGGATATAAATCTTTCGTATGCCTAAATTATCTCCTGCTAATCCTGCCAAACTTATTAAAATACTCTCAAAAGAAGGATTTATTCAGATTCGTCAAAAAGGAAGTCATGTCAGGTTAGAACACCCTGATGGTAGAAAAACAAGCGTTCCTTTGCATTCCGGAGAAAGCGTGGGAGTAGGTTTGCTTCGTAAAATCCTGCGCGATGTAAATCTCACGCCGGAGCAATTTAATAAACTAAAATAAACTACAAATTTCCCAAAAAAGACTTGCGCGGTTGGGTGGTATTGGGGTAAGCTAAATATGTGACGGGTATTTGATGAATTTTAAGAGACTGTCCATTGTAGCGGTTTTTATTTTAGTGTTTTTAATGCTGGTTGGCAGTGCACTGGCAGCGGCTGCCGTCAGAATAACCATTCAGGACAGGGAAGTTGATTTAAGAAGCCCTTCAGCCCAAGTTAACTTAAGCCTGCCCGGCAATCCCAGCTATCCCCAGACTTTTCATATTCCTATTACTATAACTTATGATGATGGTTCCACCAGAAATGTAGGTTTTGTCTTTAATTATCGTCCTAAACAAACCTGTCCTTATCAGGAAGATCCCCAAAATTGTCCTTATGGAGGAACAAGAAATTGTACAGGTACTGATGAGGGCCAAGGTTGCCATTATAATTCTGAAGTTGATCCCGCCTGCAGCGAAACCTGCAATTCTGCTCCGGTTCCAAGAGGATGTTATGATTCTCAAGATTTTAGCGAGTATGTAAGATGCGGTGGCTGTGGAGAAGAGATTTGGGCTTGTTATGACGAAGACGGCAAACACGAAAGAAGATTTTATGGGGGAGATACTGCCGGATACTGCACCGGTCCTGACCAGTGTGGCCAAAGCCAGCCTCCGCAGAGTTGTGAAGAAAGACATATCCGCAATGAATGTATTTCCTGTAATACCTCCCAGAAAGTTTATCAAAGATTTTGTGGTGGGCAGGAAGCCGGAGATCCATATGCCGGAGGAAGTCAGGGGGACGGGGCTTGCGGTGACTGGTGCAGTCAAAGCCAGCCTCCTCCTGAACCCGAGCCGGAGCCGCAAAACCAGCCATCATGCGATGAAGATGTATATTACTGCGATGAAAATCAACACTATTATATTCACAAGCACGGCGGATATCAAGATGGAAACACCTGTCAATATGCTTTTGATGTTCTTTATGACGAGCCCTGCTAAAAATGAAAAAACAAATTGTCATAGTTATTATTTTGCTTTTGGGAATTGCAGTCAGCGTTTTTTTATCGCAAAAACAGCAGATTTTAAAAAGCAGGGCTTCCCAGGAAATTTACAATGCTTTTGCAGTTTATACCGGTGATTCTGAACATTTTGTTAATTGCACCGGCAATGTTTGTACAACCAATACCCTAAATATCACCATGTCGGTTAAGGATTTAACTGCTCTGGAATTGAGGGAAGAAGTAGAAGTGGCTAAAATCGAAGAGCCGGTGGTTGATGATCAAAGCCAAAATAGTGCCCTATCTTCTTATTTTAAAAGCGCTCAAGATGTAGCTGATAAGGAAGATCAGGAATTTGCCCGGGAACGGGGCCTGCCCGATGCCGAAGCCCAAAGCGTCATTCATACTTTAGTTTCCACTCTGGAAAAAGGCCAGGATATCCCTGACGAACTTTGGCAGGATTATGGATCAAAACTGGGTGATCTTTCCCAGGGGGCTGTTGATCTTGTCACCTCTCAAGTCCGCGAAGCCCAGGAAAAAGGCGAACAGGAAAAAGCCCAAGAAGAGTTAGCTAAAACAGAAGCTGCAGCAGCCCAACAACAAGAAAAAATCACCCAGGCATTAGACAAATGGAGTGGAATGTCTGTATTAGAACGGGCAGATACATTAAGAGAATACTACAATTTACCTCCCGGTACAGATCCTGAACAAGTGTTAAGTTTTTATGACAAGGCCATGACAGTAGGTGGATTTGAATTTAGAAGCGGGCCGCAAGCCTCAACAGTCGGCCCCTATGGCGTTCATCTTAACAGCGATCTTTCCAGTTTTATCATTACCGATGAGCGATCTACCCGTACCAGTGAATATTTGTCAACTGCCACGCCGGACTTAGTGGGAATAGTTAAGGGTGCCATAGATACCGGTCAAAACTTATATGAAATTAGTCAAGAAATGCCGCCTTCGAAAATGGCCGAAATTTATCTTTCTCTAACCCCTGGACAAAGAGACAAATTCAATGAAGCCATTATTAATGGAACCAAAGAAGTAACTGGGACACTACTTGAAACGGTAGCGGTCAGTCTACCGATTTTTGGCAGCGCTTTTCTACAAGACAGAGCCAATGAAGCGGGTCAGCGCATGACCGAGATTGCCCAGCAGCTCAAAAATCCCGATCTAACCCCGGAAGAAAAAGAGGCTTTAAAACAGGAATATTTTAGCGCTCTTGGTCAAATTCAAGACATCAACAGAGATATTGCTCTTAACGCCGCCTTTGACTTGGTCGGTGGAGTGCCCGGATCAAAGCTGGCCGAAAAAGCGGCCGGAAAAGGTTCACTTGCGGCCAAAGAACTTTTTGTTGACGCCAAAGCCGCTCTCCAAGCCGCCAAACAAGCAGGAAAAGAAGGACTGGAAGGAGTTTGGGTAGGGGGAAGACAATTAGCTACTGATGAAAGAGGCAGCTGGGACTTCTTTGGGTTATTGGGGAAAAAAGGTCGTAAAGAATTAGGTGAGGTTGTTAAAATTCCGGATGATAATGTTAGTGCAGTTGAGAAAGTAACAGATGTTTTATCACGAATAAATGAAGATCAGTTTAGGAATCCAAACGGTACGATAAGATTACAAGAATTTAAAGAAAATCTTTCGATGAATCTACGCCAAGCTTTTGATCCCAAAGGAAATATTCCGGAAGTAACGGATAGATTAGCACATTATGTTGTTGATCAAGAAGGAGGGTTAGATTTGTTGGTGAAGAGAGCAGATTTGGCAGATAGAACTTACATCCATTTTAGAACACAAGGTATTGATCGTATTACTCCTGAAACCCCGCAGGATGTAAGAAGAGCGATTAGAGCCCTTGAATACGATTCAGAACTTTTTGTAAAGGAGGGTCGCTTTCGCTCCCTAGACCCAGCTACGCAAAAAGCAGAGATTCTTCAAGCAATCATAAAGCAAGAAAGAAATATGAAGGGAGCTTTGGGGGATGACTTGGGCGACGCAAGAAAAACCCTGGATGCTCTAAGAGATTTTTCAATAGAACGCGGAGAAAAGTCTGGTAGTTTCAGCCACGTATCACAGGTTATAGAAGATTCATCGCGTTTTCATGCTGTTGACGAAGATGTTCTCTTCAAAGTTTATGGAAAGGAAGCACCTGGGCTTAGCGGGTTAACTATTCCCAAGGATGGGAATATTCTTGTAGGTACATGGACAGGATCGCAGGACTTATTACATGAATGTCTTCATGGATGTGGTTTGGTTGCCGATCCTAGTCGCGTAACAAGAAAGGCATTATATGAAGTTATGGGTTCCCGATCAGATGCTGATAGGGTTATGGAAGGTTTTGTTACACAAGTAGAAGGATTTGGTGCGACCTTAAGAGGTAAGACTCCTGCCCCTCATAATTTTGTTCCTGAAGTTAATTCCGCAGAGCAGATAATTGTGCAAATGGCAGAAAATCTTGGGGTAAGCCTTGATAGGGCTCAAGCAAAAGCAATTGCGCTAACAGTGCAAGATAGATTCGATGAAATTGTTAAAATTGCCGGACCAGAAAAAGTAAAGAGTATTTTAAGGGATAATCCAACAAACCTTCCTGATAGATTTCCCGTAAGTAAGGTTATAGTAACTCCCTTGGAAAAAAATCTGGCAATTGCAGATGCCTTAGAGGATGCGGCAAAATTAAAGGGAACAGGTTCAACGGGTAGTTCTGGAAAATTGCCTTGGAATTTATTAGTGGGAGAAGTTTTGGCGCAAAGCGAAAATCTTGATGATGTTGTTCTAAATTCTGCGTCATTTGAGCTTCTAGTTAAAATGAAGTTGGCAAAAAGGGTATTAGAAAGAAATGGACGATTAGACAACCTATATATAGAAGACTTATTAAAAAGAGATATTTTTGCTTCTGAAGTTGTTAATACAAAGGAGAGTTTATTGATGATTACGGGAAAGACTGGTACAGCAGAAGGAGAAATTGGGGAAGGACAATATTTGGTTAATTTGTCTGCTTTACAGAATTCTAATATTAAAATTCCTTCTTTTGTTGAGGTTCGATCCGGGACGACGTTTGTGCCGGTGGCTATTCGGGAAGGTTCTGGGAAAGTGGAAAAAACTGCAGGTTTAAGCAAGGGGATTGGCGGAGAGGATATAGCCAAAGTTAGAGTAGCGGTTTATTACGATGAAAATAGTAATGGTAAATGGGATCAGGATGAAAAAGCTCTGCCATGGGCCGGAATTCAAGTCAGTTTAACCCGCGTTAATCAGGAAAAAACTGTTTCTCTTTTGCTTGGCTGGAATTTAATAACTTTACCGGCTTTACCTGTTAAACCTTTAACTGCCAAAGGGTTGTTGGCTCAGATTGTTAAACAGGGTGGCAGTGCCAGTGCTGTTTCCACTTTAGAAAATGGCGCCTGGAAATCTTATGTGGTGCAGGAAAATAATGATTATTCCAGGGATAATTTTACCATTGAACCGGGTAAGGCTTATTTTGTGAACGCGCTGAAACATTCAACGTTTTCTTTTACCGGCCAGGAGTTTGCTTTACCTATTAAAGTTTCATTAAAAGAAGGCTGGAATGCGGTTGGTTTCCCAAAACTTTCCAAACAGTTTAAAGCCAGGGATTTAGGTGCAAGTGAGGACTTTATTATTGAAGAAAATAGAGGATACTTGTTAAAACTGGAACAAGGAGTTGATTTTATTCCATGAGTAAAACTTTTATACTGATAATGTTGTTTTTTATAGTGATTGCTCTGATCCTCCTGATTGATCTGGTGATTTTTATTGAACCAACCTCAAAACTCAGTAATGTCTTAATTTCCAATTTAACTGATAAACAGGCAACTGTTTCCTGGACTACTGATAAAACTACCAGAGGTACTATTTTAATTTCCGATAATAATCGATTTCCACCTGTTGTTATCTTTGCCCAGAAAGCTAACAAATATGAGGAAAGTTCGGCATTACAAGGATTCTTATCTGTTCACAGTATTACTTTGACAGATTTAAAGCCAAACACTCTTTATAACTATAGAATTTATCAGGGTATAAGGGCAGTCTACCAGGATAATTTTCAAACAGGCCCCACTCTGGATCAAATTTTAACTCCCCATCCGGTCTATGGTAAAGTTAAAGATACAAAAAGCAATCCTGTGACAGGGGCAATTATTTATCTGCAGCTTTTTTCTCCGGAGGGAACCCAATCTGCCCTGCTTTCTACTTTATCCAACAGAGAAGGGGGTTGGAGTATTGATTTAGCTAATGCCAGGAGTACTGATTTACAGGAATCATTCACGCTTGATGAAAAAACCAGAGAGGAAATTATGGTGGAAAGAGGAAAAGGAGGAAGGATTAAAGAGTCTACTCCCTCCGGAAAAGATCAACCCTGGCCGGATGTAATTTTAAGATAAGATGCGGATAAGCAGAGTTTGAGTTGGGAGGTAGTTGTGGTATAATGATAGAGGTAACTTAACAGATTTGTTAAGTTAATTAAATTATGGATATAATAACAGCTTTGAGTTTAAGTCAAAAACTACAGATAAGCCAAGATTACATAATGAGGGAAGAGTATGAAATTTTATGGCTCAAAGAGATTTTTGAAAGTAAATTCGGTTCCAGCCTGGTATTTAAAGGCGGTACTGCCCTAAGATTGGCTTATGGCTCGCCCCGTTTTTCCGAAGATTTGGACTTTACCCTAATGAGGGAGATTAACAGGTCAGAGTTTATGAATTTTCTTAGGGAGGTAGGGAAGAAGTACCCGGCGGTTTTCGGTGTAGAAACAAGGGAAAAATTCTATACTGTTTTTGCTCTGGTAAAAATTAAAGAAGAATATCAGGACCGCAGCTTTTCCATAAAAATTGAAGTTTCCAAAAGACAGGGTAGCTGGAAAAAAGAAAAAGATTTAAGCCAGAAGATTATCAGAAGTGAAGTGACACCTTTAACTGTTCTGGCTAATGTAGCTTCATTGGAGCGTCTACTCGAGGAGAAAAAAGATGCCATCAGAAACAGAAAAGCTGCCAGGGATTTATTCGATCTTTGGTATATAAACCAACTGCTTAAAATTCAAATTAAACCTGATTTCACAGGATTTGATAAGAAACAGACAAAGTCGGAATTACACAGATTATTGCCCAGAAACTACTGGAGGTTAGTTGATTCATGGTTAGGATAAGACTAAATAATATTGAACTTATCAAAAAAATAAGGCTGTTGGATAAGCCTTACTTGGCAGTGGCTGATCTGGAGAAAATTATCGGACTTCAAAGAAAGAGCCTGTATGTGATACTCAACAGATTGGTTAAATCAGGCGTTCTGGAAAGATTGGCCAAAAACATCTATGTGCTTTTTACCGAAAGCAGAGATTTGGCAAAAATAGCCGGTGAGTTATATTTTCCCTCTTACCTTTCTTTTGAGCAGGCGCTGTCTCACTATGGTATTTTACCGCAAATTCCTTATAGCTTGACTTTTGCTACTCCCAGGCCTAGCAAGAAACTGGTTTTGGGAGACCTTGAAGTAGAGTATAGTCATCTTAAAAAAGAGCTGTTTTTTGGTTATGTCATGGAAAAGGGTAAATACATAGCAGAAAAAGAAAAAGCCCTGTTGGATGAACTTTATATGGTGAGTTTGGGGAAAAGAAGCATCAACTTAAGCGAACTTGATTTGAAAGATATAGATAGAACAAAACTGGACCAATATGTTCAAAGATTTCCTGCCCGGATAAAATTGCTGCTTGATTCAGCCAAAAGTTATCTTGGTACAACACCAGTGACACTGGAGGGTAAAGAAAGGATAAAATGGCCTAGGCATGAAATTTTTAAAGAAAATGTGGTATAATGATTTCAGAAAGCAGTAAAAATGTACAACTTAGTGAAACCATTATCTGTTAGAGAAGAGCTTTTGAAGCGTAAAATCAGGATTTTTACAAATCAGCAATTTGCTCTTATTTTTGATTTATCTCCATATCAAGTGGAGTACAGCTTAAATCGGTTAGTCAAAGAAGGTTTACTGACCAGATTAAAAAAGGGAGTTTATGTTCTAAAAATAAATCCGCCGAGTGAAGAGGAAATTGCCAATGTTCTTTACAAACCTTCATATATCTCTTTTGAATACGCGTTGGCATACTACAATATTATTCCAGAGATGACTTATCAAATTACTTCGGCGACCACTAAACCTACGAGGTTATTTAAAGTTGGGTATAATTCCTTTACATATTACACTATTAAATTAGAAGCCTACACTGGTTATACTCTGGTACAAAGAGGAGAAAAACGGTTTTATATCGCAGAACCAGAGAAGGCGTTAGTGGATTATTTATATATAATTTCTTTGGGCCAAAGGTCACTATTGGGAGGTAGGTCAATGAATGATAGGATGGAATTAAAATCCTTAGACAAAGAAAAAATTCTTATCTTTGCCAGATTATATGATTGGCCAAGATTAGATAGGCTAATAAAGGAGGTGCTATGATTTCAGAAGAATTTATTACAGACCTTGCTAATAAATATCAAACAAACGGGCTAAATATTCGCCGGGAGTATTTTCAATACCTTTTTTTGTATTATTTTTATCAACAGCCAAAAGCTGCAAGTATTTATTTTAAAGGGGGGACAGCATTAAGAATTTTACATAACAGCCCTCGTTTTTCTGAAGACTTAGACTTTAATTCTGCTTTTATTAAATTTGAGGAAATAGAGGATTTACTTCTTGATACTCTTTCTCAAATTGAAAAAGAAAATGTCCGTTTTAATCTCAAAGAATCAAAAAAAACTTCTGGTGGATTTTTTGCAATTGTTTCTTTTGAAGTATTTGAGCGACCCATTGAGGTGCAAATTGAAATTTCGCTAAGGAAAGAAGAAAAAAAGGGAGAGGTTGTGGCTGTAACAAATAATAATTATGTTCCTTCTTTTAATGTAGTTTCAGTTACAGAGGCTCAATTAGTCTTTGGAAAAATAAGAGCTTTGCTGGACAGAAAAAAGCCCAGAGATTTTTATGATTTATACTTTATTTTGAGATCGCGTCTTGTAGTCGCGCAAAAGAGAGAAGTGTTGCCAAAAGTGTTGAAAGTTCTGAAAGAATCAAATCTTAATTTTGAAAAAGAACTTAAACAATATTTGCCTAAATCCCACTGGGCTATTATTAAAGATTTTAAGAAAACTTTGAAAAAAGAATTGGAAAGATTTATATGAAATTTGTAAACAAAAATATATTTATCTTCATAGGTTCTATTTTAGGAGGGGCTATATTGGGCTTAATTTTACTGGCTTGGTTAAATCCTTTTAAGTTTTTCGTTCCTAAAAAAGATAATACTTGGGTAATTTCCCAAGGTTTGGCCAATACTTTAAGCAAGCAGGCCCAACTTCAAGAAGCAGTTGAGGCTTCTGGTTCTGTTTCTTTACTGGATATTGTTAAAATTGCCACCTCCACCGGCGTACCCAAAGCCGAAGTAAAAAGGCAGGGAAATGATATTTTGCTTTCCACCGGTCCCAGCGGGGAGGTAAGTGTGAATCTATCTTATGGAGAGTATAAAGTGGCAGTGGTGCCCATTCCCGGAGTGGACTATACTAATGTGCCTGATAAAATTTATGTTGCTAAACCTATGCAGGAAGTATGGTTGGGTCTAAAAGACGGCAGTGGTAAAGTTAAGGGAATGAGTACAAAAAATACTCAATATGAAAATGATAAGTTATCTAAACTGGTAATAAAAATGTTTAATGATAAAAATAGCAACGGGATAAAAGACGGTAATGAAAATCCGGTTCTCTGGGCAGGCGTGACCATTAAACTGACTAAGAAATAAAATTTACTGGTTTAAATTGGCTGATGAGGTGGCAGAGACAGTTTTAGTGAAATGGTCTATTGACAAAACATATGTTTTGTCATAAGATAAAAAAGTGAAGTATTTTGATTGGAATGAGGAGAAGAATCAAAAATTAAAAGATCAGAGAGGTATCTCGTTTGAAGAAGTAGTAACCGCGCTAGAAGAAGAAAGAGTATTGTACAGAGGCGATCATCCCAATCAGGATAAGCATCAGGGACAGAAGATTGTAGTGGTGCAAATAAGAGATTATGCTTATATAGTGCCTTTTGTAGAGGATGACGAGAAAATCTTTTTTAAAACCGTTATCCCTAGCAGAAAGGCTACCAAAAAATATATAATAGATAGGAAATAAAACTATGAAATATTATGAATTAGATAAAGAAGAACAAGAAATTTTAGATTCAGTTGAGAGAGGTGAATGGAAGCCGGTTAAAAATCTAGCAGAGGAAAAAATACGTCTTAAGCAGATTGCCAAGAATACCTTAAATAAAACTAGAAACATTAACCTGCGTCTTTCGGAGCGGGTAGTTGCCAAACTTAAAGCCAGAGCAGTCAAGGAAGGCCTGCCATATCAAACTTTAGCTTCGTCAGTCCTTCATAAATTTGTCAGTAGTTAGCTGATGAGGTGGCAAAGACAGTGAATGCATCCTGGAAGGTTAATTTATCTTCTGCTTTAGTCACTCTAACCAGACTTTTGGGTAAAATGCCGGCTGCTGCCAGATCCCTGCGGCCATCAATCACTGCTTCAATGATTCCGGCAGGCTTTGCAAAAGCTATATTTTCCGTCCCATCTAAAAGAGTATGCATGATTTTATTCCAGATTGGGGCAGCCCCGGTCACGCCTGATGAAAGGGCGGGGTTCATGGGGGAGTTGTCATTATTACCCACCCATATCCCCACTACGAACTTTGGGGTATAGCCAAAAGTCCAGTTATCCCTTTTATTATCAGAAGTGCCGGTTTTTACTGCCACTTCATATCCGGGGATATTCAAAAGGGAAAAGGGCCCAAAAGCCGGAGTGCGGGCTCGGTTATCTTTTAATATGTCAGTGATTAAATAGGCTACTGCCGGCTCCAAAGTCTGTTGACTGCGATCCTCATATTCTTCTAATACATTGCCACTTGAATCAGCTACTTTTAAAATAGGAGTTGGATACTTTTTGTACCCATTTTGGGACAAGGCGCCGTAAACAGACATCATGTCAATCATTCGAACTTCACCTCCGCCCAAAGTAAGCGACAGCCCAAACCGGCTAGTATCATTAAAAGTAGTAATGCCTAAATCGCGGGCTGTATTTATCATATCTTCAATGCCAACCGTAGCCAGCATTTTAACAGCAGGTATATTATATGATGAACCTAAAGCTTGCCTGATAGATACCGGCCCGTGAAATTTCCCGTCATAGTTAACCGGCGAATAATTCCTCGTGCCGTCTTTAAAGTTGACCGGAATATCCAAAATAGTGTTGGCAGGAGAAAAGCCTTTTTTAAAAGCTGTAGCATAAGTGATAGGTTTAATGGAAGAACCTGGTTGTCTTAAAGCTGTTGTCACATTAAAATTACCAAAAATAGGTTCATGGTAATCTTTACTTCCCACCATGGCTAAAATTTCCCCTGTTTGGGTATCTGTAATCATGGCAGCGCCGTTAGTAACTCTTAAGTTGCTTAAGTTACTTATTTCGTTTTTGACAATTTCTTCTGTTTTTTCCTGAAGTTCCAGGTCAAGGGTGGTGTAAATTTTTAAGCCTCCTTGAGACACCACTCTCGGCCCGTATTTTTGAGAGAGTAAATCACGCACGAACATCACAAAATGAGGGGCTTTAATTTGGTTGCTTCTGGGTAAAAGAGCAAGTTCCTCGGAAAAGGTCTCATCTGCCTCCGGTTTGGTAATATATTTATCTTTAACCATCCGTTCCAAAACTTGTTGCTGGCGCGCTTTGGCCAGTTCCGGCCGGCTACCATAAGGACTAAATTCTGTGGGGGAAACAGGCAATCCTGCCAAAAAAGTGCTTTCTGCCAAAGTTAGATTATGAGCAGATTTGCCAAAATAAGTTTCTGACGCAGCTTCAATGCCCCAGGCAGGGCCGCCATATGGCGCCTCATTAAAATACATCTGCAAAATTTCATCTTTGGAATAAATCCGCTCTGCCCAAAAAGCCAGAAATATCTCTTTAAACTTACGGGAGAAACTTTTCTCCGGGGTCAAAAGAGTATTTTTAATCAGTTGCTGGGTAATGGTGGAGGCGCCTTGTTGCTGGCCTTTTTGCAAGTTATTGATAGCTGCCCGGATTATAGCCTGTAAATCAAACCCCGGATGGGAGTAAAAGTTTTTATCCTCAATAGCAATAGTTGCCTGAATTAAATGCTTGGGTAGATCGTTTAAATTAACTAAAGTACGGTTTCTGCCCTCATAAAGCCGGTACAAAAGCGTCCCATTCCTGTCGAAAAATTCAGTGGTTAAAGGCTCGTTGCTGATTAATTTTTGAGGGGAGGGTAAAGAGCGGGCAGCTTGAATAGTGAATAAAGTATATAAAAAGAAACAAGAAACAAGAAACAAGGTAGAAGCTATAATTTTGTATTTTCTGGGAATTATGCGTTTTTTGGGGCGACCCCGTTTGGCCACTGGTACGCTGGGCAAGCGCAATTTTGTCAGCATGCTGATGGCTAAAAGCGGCGCGCTGCCAATTTTAATTAACAAAAATTTGACCAAAAGGAGAGTAGCTTGGGGGAGGGTAGGTTTTAATTTGGTTTTCTTTCTGTTTCTTGTCACGGCCACTGGCCGCATTTTAATGGATAAAATTAAACCTGTAAAGTATCAAACTTAAGCTGCTGCTCTTTCTTTTTCGTATTCCGCGATAAAACCAATGGCAAAATCATCCAGGAATTTCTGCATTTCTTCCTGCGGATTTTTACCGGTTCTTAGTTGATAAAGTTCCTTGATTTTTTCATTGGCATGCTCTTCTGAAGTGCAAGCCTCAATGGTCGCCATGTCCTCATCGGTAAACATAGTCATGGCAGCCGTATAAAATTTGGCAAAATTGGCTTTGGTAAGCTCTGCCAGAAACCGGGCAATTTGCTCATCTGTTGAGCCTTTTTGTTTTAAAATATCCGCTACTTGTTGTAATTTATTCATACTATCCTTTTGGGAAAGCGGCCAAAACCGCGTTTACCCCTGCTTTACTTAAAATTTTAAACCTTGCCCCTGCCGGAATCCAACGCAGGGCATCTTTTAATTTTTGCAAAGCTTCAGCATCACTGTCTTGGGCTCTTTCAATCAGGCTCTGCAGGTTTCCTCCAATTTCAATGGGGAAAGGCGTATGCTCATTAGCTGCCCATGCAGCAGATAACAGCTCGTGATTGGCAGCGATTTCCGCTCCGAAAAGCTGGGCCTGATCCGCACCCCAGCCGGTTTGTACCCCTGCTTCAAAAAGCATGTGACCCACATCAGAGCCTCCGGGAATTGTTTTTTCTACCAGATCAGCTGGTGAAAGAGAAGACAAAGCTTCTTGAACATTACCTGGGATTTGATTAATGGGCATATTCTCGTTTAAGGTTTTGGAGGCTAGCGCCACTAGCCGGTTATGAGCATCCTGACTGTTTAAGAAATCAGCAAAAAGCTTATTACCTTCGGCTGCAACTACTTGGGGTTCCAGGATACCTTTCTCAACAGCCATACCGGCAGCACCCTCAAACTGGTAATTAGCATAATTTTCCATTTGATGGCGCAGCGCCTCCTGAATTTTTTGTAACCCTTCAGGCGATAGTTTACTGGGATCCAAACCCTTGGCTGCTAAAACTTCATTAATGGTATTGCTGGTGACTGTATCAAGATGAGCTCCTACGGCCGCAGCCACACTGTCCCCGAAAGATTGAGCAGAAACCATCTCCGCCACTAAACTGTCTTTTAGATCTCCTAAAGCTAAATTTTTAAGTTGCATTATTGTATCGGGATGCGAAATGAAACTGTTAAAATCTTTAGCGAAATTTTCGTTGAACTGACTTAGAGTATGTGATCCGCCTGCAAAATCAATAGGGTAATTATTCGGATTAAAAGAATAGTTGGCTTCTTTTTCCATGACATTTTGTACCAGCGACCGTGCATGCTCAAAAGCTTGTGGCGATACCTTGGCCGGATCAATACCCATATTTTGGATGGCTTCGTTTACTGCTTGATCAGTTAAGTCCAGGTGGTTTCCCACAGCTGCCGCAATACTATCTTGATATTCTTTGGTTTGAGTAAGCGTTTCCAACGCTTCTTTTGTCTGAACAACAGTTTCACCGGCTCCTGCTGGCGCATCGGGGGCGGCAGGAGTTTCCCCGCCGGTTAATTCCTGTATTTTACCGCCAATTTTATCTGTAACCCCTTTAATTCCTGTTCCCACATCAGGCAGTCTTGCTCCGAGAAAATGTTCTGCTGCTCCCAGTCCGGCTCCGGTAATAGAGGTATATGTTGTTCCGGCAGACAAACCTAGCATGAAATTTCCAATTAATTTCAGGGCGCGGGATCTGCGTTTTTCAATTTCTGCTAATCTAAGAGAGAGATCTGCTTCAGTAACCTGCCTACTTAATCTTGATTTTTCCAAAGCGTATAGGCCTTTTGTGTATGCATATACTGACTGGGAAGCGGCAAATTTAGCTGCGGATAAAATAAGTCTGTCTACACCCGGGGCAACCAAAAAGTTGCTTGCTGCACCCATGCCGGCTCCAAAACCCATCCCGATTAACCAGGCTTTATCTTTTCCTCTTGGATCCAGATTCTTGAACCAGTTTACAACCATTCCCTGCGACATTTCACCTAATCTTTGATGCCATTGTCTTCTTTCCGGAGTTAAGACTGGTTCTGGGGATGCAGATTCTCTTGTATGTTGCTCTTGACGGGAACGGGACAAAATGTTTTGCGTTGATCTATCTAAGCGTACCCCAGCCAAAGGATCTGTTGATTCTCTTGTGTGTGGGTTACGATGAAACAGACTACCTATCCTGTTACCCAAAGAACTTCCCCTTTGAGCTTCCGGGGTGGCAGAAACCGGCTCTGGTTGAAACCCAGCCTGTATTTCTGCCCGTGCCGCGGCGGCAGATGCCTCAAGATCCGGTCCTCCAACCATATAGTTAATCCTTTCTTTCTAAATTATACTACAAAAGTTGATAAATTGCTTCTTTATGCTTCAAGATGCTACAATTTATTTATGACTGCAGAAACAGAAGGCCCTCAAGGGGAATCTATTCCTCAAGAACCTCTGGCCATTTTTAACTGGATGGAAGCCAGAAGAGACGAAGGACCAAAAGGTGTGGCTGCTTTTCTTCGTGGTGTAGAAGCACTTGATGACAAAGGCGTCACCAAAGGCCCGGCACTGCTCCAACATTTAAGAAACCTGGGGAAGAAAAAGGAAATTTGGGAGGGCGCTTTTGATAATCTGACAGTGGCTGAAGAGAGAGATGACTTTGAAGCAATAAGTAAAGGGTTGCGTCTGGTAGAGCTTCTTGGGATGGAAGAATTTCCTGCTGTTGCCACACATGTGGCGCAAGTAAGGCAAAAATATAGTCTTCCTGCCGAGCCGTCAAGACCAGAAGCGGAAGATGCGGAATTGGCAGGATTAAGGGGAGTAATTGAAGCTAAAGCTATCCAGGCCGCAGGTACAACAGGCATAAATGGAGCTGAAGCCTTATTTAGAGAATGGCAGGCCGAGCAAGCCCAAGAATTAGCCCGCTCAAAATCAGAGATTCCTTTGGAGGCTGTAGTAGGCAGGTTTTATCAAAGAAGCGAGTTAAAAAACCTTAATCCCGAGGAAGAGGCAGAAATCCGGAAATTAATTGGCGATCTACAAGTGGCCTATACAGCAGTTTCTCAAGACTGGCGCGCAATGGATCTTGAAAGAAGGCTTGAAGATTCTTTGGGTCTTGGAGTTGACGAGAGAGCAGAAGCTATTAAAGAGGAATCAGAACCTTACGGACATCTAGAATCTCAAAAGGGTTATATTGTTGATGGGATTTTGCAAGCATACCAAGAGGGATTTCCTCAAAGACTTTTCCCTGATTCAGATGCGCTGCAGGATAAATTTGACAAAATGTTATCTGCCTACAGTACAGCTCATCAATCATTCCCGGATAATCCGGATCGTAGCACCATCTACCGTCAACTGAAAAGCGATTTTCTTTATACCATATATCAGACAGTAAATGATGAAGTTGCACGCGCAAGGCTAGAGCAATACTACCAGCAGTCTGAACCTGCCAGAAATCGTTATTCGCAGCTTATGGCAATCCCGGTCGAGCAAAACTCTATAAGTGCGGTAAGAGAGGGGCTCGTTAATAAAAACCGGGCATTGCTCGAGCACTACGAAGCTCTAAATTATTCTGGCAGGAAGGTCATTCATTTTATGCTGGATGCTGTTAAAAGAGCCGGAGTTAATGTTCAGATAGAACACTATTGGCTGGCTCCCTATCTTGTCAGACAGGATTTTCTCTCAAGAGTCAGATTGCCGGATCCGGACAAAATTGTTGCTGCAGCAAATTTGTTTGAGCAGCTGCGAGGCGCACATTCAAGACCCGCGGCAGAAGGCGAGGAAACAACAAGTAAAAACGCTTTAATTAGATCTTTAGAAGAACAGATTGGTCAAACTCTGGATTTAGCAGATGATGAGAGAGTAGAAGGAGTTGATCAAGAGCGCAATCAGAAAAACGGCTTAGATAGATCAGGGGATACGATTATTGATAAACTTTTAGAAAATGAGGTAATTGATCCGGCTCAATTATTTCCTGGGCAGGTGGATTTACAAACAGCTTTTCAACAGCTTGCTGAAGCTAAAAAACTTTTCAGGCCGGATAGTTATACTCGTACACGTCCAAAAGAGTATTATGATGCGCATACTGCATTTATGAAAGAATTAAGGAAAGCTTTGGGTATTGATTTTGCAAGTAACCAGGGTTCGTCCCGCGCATTAGACGCTGCTAAAAGAGACTTAGACACATTGATCAGTAATCCTGCTTCTTCTGTAAAAGAGTTAACTTTAGCTTTTCTCATGAGAAATAAATTAGCTGCCAACTGGGAAAGATTATTGGGTAACGATAACAGAAAAGAAGCACAGTATCTTTTTGATGGTGCAGGCAGGGCAGGGATTACATTTCCGCACCATACTGTTTTAAATCTTGCCAAACAGGGGGTATCTGTTCCAGCTGAAATGTTGCAAGCAGCACAAGAAGATTTTGTTGAGCAAAGGCGGGTTCGAGATCGAGAGTTTCATCATCGAGAAATCAGGTTGACGCCAAAAGAAAGAACACAACTAACTAGCTTGTTTGATCAACTAAGAGGCAAACACGGCCGGTTAAGAGGACGGTGGTTGGCAGCGCAGGAAAACTTGGGCTTGAGAGATAAAATCAGAGAAAGGAACAAGCTGGAAGAGCAGATCTCCCGGCTACTCAATTTACCCTATGATGATCATACAGCAACTCTTTTACACCAAAGAGCAATGCCAGTCAGATTTAGCCTGATTGCTGATAAACCTCAAAATCAGCCAGCCATTGTCTATCTCGTCAAAAGTCCATCTACAACTGGAGAGATCAGGGCAAGATTTACAAGGTGGCAGGATCAAGGATATCCTAATTTAGGTGATACCAAAAACGATCTGGATAATGCAATTTTGGATCTGGCTCTCACCACTGATATAAAAGGGATGTTAGTCCGGAGAAGAGAAGAGGCAGCTGACGCAAGAAGAAGATACCAGGAACTGATGGAAGCAGGCAACACACCTCTTGATCAGTTGATAGATGCATTTAGAAAAAATAACAGAGCAGAAATAAACAGACTGGGTGTGGAGAGAATTGCTAATGATAAATGGAATAATTATTGGGTTAAACTGGCTGAACAGGAAAACATGGGACTGCAGTTTAAAAATGGCAGGTGGGTGTTACAAAGGAGGTCTTAAAAGGATTTATGACAGAAGGCGAAAAACCATTTGATCTGAAAGTAGAGCTGGGTACGATGGATAAAGGTCAACTGCTCTCATTCCGTGATTTTTTAGATGCCAGGTTTCCTTCAGGCAGGCCGGTTGCTCAATCGGTAGTTCCTGCTCCGGCTGCCTCGGGAGCCGAACCCACTCCAGGTGCAGGCATCCTGCTTCGTCAGTCCCCACCTGCGCCTGCCAATATTGATCAACTTCGAGCGCAACAAAGAGAAGAACCAACAGGAGGATTATGGGGATCAGTAAAAAAAGTATTATCCGGGAGGCAAGAACAGCAACCTGCCAGACCAAAAGGTTTTGTGGAGACAATTGATGATATTCTGGCATCTGCCCAAGAAAGAGAGCAAAGAGTACCTGTGACTCCTGGCAGCCTGGCGCGATATATCCAAACAATACCTCTTCCTCAAGGAGCCGGCTTGCAAAATCTCACAATTGAGATTTTGGATAGACAATCAGCAAGGGCCCAGGGTGAAATTTCCAAGTGGGGCGAGAGCAGATTTATTGTTATGCTTGGGGCTGATCGCGAGGGCGGAGAACTGCAAGTTCGATCTCACGATCTAACCAGTGTAGCCGGTAGACACAAAGCTCATGTGGGAGAAATAAATGAGGCGCTGGGAAATATCATTTCCACTTTGAAAAAGCAGTTGGATGAACAAATTGCCGATAAAAGATGGCACACGGCCGGATTTGCCATTTTGGAGGAAGAGGGCGGTAAGAGAAACCTGGCCATCAGTTTTCAACGGGAGCCAACAGCCAAGGAGCAGGCAGTCGGGGAGGCTAGGGCCAATCTGGAGAAACATATTAATTTTCGAAAGCGCGTTGCCAACCAGACGGAGAAGATTAGTTTACGCGAAGCTTTGTCTGTTTCCGGTCAGCTTCAAGGTAAGGAAGAGGAGACTATTGAAGCCATGATTAGGAGGGGGTTGAGAGAGGATGTAGAGTTAATCATCAGCGGTCAATTGGCTCCGGATGAAGAACTGGTGCACAAAATACGCGAGATTTATCCAGAGGAGGAAGTAAGAGAAATAGAAAAGCTTATCGGTGAAAGGTTGGATCAGGCAGGAGATGAACCCTGGGTCTCTGCCTGGAGGGGCTATTTGCAGCCTGCTCCAGCTGTGCCTACAGCCGACCCGGCAGAACCACTCGCTGGAGTCCCAGCTCCGGAACCACCTACGGCAAGTCAAGCAGGTGAAGCAGCACGAGAACTTCCTGCAGGAATAGTCAGAATTAATGAAATTCTGCGGGGGGCTTCCGGGATTGAAGCTTCAGTGGATATTCACAACAGTGAATTGAGAGAATATCTAAAATCATTACATCTGCCTGGAAATTTGGAAATTTTGGATGCAGATACCTTTTGGTTTGAAGCAACTGGAGTATACCGTATTGGTCTATCTCTGCACCATCGTATTGAGGTGGTTGATGGACATGTCTATCGAGCTCTATATTTTTTAGAGTCTTCCCGATCAAGCTACCCCCGGATAATTGAAGATGGAGTTGAAGGAGCGGTTAGTCAATCAGCCCGGGAATTGGAAGATTATATGAGAAATCTGCCCGGGGAAATTGCCCAAAATCTTCAACCTCAACTTGAACAGGGCTGGGAGATGACAGGTATGAGAGTGGATGACAATGGACAACTATATTTTGATTTTAGAAAAATAGAGACGCCTGCAAAACCAGCCCCGGTTGCTGGGGCAGGAGAAGCCGATGCAGCCGCAGGACAAACAGAACCTGTTCCTCCAGCAGTTGATCAAACAGGAGAACCGGTTCCTGCGCAAGAAATAGGGCAACCTGAGACTAAGCAGAGGTTTATAGAATTGTGTAATAGATGGAAAGGTGAAATCGGAAGGCTTCATCTACAACGGCCTACACTAGTAGAGTTAATCTCCGCATTAAATAAGAGCAATGATTTGCAATTTACTGATTCTGGAGTTGAACAATTTTCCGATAGTGCTCGGAGACAGGTAGCCGATTTAATATTTGCAGATAAAATTTCTCCTGGTGATCCTATTTTGCAGGAGCTTTTTGGGTTGCTGGCAGAGGAAGAGACAGGGGCAATAACAGCCCTGATCGAAGAAAAACTGGATCAAACTAGGGATTGGATCTCGTCTTGGAGGGTATATTTGCATCCTGCAGGAGCAGCTCCGGCTGATGCCGAGGGAAAAGTTCCTCTTGCTGATCAGCTACAAGCGGCTACACAAGAAATAGAAGCATTAAAAATCCAGCGGACAGAGTTGGAAAAAGAACTTGATTATAAACAAAAGTGGGTTATTCTTCATTCTGAGCAATCAAGAGGATGGGAGGATCGAGCTTTCAAGATGAACGCCGAAGTAAAACTCTTACGATCGCTACTCGCTCAAGCCGAAGCTCAAGCAGCGGATAGATCAACTGCGCAAGAACCGCGAAGACAAACTAAAACACCATTTGAGGTGTTAGAAGTGCAGGAAGATGCCAGCAGGGAAGATATTATTAAGGCTTATCGAGAACTTCAGATGGCATTTCACCCTGATGCTGTAGGAGCAATCCTAGCACGGCAGAACATAGATCTCTATAGCAATCAAGGGAAAGGGTTTATCAGAATAGCCAATCAACGGGCGGCCGAAATTAATGTAGCCTATGCCACATTAAAAACGCAAGGAAAAGTATAAAAAGATTTGAGAATTAAAAATAAGTAAGTATATTCTGCGTCATGGTAAGCGCAGAGAAGAAGCTAGCATTAGGAATAGCGGGTTTGCTGCTGGCTTCCTGTATGGGAGCGGAGGCAAGCGAACACAGTGATCCTAGATGAAGCAGCCAAAATAAAATTCCGCATGCATATGGGGATTGGTTGATCGGTCGTCCTGATTTTACCGGTGACTACGCCGCTTGAATGGACTTTTGCCAATGTAGCGGCCTATTTTCTTTCCGCGCGTAATTTCTGCCTGTAGTGCTGAAATATCAACAATTCCTTCACTATCTACGGATACCTCGTCCAAAGGTCTGCCGGATATGACAGGCGTTCTGGATATTATTCCATGGGGTCTCTTGTGGACAGCATACTCAACATTATTAGGATTGCCCATAACGGCATTTTAAACAGATTTTCGTCAAAATTCAATGTTTATTTTTTAGTTGATTTGCGGGGGGATCTGGAAGTATACAAAAGCACGGTCACTCCAATAATCATTACCCATGTGGCAATGGTAGCAAGATCTAAAGCCTTTAACCAATTATCTGCAAACATAGATTATTCCTTTCTTAGCAAGTACAAAGAGAAATAGATATTACTTAGTATATTAACAATATAGACTAGATAGGTCAACAGTCCGATTTCAGGTTTTATAGCAGGTGTAATAAATGTTACCACAAACCAAGCCACAGCAACATTATTAAAGAAAGTTGACAGAGACTTCTTTTGATCCAGATTAAGCAGGATGATCATTTAAACAGCCCCCTGGCATATTCCAGATATTCCGGATGGCTGTTGGCGGCCATAAAATACCACCATTCCGCTCCCCAAAGATAAATTTCCTTGAAGCCTGTTTGGCGGGCAAATTCGATATTTTTTTGCAAGCTTTTTGGGGGAAATCTTTTGATTTGTTCCTCCAGGGGGGTTTGAGAAAGAGGCTCTCTGCTCCAGGGTTCTGTCTGCAGTTCTACAACAATGGTTTTTTTCCTAACCAGGTTTGCTTTAAGCCGGTAAAACCAGGGAGGAAAGGGATAATGAAACGAGCCAAAAATCGGAGTTTCCACTGTTCTATACAGGGTAATTCCCAAAATATCAGATAGCTTTGCCGGAGTAAACCATAATCTAAGTTCACCGGAATCGGTGATAATAACGGGTTTTTTGGTGAGGTTTTTGACAAACCCCACCTCTTTTTTCAAAAATTCCCGATCTGGTTTGGGACAAAGGCCAAAATCAAGCAAAGGCTCATTTTCTACTTGCCAAGCGGAAATAGTGGGATTTTGGTCATAATGCCTAATAACTTTTTCAAGCATTACCAATTGCTGATCTCTTAAATTTCGAATTTCGACTTGCTCGCTTTGAGCGAGTTTCGAGTCGAAAAGCGAATTTCGAATTTCCAGCCAATTTGGCTGGCGGCATTCTGGCCAGCGGGGGAGTTTATAGCCAATGGCTAAAAGTACCTTGGCTTGATTTTTCTCAGCCTCGTCAACATACCAGTCTAGCTTATCAAAATTAAATTTATCTTCTTCGCTTTCTATTTCATCCCAATAAGCAGACAAACGAACACTTTTTGTACCCAATTCTTGTAAAATAGATTGGTAGGTTAGTTTGGGGTTTAGTCCAAGTTCCAGGGCATATCGTGGGGAAAAAGAAACCCCAAAGCTGATTGGTTTTTGCAAGTTTTGCGAATCAGCTATTGTATTAACAATAACAAAAGCAGAAATTGCCAGTAATAGTATTATTCTTTTCATAGGCTTAACAAATAAACTCCTAAACTTAAAATCCCTGCTCCTAAAATTTTTTGCCAAACTACGGCTTTGGATAAATTTTCATCAAGCAGTTGGGGCGCTTTTTTGGCTAGAGCTAAAGACACCCCTAAAATAACCAGATACTGCATCCCAAACAAAGAATTAACTAAAGCAGGAGAAGCTAGTGATACGGCAAGTGCGAGCAAAAATCCCTGGGCCGCCCCCATGCTTTGCCCTGTTAAAAGCAGCAGGGAGGTTTTGTTAAAAAAATTATGTTTTTTGAGACTGGAAGCAAAAATCTGGTTTCTAAAATCAGGCATAAGCAAAAACAATAAAGCCGCGGCTGCTCCAAAAAAGCGCGTTAAAATAAGCCCGGTAATAAAGTTGCTTTGTAAAAACACTTCTTTTAGAAAAACATATGACAGGGCAAAGAAAAATCCGGAAAGAGTCATGGTTAAAAGCTGTTTTTGGGATTTAATTCTGGAAAACCACAGGTTAAAAGTTAAAATTGCCGTACCCAAAATTAAAACTAGGATGGCTATAAGCTGTGAGCCGCTGATAAGTTGATTAAAAAAAGTGATCCCCAGGATTAGAGCAAAAAGAGGATTAAATGCTCCTATTACCGGTCCGGCAACCGAAGCTTCCCCTGATTTTAAACTTTGGAAAAAAGTTAAAAGAGCCAGGGTAGCAGTGACTCCTGATAAAAAAGCAGGGAGGAGGATGCTGTTTTTCCACTCAAAGCCAAAAGGCAAAAGCAAAATGGCCAAAAGTCCCAGCATGCTGATGTAAAAAGTGTAAATTGCGGGTTTGGGAAGAGAGGTATTTAGTAGGATTTTATCAATCACCACTGCTCCGCCATTTAAGATATAACCTATGATGGCAATGGGCAGAAATCCAGTCATTCTTCTATTTTCTCCTTCAACACATCTTTAACTCTGATGCCGTGGCCCAGCAGTTTTAAGAGGTCATGGGGGATGCCGTTTCGTTTGATTATCTCGCTATAAACCTGGGCCGAATTGCGGGGGGTTCGCTTGAAAGTATCATAATCCACCTCCACTAGCCCAAATCTGGGGTCAAAGCCCAGATGCCATTCAAAATTATCAATTAAAGACCAGTAAAAAAAGCCCCGGACATTAACTCCTGCCTTAATAGCCCTGGACACTTCCTGAAGATACGCAATAAGGAACCTGTTGCGGCGGTCGTCATTGGTTGTGGCAATGCCGCATTCTGTAATATAAATGGGAATATCATCGGACAGGTCTGCCAAAACATCAAAAAGTCCTTCAGGATAAACTTCCCAGCCCAAATCAGAGATTTCGTGAATTTGCTGGAGTTTGTTAACAGGCTCGGGTATTAAGCCTTGATGTTTGAAACGGACATGAAAATAATAATTAATTCCCAAAAAATCATGGGTGCCTTTGGTTAAAAAATAAAACAAGTGATTAATAAAGATGTCGTTCAGGGTTACAGCCAGTTGTTCTGTTAGAGAATGTTTATGAAAGGCTTCAAAAGACATGACATTATTAGCCATGCCCACCGGCTTACCCGCGGGGTAGATTTGATGCAGGGCTTTGTAGGCTTTTTTGTGGGCAGAAGCAAGGTTTAAAAGGGTTTTGATTTGTCCAAGCAGACTTTTTTTGGCATGAGGCCAGGCTCGCACTATATAGGTTTCATAAACATAAACTCCGGGTTCATTAACGGTTATCCATAAATCAACAAATTCTCCAATTTCAGGAATAATTTTTTTGACAAACCGCTCAAAATATTTAACTGTCTGGCCATTTTCCCAACCGCCTTTATCTGCCACCCATTTGGGTAAAGTCACATGCCAAAGGGTCAGCATGACCGTGAAATTAAGTTTCTTAAGATACTTAAGTAACTTAACATAATGTTCTATTTCTTTTTGATCAAACTCTCCCTCGCTTGGTTCAATCCGCGACCATTCAATAGAAAGCCGGTGGGAATTGTGGTTTAAAGATTTGGCCAGGTCAAAATCCTGCTCATAAAGATTATATTGGTCAGAGGCTTGCCCTGCGCTTTTAAAATCTTCCCAGTCAGCATGGATGTTGCCTCCTTCCACCTGATAGGCAGATGTGGCAGCCCCCCACAAAAAGCCAGTGGGAAAATTCAAGGGTCCATGGTCATGTTTTTCTTCAGGTTCTTGAGGCATAACTCAATAGTAGAATATTTGACATAATTTTGCCAGTAGCCTACTATGATCTTATGGCCGAAATAACTGTTGCTTTGCCCCAGCCGCCCATAAGTGAGGTTCCCGGCCGGAAAATGGAGCATTTTCGTGAAGAATTGGTGGGTGTGTCTGTCCATCTTAAGGGAGGGGAGCAGAATTTTTCCTTTGCCCTGATGATTGATCCAAATGATCCCAAGGGCGAGCGGATTATCAATCTGCCTGATTCCCGCCCTGACAAAAATATCTTAAATGCAGATCAATGGCAACGGGTTGGTATTTTGCAACAGGAGAATGAGGGTAAGGGTGATTTTCTTGTTGTAACTATTGGTGAGATACAGCGGAGAGTTTCTAAGGCAGAGTTGAAAAGACAATCTTCTAAGGTGTGGTTAAATCAGACTAAAGGGTTTGAGGTGTTGGATTTTGATCCTAAAACGCATGAAGTTATTATTCACCAGATTAACCGTTTGGCTCCTCCCGTAGCCCGGGTTGTGGAGACAAAAAAATCCGGATGGGGCAAAAGGATTATTGATATTGTTCCTCCAATTGCCATTGGTCTTTCGCCAGCCCCCATATTGGAAGATCCTGCAGTTCGGCCGCCTATCATTGAAGAGCAGCCGGCAGGGTTGCCTTCCGAAGAGGCATTTACAGAAAGAGTTTTTCCCCTGCCCGAAACAGAAACCCCGGAACTTGATGAGTCTCTCCGCTGTCTGGCAACAAAAGAGTTTGTTATTAAAGCCGGAGGCAGTTTAACCCGGGCCTTGGTGGAAGTAAACGGGCTGGGGCGATACTTGAACGATGAGGCTAAATTGGATAAGGACCAGCTCTATAAAGATCTAATGTGTCTGATTGCCCGACCGGAAAACCTGACTGCTTTGCAAGAATCCGATCCTAAAATAGCAGATCTTTTACAAGCTTTAAACAGCCAAGAGTCAAGAAATTTAATCGGGCCGCTCACTGCCGATATGCTGTCTGAAGCTTTAGCCAAACTGAATACCAATGATCCTGCCCGCAGGCATCTTTCTGATCAGCTGGTAATTGTCCAGCCCGGCCAAACTATCCAGGTACCTCAATTTAGCTACCCGGGGGAGTAAATTTAAGAGAAAGCCAATTTGGCAGGGGCGGGAGGAGTCGAACCTCCAGTCCGGGATTTGGAGTCCCGTGGTTTACCGTTAACCGACGCCCCTTTGTACAAAAGTATTGTAGATTGTGGTCAGTTCTTTTGCAACTTTAGCGTCATAGTAGCTTACTGATACACAACCAGAGTAATTCACATGCTTCCGCTTACCAGTATTAGGTTTTAAGTATGATCTATGAAATTGCTTAAAAGGAATTTTAGTGACCTTTTTCCAAAAGTTCTTTTGCTTTTTTTCAAGGTGATATTCATGTAGGTGCATGAGAATTCTTAGCTTGGATTCATCAATTTTAAAACCTATTCTTAATAGATTAAGAAATAACCTTATTAAAGAGGGGTCTGAATTTGTAAATTTAACTGATGTGGTACTTTTAGAGCCTTCACACCAAAAGAGGAGCGCACAACATAGTTTACATATCTCCGGAGTTATTAAGATTCTTGATAATAATTGAGTAGCTTCATTATTTAAAATCTTTTGTTGTACAACCCTTTTCTTATGTGCAGTCTCCATACTTTTATATTGTCCTAAAATTCTGCGTTTTTTTAATCTTTCTTGGGCTCTTGAGGATAGTAAAATACCACTAAGCCACATGGAGGAGGTGCTCTTTGCAATATTAAAAATTTTTGCAATTTCTTTAATAGAGTAACCCTGTTTCCTTAAGTGCGTAGCTTTTTCCTTAACTTCTATTCGATAAGCCATAGGTTGTATAACTATATTAGATGGTTTGATTTTAATTTGTCAACGAGGAAATTTTGGAGACCAGTGCTCTACCAGTTGAGCTACACGCCTAAATCTATTCAATTGTACTTTAAGGCATCTTTAGTTGCAAATGAGTTTCCTGTGGGGTAAAATCTCAAAAATATGCGGGATTTGGAAAAAGAGTTAAAAGCAGCTACTTCTGATCAAGATATTCGAGATTTATTCCGAGGAGTTTCTTGTGATTTTTTTAGAACACATATTAAGGGAGAAGATGCGTTATTAGGGCAGATTGGGCCTGTGGCAAGGCAGGAGGGTTTTCACTATTCTCCCAGACATGCTTTGGAATTTGCCGAAACTCTAGATAGGCTCGTTCCTATTGGAACTTTAATTGTCCCAACTGTCAGAAAACGCGGAAATCCTTTAAGATACTTTTACTATTTAAATAGCCATCAAGAAAGAGTTAGGCTAGCTTTGCATGAAAGCGCTAATTTGCAGGAATTCAAATTGGCAAATCTAGTTTCTCAAATATGTGGTGAGCCTGAAAAGCTGCCTTTAATTCATGATTTGTATGATCCTGATCAATTTCACCGGACCGCAGTAGCCCTAAGAAAAATAGGTTTGCGTGTCGGTCCCCATAATGTGACAGTGGAAGGAGTTTTATTACCAGGCTGTACACATACGGTTTTTAGTATGAAAGCATCATTTGGAAGAAATCATGGCAGTTTAAGTTATTTTCACCATACAGGAGAAGAAGATACTTTACTTGAATTTGCCAAACAAAACTGCCAGAGAAAGAAAAGCATCTAATCCAGTTTATTTGTTTCCGTATGTTCCGTATGTCGGCGGCAGTGTTTACAAAATTTACTCAAAGTTAGTTTTTCTTTGCTGTTGATAGTGTTTTTTGAGCTGATGTAATCCCTGTTTTTGCAAACAGAACAAACAAATGCTATTAATTTTCTGTTACCTTTTTTTGCCATAGGGAACAGTATAACATATGTGAGCGAGTATATCACATCGTGTCCTAGTTCACTACTTTTGAGACAACCTCCTTTCTTTTAAATTCTGGTAAGGTGACAAATACTCCAAGGACTGGTGTGGCCTGACTTGATTGTACCAGACAAGCCA
>Ga0209211_10000802_pt1 | contig 62574 bp, 74 predicted proteins | sample RifGroA2_FD_183992 | JGI IMG/M metagenome (GOLD analysis project Ga0209211, IMG submission 183992) | Groundwater microbial communities from Rifle, Colorado, USA - Groundwater A2 (SPAdes) (version 2) | ecosystem: Environmental > Aquatic > Deep subsurface > Groundwater | place: Rifle, Colorado... | reverse complement strand
TGGTTATTATGGCCTTTGGGACGGCGGTCTTGTGTTAGTTAGTGTAATTGATGCATTCGTACTAACAACCAAGGCAGTAGACCCACTAACAATTAATTTTGCATACGCAAAGCTTACTGAGTCATCTGACGCAGCAGCACCCGATCAGGAGACCAGTAATTCTGATTTTGATAGTGATGTATACATATTACAGGCTTCAATCACACCATCAGATGCCATAAAAGGCGGCGCATATCTCTTGTATAATAGAGACAGAACCACTATAGGTACTACAAATGGAGTTGGCACAAGAACCCCATGGTGGGTGGGCGCTGGTCTGGATGCAAAATTAGACCAGATTAATTTAAAGGCTCATGCTGCATATAAAGGTGGTTCGTGGGAAAACGGATGTCAGTCCAGCGGCGCTGGCGAAGGCACTTGCGGTCTGACCGCAGGTGGCGCTGACCTTGACTACAGCGCTTATGCAATTGATGCTGATGCAAGTATTAATCTTGGTCAGGCAACAGTAGGCGTTGTTGTTGGTCTCGGTAGCGGCGATGACAGCTCTCAGGATACAGAGAGAAATGACTTTACAGCAGTTGCAGGCGCATATGGCGTGCAGCTCGGCCAAAGGCCGGCCATATTCTTTGACAGCGGTGAGGTCTCCAATGGAGGCGTAACCCTTGATGAGACTTATGCAGATGGCGCAGCAAATACTATTGACAGGTCAACACTTGGCAATATTAGATTTGCCCAGATATACGGCTCTTTCAAGGCATCAGATGAGCTTACAGTAAGCGGTCTTGCTGCGATGTTCTGGCGTTCAGAGGATGGCGAGAAAACAGGCGCAACGACTTCCACTTCATGGGATAGTGAACTCGGAACAGAGGTAGACCTGACTGCTGTCTATAAGCTCTATAAGGAGCTTGCGCTGGTTGCGCAGGCAGCGTGGTTCCTCCCTGGGGAAGGTATCCTTACCAATAAGAGCCAGGCTGGAAATCATGAAATTGGCAGCTATGCAACTGATGATGCAGTAAGCGAGTACTTTGCAAAGATTCAGTATGACTTTTAAATAATTCACCCTCCCCTTTGTCCCCTCCCGTCAAGGGAGGGGAGATAAAATTTCCCTCTCCCCTTGCGGGAGAGGGTAGGGTGAGGGGAAAAGTTCTCAAAAAAAGGGCGGGCTTAAAACCCCGCCCTTTTTTATTGTTTGGATTGAAGATTCATATTGATTTGCGTTGACAACTTTTTTGTGTGGTGTTATGTTTACATTATGAAGAAATACGAGAATCTTGCGAAGGCAATTTATGATATTGGGAAGTATACCTTTACAGCATTAGTAGTGGGGCAATTCATTTCTTAAAAATTTAACTGGGTATTTATGGGCGCTGGGTCTATATTTTCAATATTGGCTTTTTGGCTCGCTATAAAAATAGAGCGGATAAAGGAGGAAGGCAATGGATAATATGACAATTAGCGCAATTATCCTCTTTGGAGGCGGTATTATTGCATTGTTAGTCCTATATTTATATATTAAGGGACAAGAGCAGAAAAAACACAGGCATTGATAATCACTCTATTTTTACATTGCCGCCTGATGAATAGGAGGTGTTATATATGGATCCGCTATACATTCTGCTTGCCGGTATTATCATAATAGCCTTGGTATTCCTTATTATTTTTAAGATTGAGGATTACAAGGAAAAACAGCATCCGAAACATCCTTGATATGCCCTCCTCTGGTTCAATCTTCTTGGTGTATTTTTTACAATAGTTACTTTGGTCATTGCTCTCATTATGAAGAAGGAGGGAGATTGATATGGATATTCTTGGATATACTTTCTTGGGTCTTTCAATTGCTGTAATAGCTTTTTACCTCTTTGTTCGCTACACAGAAAAACACCATCCGAAACACCACTGACCTTTTGCAGCAAGGAGGGTGGGCTCTGCCAAAGGATTGAGTTACAGATGTAACTCAAGGTGTAGGGGAAGGGCGCCTGTCCCCGAATAGCTTCTATCGGGGATGTCCCCTCCCAACGGGAGACCACAAGGGTCTCCCCTACATAGAAGATACCGTAGGGTGGGCTCTGCCCACCAATGCTTTCAAAAAAGGGCGGGGTTTAACCCCCGCCCTTTTTTTATAGCCCGTTAATTAGCCCGTTAATTTCCCATTGCAGCAGGTAAAAAAATCCACTATAATAAGAGCCTCTTGCGAAATTACCTGTCATCTCCGAATGATCCTATCGGGGATATGGTTTTTGCTTGAATAAAACCAGATTCCCGCTCAAAAGCGCTGCGGGAATGACAAAAAATAGAGTTTTGAAAGAGGCTCATAATTTTACCCTCTGTATAGTGTAAAGGTTTTTTATGCCATCATCTGTCGTAAGCAACATTTAAAACTTGAGACTTGCAACTTGAAACTTGTATTTTTGCGAGGGTGGCGGAACTGGCAGACGCGCCAGACTTAGGATCTGGTGGGCAACCGTGGGGGTTCGACTCCCCCCTCTCGCACCACGCTGAGCGTGGTATAGGCACGCTAAGCGTGCCACCAAAGACATCCTATAAATCATGATGTCTGATTACACAGATTAAGGAGGATTAAGGAGTGAAGGTATCAATCGAGGATTTAAGTCCTATAAAAAAGAAGATACTTGTAGAGGTTTCTTCTCAGGATGTAGATAAGGAAATGGACGCAGTCTATCAGGAGCTTAGTGAAAAGGTCTCTATAGACGGCTTCAGAAAAGGCAAAGTGCCCAAAGGAATACTAGAAACCCGGTATAAGGAATATGTGCTTGGAGAAGTGGTATCTAAGGTTATTGAGACTTCCTATCCACAGGCTATTAGAGAGAACAGCCTATCCCCTGTTTCCAGGCCAGATATAAATGTTAAGGAAGGCATAGAAAGAGGCAAACCCTTTTCATACACGGCAACTGTTGAGGTAAAACCTCCTATTAAGATAGAAGGTTACATTGGCATGGAGCTTAAGAGGGAAACGGTTACAGCTGATGATGATGATGAGGTGGAAAAGGCCCTGGAGGCGCTGAGGGAAAGAAATGCCTATTATAATGAAGTAGACAGACCAGCTCAGGAAAATGATGCGGCCCTAATTGATTTTGAGGGGTTCATAGACGACAAGCCTATTAAGAATGGAAAGACATTTGATTTTTATACTGTAATAGGCGCAAAAAGGCTTCTCCCTGACCTTGAAAATGCAATGATAGGGATGAAAAAAGGCGAGGAAAAAGAGGTCAAGGTAAAATTCCCTGCAGAATATAGCGAGAAAGAGCTTGCTGATAAGGAGGCGCTCTTTAAGCTTAAGGTTAAAGCAGTTAAGGAACGGGACATGCCTAAACTTGATGACGAATTTGCAAAGGACTTAAAGCTTGACAATCTTGCGCAATTAAAGGATAAAATAAAAGAAGGGATAAGGCTTGAAAAAGAGGCGGCAGAAAGGGCAAGGCTTAAAAAAGAGATACTTGAAAAGCTTATTGAAAGAAATAGTTTTGAAACACCGCCTTCGCTTGTGGCAAACTATTTACAGTCAATGATTTCCCGAACAATGGAAGGCATTAAACAAGGGAAGCTCAAGGTTGAAGATCCGACAGAGGCGACTTATGAGAAATTGCGCGATAAATATGCAAAGGTGGCTGAGACAAGGGCTAAAGAAGAGATAATACTGGATGCTGTGGCAAAACATGAGAACATATCCGTTACTGCAGAGGAGCTGGATTTGAAGGTAAAGCAAATAGCCCAACAAAGTTACCAGAACTTTGATAGCCTTAAAAGGCAGCTTATAGAACAAGGCACTGACAGCATTCTGATGGCAGAAATTTTAGAAGATAAGGTGTTTGATTTTATAATAGGAAAGGCAAGATGATTTATGATTTACGAATTACGAATTACGATTTAAAATCTAACAGGCTGCTGAAAAACTCTTTTTATGTCATTCCCGAAGCCTGCCCCTGAATGCTCCCCGATTAAATATTTCGGGGACAAGTTTAATCAGGGGTTTTTATCCGTCCCCGAGTGACTCTATCGGGGATAGAACCATTCGGGGACGAATCCAGTTGTTGTAACCCCCGATTGAATCTGTCGGGGGCAACAAGTTATGGATTCCTGCTTCCGCAGGAATGACGGCTTGGAGTGCGAATATATACTTTTTTAGCAGCCTGCTAAAATCGTAAATCGAAAATCGTATATTAAAAACGGAGGCACAATGACACTCATCCCAATGGTAGTTGAACAAACAGGACGGGGTGAAAGGGCATACGACATATACTCAAGGCTATTAAAAGACAGGATTATCTTTCTTGGAACAGCCATTGACGATGATGTCGCCAATCTTGTTATTGCCCAGATGCTCTTTCTGGAATCTGAAGATCCTGACAAGGAAATACATCTTTACATAAACTCACCTGGCGGGATTGTCAGCGCTGGCCTTGCCATATACGATACCATACAGTATGTGAAACCAACCGTTTCAACTATCTGCATGGGCCAGGCAGCAAGCATGGCAGCGGTCCTACTGGCTGGCGGGGCAAAGGGAAAGAGATTTGCCCTACCCCATTCAAGAATCTTGATACACCAACCCCTTGGAGGGGCCCAGGGGCAGGCCACTGATATAGGGATTCAGGCAAAAGAGATACTGCGGTTAAGGGAAGAATTAAATTTAGTCCTTGCAAGGCATACAGGCCAGTCTGTAGAAAAGATAAGTCGTGATACTGACAGGGATTTTTTTATGACTGGTGAACAGGCGAAAGAATATGGTATAATTGATTCAGTAATAGATAAGAGAGGAACGATAACAGGTATTTAAACATGCTTTAGCAGGAATCTATTTCTGAGTTGCATAAGCTCCAGTTTGTCATTCCCGCAGAGCCTGCCCCTGAATGTATCTATCGGGGGTATAAAGCGGGAATCCATAATATGAAACTCACATGACCTTCGGTCACAAAGGGGGATGAAAATGTTGCTTCATTTTGTCATTCCCGAAGTATTTATCGGGAATCCAGTCTTTGCCTTTTATACTTTATCTGGATTCCCGCTTAAGACATGCGGGAATGACAGATTTGGAGGTATTTTCAGGTGAAACATTTTCGGGACAAACGTTAATTTATGCAAGTAGACACTATTTAGCAAGCATACCAGAGGAGGTTTTATGATTGACAAAAAAAGGGGAAGCGATGCGCTAACGTGTTCATTCTGCGGCAAAAGTCAGTCAGAGGTAAGAAAGCTCATTGCCGGTCCCATGGTTTATATATGTGATGCATGCGTTGAGCTTTGCAACGACATCATAGCCGAAGAATATGAAAAGGAAGGGATTTCTCATGCAAGGGAAGCTACTGTTCCAAAACCAGCAGAGATAAAAAAGATTCTCGATGAATATGTCATAGGCCAGGAAAAGGCAAAAAAGATATTGTCAGTCGCAGTCCACAATCACTATAAGAGGATTGAAAGCAAGGAAAAGAAATTTAATACAGGCGGTGTTGAGCTCCAAAAAAGCAACATACTCCTGTTGGGGCCGACCGGGTGCGGGAAAACACTCCTTGCGCAGACGCTCGCAAAGATATTGAATGTGCCTTTTACTATAGCAGACGCTACAACATTAACAGAGGCAGGCTATGTAGGAGAGGATGTTGAAAACATAATTCTCAGCCTCTTGCAGAATTCTAACTATGAAATTGACAAGTGTCAGAAAGGCATTGTTTATATAGATGAAATAGACAAGATTTCCAGAAAATCAGACAGCCCTTCTATTACAAGGGATGTATCCGGAGAAGGCGTCCAGCAGGCCCTGCTAAAGATAATTGAAGGCACTATTGCGAATGTCCCTCCAAAAGGCGGCAGAAAACACCCGCAGCAGGAGTTTCTGCAGATAGATACCACAAATATCTTATTTATCTGTGGCGGGGCCTTTGACGGCCTGGACAAGATTATTCATCAAAGGATAGGCAAGAAATCCGTTGGCTTTGGCGCAGATATCAAAAAGAAGACCGAACGAAATGTAAATGAACTATTGCGCGAGGTTCAGCCAGAGGATTTGCTAAAATACGGCTTAATACCTGAATTTGTCGGCAGGTTGCCGGTCTTAGCTGTGCTTGATGAGCTGGATGAAGCTGCGCTTATAAAGATACTTACAGAGCCTCGCAATGCGCTTGTTAAACAATATCAGAAGCTTTTTGAATTTGAAAATGTTAAGCTCAAATTTACAGACAATGCCATGGTTTCCATTGCTAAGGAGGCTATGAAGAGAAAAACAGGGGCAAGGGGGCTGCGGGCAATCTTGGAAAATGCAATGCTTGATGTAATGTATGAAATGCCTTCACAGACCTCTATAAGGGAGTGCGTTATCAACGAAGATATGATACTTGGCAAGGGCGAACCGATATTGGTCTATGAAAAGAAGGTAGAATCTGCATGAAAACACCCCTCACCCATCCGTCTCCCCTTGAGGGGAGAGGAGAAAGGTGAGGGGTGAATGAGGGGTGAAATAAATGATTTTTAATAGCAATAAAGACACAATAGAAAATGTAAAAGAATTATCAGTGCCGCTTATTCCTCTGAGGGATATTGTTATATTCCCGCACATGGTAGTGCCGCTTTTTGTTGGTAGAGACAAGTCAATCAAGGCGCTGGAGCTTGCGATGACCCAGGACAAGAGCGTCCTGCTTGCTGCGCAGAAAAAGGCAAAGACCGATGACCCTGCGCAGGATGATATATATAAGGTTGGCACCCTCGGTAATATTCTTCAGCTTTTAAAGCTGCCTGATGGGAGCGTAAAGGTTCTTGTAGAGGGAAAGAAAAGGGCAAGGATAAAGGAGTTTCTTCCATCACCTGAATGCTTTATAGTTAAGGTTGATGAGGTAAACGAAGAATTGGATGACACATTAGAGACAGAGGCTCTTACAAGGAACTTAGTAAAAGCCTTTGAGACCTATGTAAAGCTTAATAAAAAGATACCTCCTGAGATGATTATGTCTGTATCTTCTATGGAAGACCCAGCCAGGCTTGCGGATACAATTTCCGCGCACCTCGTAATAAAACTCCAAGAAAAACAGGCCATACTTGAACTTATAAATGTCACCCATAGGCTTGAAAGGCTTTATGGCATTATAGAGGGTGAAATAGAGATACTTGAGGTGGAGCAGAGGATAAGGCAACGTGTAAAGAAACAGATGGAGAAGACTCAGAAAGAGTATTATCTCAGCGAACAGATGAAGGCTATACAGAAAGAACTCGGAGAAAAGGATGAATTCAAAGGCGAACTGCAGGAACTCGAGGAACGGATAAAATCGAAAAAGATGTCCAAAGAAGCCACAAAGAAGGCAAAACAGGAATTGAAAAAATTAAAAATGATGTCTCCTATGGCTGCTGAGGCTACAGTAGTCAGAAATTATCTTGACTGGCTGCTGTATCTTCCCTGGGCAGAGTTGACAGAAGAGAAGCATGATATAAATGAGGCGGAAAAGATACTCGAAGAAGATCACTATGGCCTGAAACATGTTAAAGAAAGGATAATAGAATATCTTGCTGTTCATGGCCTTGTTGCTGAGTTAAAAGGACCAATCCTTTGTCTTGTAGGCCCCCCAGGTGTTGGTAAAACATCTTTGGCAAAGTCCATTGCAAGGGCTACAAACAGAAAATTTGTCCGTTTATCCTTAGGCGGGGTAAGGGATGAAGCAGAGATAAGAGGACATAGAAGGACATATATAGGGTCTATGCCCGGAAAGATAATACAGTCCCTGAAAAAGGCAGGGGCGAATAACCCTGTCTTCCTGTTAGACGAGGTTGATAAGATGTCTACAGATTTCAGAGGCGACCCTGCATCAGCCCTATTAGAGGTTTTAGACCCTGAACAGAATCACAGCTTCAATGACCATTATCTTGACTGCGATTATGACCTCTCAAAGGTGATGTTTATAACCACTGCCAATAGCGTTCAGGGAATTCCCTATCCGCTCCTGGACAGAATGGAGATAATACGGATAGCTGGCTACACAGAGTTAGAGAAAGCGAACATTGCTGAAAAATTTCTAATGCCGAAACAGATTAAGATCCATGGCCTTTCCAATAAAAATCTTGAGATCCCGGAAAGCGCAATACTTACCATCATCAGAAGATACACGAGAGAAGCAGGGGTGCGAAATTTAGAAAGAGAGCTTGCATCAATATGCAGAAAGGTTGCCAGGGAGGTCTTAAAGAAAGGTAAAGACATAAATATAAAACTCTCTGCTAAAAGCATAGCCAAGTTTTTGGGTGTTCCAAAATACCACTATGGCAAGATAGAGGAAAAAGATGAGATAGGTGTTGCAACTGGTCTGGCATGGACAGAGACAGGCGGCGAGCTTTTATCAATAGAAGTGACAGTAGTGCCTGGCAAGGGCAAGCTCATTATAACAGGTAAACTCGGCGATGTAATGCAGGAATCTGCTCAGGCGGCTCTTACTTACATCCGCTCAAGGGCGGATATTCTGGGATTGGAAAAGGATTTCTATCAAAAGGTTGATATACATATTCATGTCCCTGAAGGCGCTATACCAAAAGATGGCCCCTCAGCAGGCATTGCCATGGCTACAGCAATAGCCTCAACGCTTATGAGAGTTCCAATAAAAAAAGATACTGCAATGACAGGCGAGATTACTCTTCGAGGAAAAGTTCTGCCTATTGGTGGTCTAAAAGAAAAGATTCTCGCTGCCCACAGGGGGCTAATACCAAAGGTTCTTGTGCCAAAGGAGAATGAAAAAGATATAAAAGAAATACCTGCTACTGTATTAAAGAAGGTAAAAATTTCCTTTGTTGAACATATGGACGATGTATTAAGACAGTCGCTTGTCATGGAAAAGGTAGAAGAGTTGTTTAAAAAGAAAAGCGATGTATATCAGAAAGAAGAGGTTCAGGATACAACACCCAGCGACAGGATTATAACGCACTAAAATGCTTTCTTTTAGGGCGATTTTACCAACAATTTTCTTGACAGAATAAAGGAAAGCTGTTATAGATTACACTCTACGCTACTACGCTAACTCCTTAACTAAATTTCTCAATGAAGAAGGTATAAAATTATATAGATAAAAATCTTGTGAACTTCACAATTTAAAGGAGGATGGTTATGACAAAGGGTGATCTCGTTGGTGCAATCTCAAAAGAGGCTGGGATTACAAAGGTTGCTGCTGAAAAGGCAGTAACAGCCTTTACAGGAGCTGTAACAAAGTCACTAAAAAAAGGCGATGCAGTAAGTCTCGTTGGGTTCGGGACATTTTCTATCTCAAGAAGAAAGGCAAGAAAGGGACGGAACCCCCAGAATGGAAAAGAGATTAACATCCCTGCTGCAAAGGTTCCAAAGTTTAAGGCTGGAAAGTTACTGAAGAGCGCAGTAAGATAATTTCTCTTACTCTTATAAATCAGGAATTGGGAATAGCAAAGAATCATCTTTCCTACTTCCTGATTTCTATTTCATATACCTTCTTTTTCAGTTATTTGGGCGGATAGCTCAGTTGGGAGAGCGCAGCCCTTACAAGGCTGAGGTCACAGGTTCAATCCCTGTTCCGCCTACCATGTTAAAACAGTAAGCAGTATGCGGTATGGAGTAAACAGCAAAAACAAATTGTAACTGCCTACTGCTTACTGCCTACTGTTTTACACTTGGGGCCGTAGTTCAATTGGTTAGAGCACCGCCCTGTCACGGCGGAAGTTGCGGGTTCGAGCCCCGTCGGCCCCGCCAGATTTAGCCTGGCATGGATTCGACTCATTTATCAGGTCACTTTCAGAGTACCGCCAGATTTGAAACCCCTCTTTCTTAGTTCCTAAATTTAAGGATTTGGAACAAAGAGGGGTTTTCATTTATTGGAATATAGCTTTATCTATCACCCTTGAGGTTTAGACATGATTAATATGTTTCATCTATATAAAACCTATGAAGGGACAATATCTGCTTTAACAGATATCACTTTAAAGATTGATAAGGGTGAATTTATTTTTATAACAGGGGCAAGCGGCGCTGGCAAATCAACATTATTAAAACTCATGTTCTGCATAGAAAGGCCTACCCAGGGACAGATTATAATAGCAGGAAAAAATATATCAAGATTTACTGAAAGAGACATCCCACTTCTCAGGAGGAAGATGGGTTTTGTTTTTCAGGATTTTAAACTTCTAAACAATAAAACTGTTTTTGACAATATTGCGCTTGCCCTAAGAATTACCGGCGTGACCAATAGGGAAATAAGCAAAAAAGTGCTTAAGGTTCTGACCTATTTAGGACTTCAACACAGAGCAAATTTCAAACCTCTGATGCTTTCAGGCGGTGAACAGCAAAGGGTGGCCATTGCCAGGGCGCTGGCAAAAGAACCCTCCATTCTCTTAGCTGACGAACCTACTGGCAATTTAGACCCTGAACGGGCTATGGATATAATTAACCTTTTTAATGATATAAACGCCAAAGGAACTACTGTTATCGTGGCAACTCACGACAGGGCTCTCATAGATAAATTTAGTAAGCGGACAATTTACCTTGAAAAGGGCAAGATAGTTAATTAAAAGGATTCTATCCCATGAATACTCTTCGGTGGGCCATATATTTCTTTTCTGAAACACTTCGTACTATAAAAGAAAATCCTACAACCACATTTATAACAGTCATAACTATTGCCATCTCTCTGACAATATGTTGTCTATTTTTCGGCGTCTTTATAAACCTTAACAAAATGCTCAGCAGTATGGGCGGTGAAATCCAAGTTATGGTCTATATAAAAGATGATATATCAAGCGAAACCTTACAAAATATTAAGGAGCAAATTACAAATATGCCAGAAGTAGAGGCATTAGAGTATATTTCTAAAGAAAAGGCCTTTTCAATTTTTAAAAACGACTTAAAAGGACAAACTGGCATATTAGAAGGCTTGAATACAAATCCCCTTCCATCATCACTCGAAATCAGGATGAAAAAAGATTACAGAAATCCTGCTGGCATCAGCCGCCTTGTCGCAAGGCTTAAACTTATAAATGACATTGATGATATTCAGTATAGTAAAGAATGGATAGATAAATTATTTGCATTTATCAGATTTGTGGAGGCATTTGCTTTAATAATAGGCAGCTTCATTCTTATGGCTACATTATTTATCATATCAAATACGATACGACTCACAATCTATGCCAGAAGAGAAGAAATTGAAATAATGGAGTTCCTTGGGGCAACTAATATATTCACAAAAACGCCATTTATTATAGAAGGTATTATTGAAGGCTTCTTAGGTGCGATATTATCTATCGGCATGCTCTTTATAGTAAGTTCAATACTGATAGCAAAAACACCTAAAATCTTTGCTCCGCTGTCAACTCTGCCATTCCCAGTTATCTATCTTATTTCAGGAATCATTGCGAGCGGAATTGTTCTTGGCTTAATTGGCAGCAGCATCTCTCTCCGAAGATTTCTAAAGAACTAATAGCATTCTCCCACAAAATAAAAAAGCTGAAGTGAGACCGTAAGCCGGATTCTGTGTCCCCCTCCCCCCTCTCCAAGAGGGGGGGAGGGGGTAATAGCCATTCATCTGGGATGCTGATTGCTCAGCACCTCAAGCGACCAACCCGAAGACGCGCCACGTATAGTGGCCATGGACGGGCAATCCTTATACGTCTTCCTATTTGGCCTTGCTCCATGAGGGGGTTACCAAGCCCCCGATGTCACCATCGGGGCTGGTGGGCTCTTACCCCACCGTTTCACCCTTACCCGCCGAGACTTCGTCTCGGAGTCAAAGTTCTTTTGTCATGAGTCATAAGCAAAAACTAATGACTTCTGACTGTAAACTAATGACCCCAGCCTTCGGCTGGCAGGCGGTTTATTTTCTGTGGCCCTGTTCCCTACCCCCACACCTATTGAATAAGTATGGGGGCGGTCGCTGTTAGCGACCTCCCTGCCCTGCGGAGTCCGGACTTTCCTCCATCCGACCCCCTTAATAAAGGGGATTGGACAGCGGCTATCTCATCTCACTTCAGCGAATCTTATATAACAACACCAGCCATCGCGTCTATTGCTTGATTGGCAAGCCTATCAGCTTCTTTGTTCTTTTCTCGCACTATATGTATGATATCATACCTATCAAACTCCTTCAATAGAGCCATAGCCTCTTTGTATAGCGGCTTAAGCCCCTCGCTCTTTATCCTATACTCCCCTTTTATCTGCTTTACGATAAGCTCTGAATCAGCAAATATCTTAACCTCCCTTACGCCAATTGTCTTTGCCTCCTTTAATGCGGAGAGGATGGCATGATATTCTGCTTCATTGTTTGTAGCCCTTCCAATGTATCTCCCCTTTTTTATGATAACCTTTTCGTCTTCTGCGATAATGACAAACCCTATCCCAGCCTCACCAGGGTTCCCCCTCGCTGCTCCATCTGTATAAATATTGACTAACTTTTGAGCTTTAAATGTTTCTGCAAGATTAAAGAGAAAAGCCTGTATTTGCTTTTTAGACACTTCAGTAATGAGCTGAGTTGTCTTTGTAAAATCAAGCGTCTCAGCTAATGTTTTAAGAATTCTGTATTTAAGCTCATCCTTCACTTTTTAAGTCAACTTATAAGCGCAGATATGATTAATATTATCATGAATTGGACGCCTTGGGATGCCAGTAAAGTATACGGTGGCAGTGAGGGCAAAAGATAAGGTCTGAAGAGCCTTTTTGCAGCTGAATATACGCCTGTGGCGGGATATTCATATAACAGCCCCGGCAGGTGCCAGCCTCTACAGCTACTATTGCTATACCCTGCCTTTTTCGCCTAATTGTTTCATATTGCTTTAAAAGCGCAGAAGAAATGTCTTTAGCAATTGCCAGCCTTTCATCATCTATTTCTTTGAGTCTTTTTTGCCAGTGTTCTTTATTTGTAATAATAGAGGTGCTTTTTTCTTCAAGCTCTGTTTTTCTCTGCAGCAGTTTGTCCTCTTCTGTCTTCATAAACCCAATTTTCTCATTTATCTCTTCATTAAATTTACCAATTTCATTTTCCTTTGTCTGCTTTTCCTTTTTTGCTGCGCTCGTTTCCTTTGTAACAGCGTTAAACTCCTTTTCATTCTTTACATTTTTAAGCCTATCCTCATTTCTTTTTATCCTCTCTGCGCAAACAGCCACTTCGTCTTCTAATAACCGTCTCGCTTTTTCTAATTCATCAAGCTCTGTCTTTAATGATGTTAATTTACCCTCATGCTGAGTGATATCTTCAGAAATCCTTTCTATATCCGCATTGTATTGCCTCTCTTCCTCATGTATCAGACCAACCTGAATATCAATCTCCTGAACTTTTGCAAGTAACAATAATTGGTTTTGCAAAGAATTTCCCTCTAATTTGTATTTTTACTGGGGATACGCTTAGTGTAACTGACTAAGCTGGCCACCCCTAAACCAAGTTTAATTGGTGGGCCCACCTGGACTCGAACCAGGGACCAACCGGTTATGAGCCGGTGGCTCTTCCAACTGAGCTATGGGCCCTATCTGAAATTTAATAATATATAATAAAGAAAACCTCTAACATTGTCAAGATTTCATATCAAAGAAAAAATATATCCTCGCTATACAACTCCAGCCTTTAATAGGTCATGCAGGTGAACAATGCCAACCACCTTATCCTCCATTTTATCTTTGTAGACAAATAAAGCTGTTATAGAATAATCCTCCATCATTTTCAATGCTGATTCAGCAAAAGCGTGCTTTTCTATTCTCTTAGGATTTTTTGTCATCAAATTTTCTACTTTCTTATGAAGGATATTATCCCCCTTTTCAAGCGCCCTCCTCAAATCACCATCAGTAATAGCACCAATGAGACGGTCCTTTTTATCTATAATACCTGCTATACCAAACCTTTTTGCAGTTATCTCAAGTATTGCCTCCTTCATTAATGAGCCAACCCTAATCATCGGAATATTGCTACCTGTATGCATAAGCTCCTCAACCCTCAAAAGCCTTCTGCCAAGACTACCTCCTGGATGTAACAATGCAAAGTCCTTTTCATTAAAACCTTTGGTTTCAAAAAGCGCAACTGCCAGGGCATCTCCCATAGCGAGAGCCGCAGTAGTAGATGCAGTTGGGGCAAGACCAAGAGGACACGCCTCCTTCTTTACCCCTATATTCAGGACAACATCCCCTGCCTTTGAGAGGGTTGAATTGACATCACCGGTCATTGCAATCAACTTTGCGCCCATCCTTTTAATTAAGGGAATGATTTTCACTATCTCTTCTGTCTCACCACTGTTTGAAATTGCTATAACCACATCCCCCTTCATAAGCATCCCTAAATCACCATGTGCGCCTTCCGCAGGATGAAGGAAAAAGGCTGGTGTGCCTGTAGAGGCAAAGGTGGCTGCAATCTTCTTGCAGATAAGCCCGCTCTTGCCCATACCTGTTATTACAACCTTACCTGCTGCGTTCAATATAAGGGTAACGGCCTTAGCAAAATTGGCATCAAGCTGCTTAGCAATCCCAGTGATTGCCTCTGCCTCTATTTTTAAAACCCTTTTGGCAGTATTGATGGTTTTGTCGGTATTCATGTTTTCACGAGCCCATCTATCTGTTTTAGCTGCTTCAATAACTCCGTCAGGCTTTTTAGGTCTAAAGAGTTAGGACCATCACAAAGCGCCTTATCAGGATTCGGATGCACCTCCATAAATATTCCATCAACACCAACTGCTGTTGCAGCCCTTGCAAGGTATTCAACCATTTCCCTCTGGCCGCCAGATGAGCTGCCCAGACCACCGGGTAGCTGAACACTATGAGTAGCATCAAATATAACAGGATATCCCAATTCTCTTATTAAAGGGATTGCCCTGAAGTCAACAATAAGGTTGTTATAACCAAATGAGGCGCCTCTTTCAGTAATGGTTATATTTTTATTGCCAGTAGACACAGCCTTTTCAATGAGCTGCCTAACATCCCAAGGCGCCAGAAACTGCCCCTTTTTTATATTTACAATCCTTTTGGTCTTTGCAGCCTCCACTATTAAATCTGTCTGCCTGCAAAGGAACGCAGGTATCTGGATAATATCCGCAACCTCGGCAACTGCATGGACATCCTCTTTGCAATGGACATCTGTAAGGATTGGCAAATCAAATCTCTTCTTAATCTCTGATAGTACCTTCAGCCCCTTCTCAAGCCCTGGTCCTCTATATGATTTAAGAGACGTCCTGTTTGCCTTATCATACGATGCCTTGAATATAAGCGAGATTTTAAGCTTACCTGCGATGCTCTTGAGTTTGTTTGCAATATCAAAACTCGTCTTTTCATTCTCAATTACACAAGGGCCTGCTATTAAAACAAAAGGGGCGTTACCCCCTATTTTTATATTGCCAAGTCTTATAATTCTCATCTTTATGCTGTCCTCTTACCTATTGTCCCCTTCCTTTTTTACTTCCTGCCTTTTTTTTGTTCATTAATGCGGCCCTTATAAATTCTCCAAACAATGGATGCGGTACCATGGGCCTGCTCTTGAACTCAGGATGAAACTGACAACCCAGAAACCAGGGGTGATGTTTATATTCCATAATTTCTACCAACCCACCATCTGGTGAAATACCGCTAAATACAACACCTGCCTTTTCCATATCATCGCGGTAGCGGTTATTTACCTCATATCTGTGTCTGTGTCGTTCGCTTATTTCTGTTCTTCCATATGCCTTGAAGGCATGTGTCCCCTTTTTTAATATACATGGATATGCCCCAAGCCTCATTGTCCCGCCTTTTGATGTTATACCCTTCTGTCCCAACATCATATCAATTACAGGATGTGGCGTATCCACATTAAATTCAGAGCTATTTGCGTCTTTTAAATCACAGAGATTCCGCGCAATCTCTATAGCCGCAACTTGCATACCCAGACATATACCAAAAAATGGAATCTTCTTCTCCCTTGCATATTGTATAGTAGAAATCTTCCCCTCGATTCCCCTGCTCCCAAAACCTCCAGGGACAAGGACAGCGTCAACATCTTTGAGTAAAACACGCGCCCCATTTTTCTCAATCTCTTCAGAATCTATATAATTCAGATTAACATGGGAATTATTTGCAATGCCGCCATGCACTAATGCCTCATGCAAACTTTTATACGAATCCTGAAGGTCTACATATTTACCTACAATGCCCACTGTTACACTATTTTTTGGGTTTCTTATCTTCTTGACTATCCTTTCCCACTGCTCAAGTTTTGGCGCTCTTGTCCATATATTCAACAGCTTAACAATCTTCTCATCAAGCCCTTCTTCATGAAACAGAAGAGGCACTTCATACACAAAATCAACATCCTTTGCAGTTATGACAGCATCCTTGTCAACATTACAGAATAAGGCTATCTTTGCCTTTATTTCTGGAGAAAGGGAACGGGATGTTCGACATAGTAAAATATCAGGTTGTATACCTATCTCCCGCAGTTTATTGACACTATGCTGCGTTGGCTTTGTCTTTAATTCACCAGCAGTATTGATGAACGGTATAAGCGTAAGATGAATATAAAGGACATTATCTTTACCAAGGTCAAAACGAAGCTGCCTTATTGCCTCCAAAAAGGGCAGACTCTCTATATCGCCAACTGTTCCGCCTATCTCTATGATGGCCACATCTACACCATCCGCCATGCTCAATATATTTGACTTTATCTCATCAGTAACATGTGGAATGACCTGAACAGTCCCTCCAAGATAATCCCCTCTCCTCTCCTTACTTATTACAGCGTCATAAATTTGTCCTGTGGTGAAATTGTTGCGTCTGGTAAGTTTTGCTGAAGTAAATCTTTCATAATGTCCTAAATCTAAATCAGTCTCCGCTCCATCATCTGTAACAAACACCTCGCCATGCTGAAATGGGCTCATTGTCCCTGGGTCAACATTTATATATGGGTCAAGCTTCTGCATCGTAATAGTAAGTCCTCTGCACTCTAATAGTGCCCCTAATGATGCAGATGCAATGCCCTTACCCAGTGATGAAACTACCCCGCCAGTTACAAATATGAATTTGGTTTTGATGTGCTTTTTAGTGTCTGCCATAATTGGTATCTGTCACTATAAAGGTAGGGCAAACCTTTAGGTTTGCATAAGCAGTTCGTAGGGCGGACTATACCCGCCGTTTTTTGGTTTTTGCCAATATTTTTGGTGGGCAGAGCCCACCCTACTTGCTGCTTACTATCCTCCTCACCCGCTCCAAATCTTCCTGCGTATCAACGCCGATGGAGCTATATTGCGTTTCAATGACCTTTATCTTATAACCATTTTCCAGCGCCCTAAGTTGTTCAAGTTTTTCCGCCTCTTCTAAGGGTGTCGGCTTCATTTTTGCAAACTTGAGCAGAAAATCTTTTCTGTAAACATAAAGCCCAATATGCTTATAGTGAATATCTTTCTTCTGACTTCTGACTTCTGATGGATTCGCTTCGCTCACCACAAGCTTCTGACTTCCGGCTCTCACATACGGTATAGGAAATCTTGAAAAATAGATAGCAAAACCTTCCTTATCTGTTACGACCTTTACAATATTTGGATTTATCAACTCATCTTCGTCAGTTATCTTTTTCTTGAGTGTTGACATCAGAATATCAGAACTTTGCAAAAGAGGCCTTATTGCCTCATCTATCATCTCCGGCTCAATTAATGGCTCGTCGCCCTGCACATTTATTATGATATCAGCATCCATCTTAGCTGCAACCTCAGCAATTCTATCAGTTCCGGTTCTATGCTGAATAGATGTCATCGCAGCTTTTCCTGCAAAACCCTCGACTGCATCAAAAATCTTCTTATCATCAGTTGCTACGATAACATTATTTACAAGGCTCGCTTTCTTAGCCCTTTCATACACATGCTGAATCATTGACTTATCTGCAATCGTGAGAAGTGCCTTGCCTTTCAGTCTTGATGAAGCATATCTTGCAGGGATGATGGCAACAACTTTCATCTAATAAAATATATCAAACCCAATTTTTATGTCAAGGAATTGCACAGACCCAAAAATGATTTCTATAACAACCTCTCTACCTTTAACACCCTCTTTGTCTGTGCCTCCACCTTTCCATACTCTGATTGCCTTACACCAACCACCCATAGTATCTCGTTACCAGATACGAGGATTGGAACCATTCTCCTGCTGCGTCTCGGAATTTTCTTTTCTATGAAAAGGTCCTTAATCTTTTTGTGTCCTGCCATACCAAATGGTATAAAACGGTCTCCGTTTTTAAAGCTTCTAACAACTAACGGTTTCTTCAATTTATCAGAATCAAAATATGCAACATTGTTTGTGCTTATATTTCTGACTTCTAATAGTGAATCATTTTTTTTGACCTCAGCTTTAAATTGTGCTATTTGTATGCCGCTATCCAAAACTACCTTAGTTGTATCATTTACCTTCAATCGCTGTTCAAAGGAAAGGGATTTTCTCTTTTCTCTACCTCTATCCCCCGATGCTCGGCCTTTCTCTATAGTGACTACATCGTATTCCCTATAAGCCTTTAAACCATTGGGAAGGTCTATTGAGACATTTGGGGCCTTGCTTGATAATAATCCCAGAAAATCCTCAACATGACAACTGTAAAATCCTCTTGATGAACTCAACATCTCTTCTACTGCAATAAAAAAAATTCTCGACTGTATTGGACCGCCCACCCTTTTTAGCTTTTTCATGGATAAGGAAATTGTATTCACCTCTCGCCTCGCAATAAGGCTATCGTAAACCTCATCTGCCTTATCTTCCAGATATTCATTATCCATTCGAAGAATATGCGCAAGTCTTGCCAAATCAGTCATAAGTTTTGGATTGTAATCCTTAAGAACTGGCATTAACTTAAGTCTTATACGATTTCTGAGATATTTGACTTTTTTATTGGAACTGTCTCTGACAAAATTTAGCCCATGAATAGAAACGTATTTTTCTATTTCTTGCCTGCTTATATCAATTAATGGTCTTATATATTTGCCTCTCACTGGCGGTATGCCGCTTAAACCACTAAGCCCTGTCCCTCTTAGGAACCGCATAATCATCGTCTCTGCCAGATCATCCATAGTATGCCCGGTTGCTATTCTGTCAGCATTATATCTCTGCGCCACCTCATCAAAAAATCTATACCTCAACTGCCTTGCGACATCCTGCAATGAATCGCCTCTTTTTAAAAATTTAGCGGTATCAACCCTTTTGCCAACAAATTTCACATTGAAATTATGTGCAAGTTGTCTAACAAATTCCTCATCCCTATCAGACTCTCTTCCCCTTAGACGATGATTTATGTGTGCAGCGATGATAGATAGTTTATATTCTTCACGAAGTCCTGTAAGTATATGGAGAAGCGCAACTGAATCTATACCACCGGACACGCAAACCACTACTGTTTCATCCTTATCAATCATACGATACTTTTTGATAGTCTTTCTTATCTTATCCAGCATACTTGTTAGAAATACAAATGACAAAGCTCAAATTTCAAATGAACCTCGTTAGAAGCTAATCTATTGAAGAACAATTTACTTCAAACAGGAAACCATCTTTGCAACGAAGGCTTCTAACGGGGTGAATATCAAATGACTCAATGCCCTCCCCCCTGTCCTCCTTTTCTTTTGACATTTGGATTTTGGCATTTGAATTTCTCTACTCCATCCTCCCACTCACTCCTCCTATCTGTCCTATTCCCAATAGATTAAATGTCACAAAAACAATCTTCTCCTCTAACCTCTCTGTATAAGTTAGCTGAGCGCCCCAGCACTGGTGGGTATATTCAAGACCATATGAGGCCTCGATAGTTTTTTTATCATTATAAGAATATCTGTTGCGATACACAACATCAACAGACTGGATAATTTTAAGTCTTAGAGCCGAATCCAGATATTCTGTGATAACAGGGCTCCTGGTATATCTATAGCTTATATCAAGTCTATCGCCCCTCTTGTTCCAGAGACCAAGGGATGTGTCATACTGGTTCATCAAGCCATCATATGGCTCGTATTTACCTTTTGCAGTCACATTTGCCCACCAAAACGGCATTAATCTCAACTCTCCTGTAACTTCAGAAAATGGTCTCCTTTTGTCAGTGGAAGAGGTGAGTTTTCTTGTTGCCTCATTTATGTTATAGCTCTGGCTTAAATCCATGTAAATATAGTCTCTGTAGGAATAACCGTCCTCCTCTAAAAACTTTCCTGTTAATATAGAATTCACTGAATATGTGATATCATTTCTTTGAGCAATCCTGTCTATGCCATCAAACTGGGGAAGGTCATCCTGCACCTGTTCAGGTATATAGGTATAGAGAATCTTCGGCCTGATGGTGTGCTTGAGTTTTTGGACCGAGGCAACCGTGTTGCCGTTAGCTTTAACGCCGACCGGGGCATCCCCCTGAATGGTGGGTTGGGCTTGCTCCATACCTTCCTCCAGTGAAAATATCCTCACAAATGTAGTCGTGATATCGGCGCTCAGGTCATAAGAGGTCCTATCGCTGAATTTGTCCTGTGGCGGATTTTCAACCCAGTACAGTGTCTCCCTCACTCCAACGGATGGTTCAAATTCAAAATAGCCTCCAGGGTTAAATGGCAGGGATACTCTTGGATGCACGTCAATTCGTTGACCTGTTGAACCTTCTGTTCTCTCAAAATTAACAAAGGAAGATTCCGCAGAAAGATAAAATGGGCTGCCCGATATCTGTTTACCCGAACCTGTAAGGGTAATCTCAGGAAGCCTTTGAAGTGTTGTTCTGTTATTTTCAACAAGGAGATTGTCAAAATATCTAAACTGCGTAACGAGATTAAATTTTTCCCATGTCTTTGTAAAAGATATATTGCTTTCCAGACTCTCTAATGACCTTTCTTTAATATCCTTTCCAAAATCTATGAAATATTCGTCATCGCTCACTGCATTTATATTTGCTTTAAAAATGATGTCACTCGGCAATAGGCCCTTATGCGTATATTTGAGAAACCACCTGTCATCCTCAGCAGTTTTAGGCCGTGAAAGATTATCGCTACCTTTCCTTAACTCCCTAACCCTGTCTATATCCTTTTCTTTAAATTGATAGAAGAAAAATTCTCCTTCTGAGGTTGTGCTAAGCGCATAACGATACTCAATCCCCTTACCAAGCCCTCTTCTATTTTCAATATCCAGATAGAAAGTCGCGTCCTGGCTGTCAGATATTGCCCAGAAGAAACTATTATCAAACTTAAATCCGCGCAATTCCGAATATCCTAATCTTGGAAATAAGAATCCGGTCTCCCTTTCTCTCTTTATCGGAAGAATCACATAGGGAGAATAGAGGACAGGCACGTTCTTAATATAGAAAAAACTATGCCAGGAAGTCAGATATTCGCCAAATGTTACCTTTGCCTCAGATGAATAAAAGCTCCATGCAGGAGATTTCCCTTCCTCACAATCGCATGTTGTAAAAGAACCATTTTGCACTGCGTAACTTACTTCACCAGTCTTTTTAATCTCTTCGCCTGAAATATGCACATTCTCTTTTTTAAAGAAAAGTCTGCCATTCATTACTATGCCAACCTTCGTATCTATATTGAGTTCTAAATTATCTCCCTTCAATATATTGCCTTCTTCATCTATAACCTCGACATTTCCTGTTGCTGTGGCATGGGATGCATTCATATCAACTGTAACCCTATCTGCCCTTACCGACGACCTTCCTTGAACTGCTATTACATTGCCTACAGCATAGTATATGTCTTTAGCCTTATCGTGGGTAAGTGAGTCGGCTGTAATCTCTATTGGCTGGTCTTTTCCTAACTCCATCCCTTGAGCGTGTGAACATAAAATAAGGAAATAGAAATTAGAAATTAGAAAAATAAAAAATAAGAAACTACTTCTCATCTCTCGTTCTTCCTGTCCTGACCCTTAATAAGAATCTTCGCGCCTCTCCAACTGTAAAAATAGAACCTGTAATACATACCATATCAGCAGCACTGCTCATAGATAATGCAGTTCTGCATGCATCTTCAACATTATTAATAAGTTTCACTTTTTTTGAATAAGGCCTGACATATTTATCGAGTAGCATTAAAGACGCAGCCCTCTTTATTTGAGGCTGTGTCAGTATTGCCGTATGGGCAAGAGGCAATAGCCTTGATAAAATACCTTTAATATCCTTATCTTTCATTATCCCGACTACAAGAAATAATCTTTTATAATTAAACTCACTTTGTAGGGCTTCACTTAAAATATCTGCGCCTGCTGGATTATGGGCGCTATCGAGAACAACCAGAGGTTTCTCAGATACAACCTCTAACCTTCCTGGCCAGAATACATCCTGAAACCCTTTTCTTATAGCATATTCTAATATCTCATATCCTTCTTCAGCTAAAACCTCCAATGAGGCAAGGGCGCATGCAGCATTTATATACTGGTGTCTTCCCAAGAGTCTTGTATTTAGTTTTTTTAAAAACCATCGTCTGCCTTTAAATGTGAAAGAACTGCCCACCTCCCCTTTTTTAAATGAGAGATTATTATATACAAAAAAATCCTCATTTATTCTATAAAACTCCGCCCTTTTCTTCTTACATTCGCTTCTCAAGACCCTCAAGGCGACTGGCTTTGTTTCAGCAGATATTAAAATACCATTATTCTTAATTATGCCGGCCTTTTCAAATGCTATATCACTTATTTTGTCGCCAAGTTGCGCCTCATGATCCTTTGTAATATTTGTTATTACGGAAACAATGGGTTTGCATACATTGGTAGCATCAAGCCTTCCACCCAGCCCCACCTCTATTACTGCAATTTCAACCTCTTCCTCTGCAAAATAAAGAAATGCCATGGCAGTTGTAAATTCAAAGAAAGTGAGTTCTATATTTTGCCTCTCTGCTATACTCCGTATTTTCTTTACAAGAAATACTATGCGTCTGTCAGTTATCGCCCTCCCATTGACCCTTATCCGCTCATTAAACTTATTCAGATGTGGTGAAGTATAAAGCCCCACCTTGTATCCTGACTTCTGAAGGATAGATGCTATCATAGCAGATGTGGAACCTTTGCCATTTGTCCCGCCAATATGGATTATAGATAATTTATTTTGGGGATTGTCTAAAGAATTTAAGAGTGCAGTTACCCTTTTAAGTCCAAGTCTGATACCATAAGTCTCGAGATTGTAAAGATACCGGATTGCTTCTTTATAGGAGGAAGGTTGAATTGGCATGCATTATGTGCCAGAAGGCACTGATTGGGCTGGGGTAAGCATTGCCAAGAGTTTTCCAAGCATCTCCTTAATATTTTTTCTCTCCACTATCATGTCAATTACGCCGTGCTCAAGCAAATATTCTGCCCTCTGAAAACCCTCTGGCAGTTTCTGTTTTATGGTCTGCTCAATAACCCTCGGTCCGGCAAATCCTATAAGCGCCTTGGGTTCTGCAATGATAATATCACCCAGCATGGCAAAACTTGCAGTTACTCCCCCCATTGTTGGATCCAGCAGAACCGATACATATGGCAGTCCTGTCTTCCTAAATAATGCCAGGGCTGCGCTCGTTTTAGCCATTTGCATTAGCGAGAAAATACCCTCTTGCATCCTGGCGCCACCTGAGGAAGAAAATATTATGATACTGCACTTTTTATTGACAGCCCGCTCAATAAGCCTTGCTATCTTCTCTCCTACAACAGAACCCATACTGCCGCCCATAAATTCAAACTCAAAGATTGCTGCCATAGCCCGCTGTCCATTTATACGCCCCTCACCGCATACAAGCGCATCCTTTTGAGGCAATGTCTTCTGGCTAATTTTGAGCCTGTCCCGATATCTCTTTGTATCCTTAAAATCCAGTATATCCACAGGCTCAAGGTCTGCGTCAAACTCAACAAAGCTGCCTTCGTCAAAGGTCATTGCAATTCTTTTATGCGTATCAATTCTAAAGTGATAATTACATTTAGGGCAGACATCAAGATTTTTCTCAATCTCTTTCTTATATATAATTTCGCCGCAAAGCTCGCACTTTATCCATAGGCCGCGGGGAACTCGCACCCTTTTTCCCTCCGGCCGCACAGAAAGGCCTATTTCTTTTTTAAGAACCATAAGCTCTCCTCAGACATTTGAAATTCTAAAATTATAATTCGATTATATCACCCTGCTTTAAAACCTTAATCTTCTTATTCTCCAAATCAGAAATATCTTCCTCTATTATATTCAAATACTGTGGCTTCATATGGGACACATATACTGGGATTTCCGGTTTCCCCATCTTTTTCAATTCCTTACCTAAACCTTTGGCAGTAAGATGTCCGCTCACATCCGCAAGCTCTGCCATTTTGTTTGGAAAAGATACCTCAGCAAAAACAGCTTTAAGATTACTCTCCCTGCTTGCAATCTTCCATATTTCCTCAGTATGCCCAGTGTCCCCTGTATAAATAATTGCGTTTTTCTTATCTTTTATAACATAGCCAACTGTCTCGACAATATGGGTCGTTGCTATGGGTTTTACTGTTAATTCTCCGATAGACAACTCTTTCTTTTCTTGAACAGACAAAAATTTCAATATAGGCTTATCCTTTGACGGAATCGTTGTAAAATCAGGCCAGACAATATCGTTTAATATATTACGTTTAAGAACAGATAAAACCCCATTAGTGCTAATCAGATTTATAGGTTTATCCCTCTTCCCCATTACATTGTCAGCCAAAAACTGAATATCCTTTATATGGTCAAGATGCGTATGGCTTATTATAATGTTGTTTATCTTAATCTGCTCTTCAACACTAAGCACTGAAACTACTGTCCCGGCATCTAAAAGCGTGTTTTCATTTATGAGAAAACCGCTTGTCTTATAACCAGGCATTTCCGCGCCATAACAGCCAAGAACCCTTATTCTCAACAACCCTCCTTTAACTACTATATCTGTCCTGATGCCTTCTTTATAGCAAGCAAATCAAAAAATCTTAGTTTATAAATACTCTTTATTCGTATCGTCTTTCCTTCAATCTCTATAAGGTTTATTTCGCAGAGTCGTTTGAGCAAATCATTAGCTACTGAAACCTCTATGCTTACTTCCTGGGCAAGTTCTTGAGGACTTACATTTATTACCACATCTTCACCACCTTTTGTGCCGCTTGTTTCAGCCATTTGTGTAAGGATATGGATAATCCTGCTCAGGTCATCCTTCAGCATCAGGCTTTCTATCGTCTCATTTGCTTCCAAAAGGCGCCCCGCAAGCATTTTAATTATCTTTACTGCAATAGCTGCATCTGTTGAAATCATTATCTCGAATGTCTGCGGCGCAATGACAATAAGAAGACTGTCTTCAATCACCTCGGCTGTGGCAGACCTTGGTTTATCAAGCAGTGTTGCCATCTCGCCGAAAAATTCCCCTGGACCAAGCATGGCAAGGGTCTTCTCTGTATCACCAATCTTTTTTTTTATTTTGACCTTGCCGCTTTGTATTACATACATCTCCTTGCTCAAGTCACCGTCACGAAAAAGGATAGTATCTTTTGAAAAATTCCTGCCAAATTTCTGAATAACTGTTTCTTCCCTATTCATGGTTAAGATATATACTAATACAACGCATTAAATAAAGTGGCATTATACAAACGCAAGAAATGGCTTTAGACAAGGCGAACGACGAGGAAAACCACAGGCGTACTCTTTACCGTACGCCGAGGATTTTCTAAGAAGTCCAACGCAGTATAAAGACATTTATTGCGTTTGTATTAAGTTTCGATCTCTCCTGCCTCAAATGCCTTGACAAACGCCAAAGCAACCTCACGCTCAAATTGCGCCCCTGCCTCTTTCTTTATCTCGTCTATGGCGATATGGTGAGGCAACCTCGTTCTGTAGGATCTATCAGTCGTCATAGCATCAAAGGTATCAGCTACAGCAATAATACTGGCAATGATCGGAATCTCTTTACCTTTCAGGCCATCCGGATAACCATTTCCATCACTTCTTTCATGGTGATATTTCATTCCAGGTATTAAATCCTTCAGTTGTTTTATATGCTGCATAATATCCACGCCAAAGGTTGGATGCATCTTCATAACCTTTGTCTCTTCATCATCAAGCCTTCCAGGCTTTCTTAATATCTTATCCTCAATACCTACCTTGCCAATGTCGTGGAGAATTGCGGAAAGTCTAAGAAGTTCTATTTCTCTTTGAGACAGATTTAGATATTTTGCTGCTGCGAGGCTATAATTTACCACCCGTTTTGTATGACCACCTGTATATGGGTCTCTTTTTTCGATGGCCTCTGCCAAGGCCTCAGCTACGCCCAAAAAGGTATCTCTCATTTCCTCATATAGTCGCGCATTATCAAGGGCAATGGCAACCTGGTTTGAAAACATTTGGAAGAGTTTAACGTCATCTTCTGTAAACACTCCATCCAGTCTATTTATAGCCTCTAATACGCCGATTGTCTTATCCTTAACCTTAATAGGCACGCATACCATATTCCTGGTGACAAAATCCGTCTTTTCATCTGCTAATCTGTAAAACCGTGAATCCTTTCTTACATCCGGAATCAACAAAGGTTCGCCATGCTCAGCAACCCAGCCTGCAATACCCTCCCCTATCTTCAATCTTATCTCTTTAACCCTATCTCCCTTCTCACCAAGCGCCACCTCAAAATAAAGCTCTTTTTTCTCGTTATCAACAAGCAAGAGCGAGCCAGCCTCAGCATTCATAAGCCTTGTTATTGCCTCAAGCGCCATATTCCTTACCACTTTCTGGTCAAGGGTAGAATTAAGGAGCGTCCCGATTTCAGTAAGGATTGCAAACTGCTTTGCGTGTCTATCAAGCTCAATAAAGAACTTGGTTTTTTCAAGGATTGTCGCTATCCGAAGGGAAAGCGCATTCAATATATCCAAATCTCTTTTTTCAAAAGGTTCGCCCTCTCTTTTATTAAGCACCTCGACTACGCCCAGAATACCCCTTTTCGTTTTTAAGGGTATACCCAGGATATCCTGTGGCGCATATCCGGCCTTATTACTAAACTCCCTGTTCCAGAGGGGGTCTCTGACAACTTCATTGGCAACATAAGGCATTTCTGTTCTTGCTACCCATCCAGCAATGCCTTCGCAGACCTTCATCTTTTCGCCCTGTAACTTCTCTGCAACAGGACCCTTTACAACCTCAAAAACAAGCTCGCCATTATCAGTAAACCTATATAATGTTCCGGCATCTGCATCCATGGTTTTAACCACTAAATCCATAATACGATCCAGCATTGCCTTGACATCAATCATCTCATAGGTGATGCTGTCAATCTCTCGATATATAGATAGTTCAGTTTCTGCAAGTCTTAAACCCTTTTTTAACTCAGCAATCTCAAACTCTTCCCTAACAAGTTTATCAGTAACCAGCCGAGCCTCTGTCTCGAGGGTTTTTATCCTTGTCTCATATTCTTCAGTTTTAAGAAGCCCTTGGCCTGTATTACCCATAATAATTACTCTTCACCCAGTTACAACCTGCATGCCCATCCCGACTGGTCGGGGTGGAAAAGAATTATGTTAAGATTAAATCCTCAGACCCCGCTTAACGGGGCAGAGAAACCTCACCCTTTAGGATTGGGTGTAACTGGGTTCATACCTTCTTAAGCTCGGAAATGAATCTTCCCACCTTTTTGGGCAAGTTAGAAGAGAGTTGATGTTTTTCAATTACCTTTACAATAGCGCTTCCTACCACAACACCATCTGCATATCCTGACACCTCTCTGACCTGCTTTGAATTAGATATACCAAATCCCACACAAACTGGCAAGGAAGTAAAACGCCTTATCCTCTTCACATACCCCTGGATTGTTGCCGACAATTCATCCCTTGCTCCAGTAATACCAGCAACTGAGACATAATAAATAAACCCCTTTGCCTGTTTTGCTACTACCTTCATACGATTATAATCGCTGGTGGGTGTCAAAAGGAATATGAGAGCAAGACCTGCCTTATCTGTATACCTTTTCAACTCTTCAGCCTCCTCTGGAGGAAGGTCTACTACAAGAATGCCATCTGCGCCGGCATCTTTTGCATCCTTGGCAAATCTGTTCATGCCATACACAAATATAGGATTATAGTAACCAAAAAGGACAATAGGAATCTCACTTTTACTTCTTATATCCTTAAGTAGCGCCATAACATCCTTTAATGACGCACCCTTTTTCAATGCCCTCTCTGACGCTGCCTGGATAGTAGGACCATCTGCCATAGGGTCTGAAAAAGGTATGCCGAGTTCAATAATATCAGCGCCTGATTTCTCAAGCTCAAAGATTATTTCTTTTGTAGCCTTGAGGCTTGGATCTCCAGCTGTAATAAAAGTTATAAGCGCTTTTTCGCCATTTTCTTTTAATCTTTTAAAGGTTTTTTGTATTCTGTTTTGAACTTTGAGCTTTGAGCTGTAATTTTGCACTTTGCATTTTGCGCTTTGCATTAAATTGTTACCCCCATCTCTTTGGCAGTTGTATTCAAATCTTTATCACCTCTGCCAGACAGATTAACTATCACTGTCTTGTCTTTACTTAGTTTTGATGCCAACCTCATCGCATATGCAATTGCATGTGAACTCTCCAATGCTGGTATAATCCCTTCTGTTAAAGACAATTCTCTGAATGCATTCAACGCATCCTTATCTGTAATTGCTGTATATTCAACCCTTCCTATATCATGCAGATAGCTGTGCTCCGGCCCAACACCAGGGTAATCAAGCCCTGCGGAGACTGAGTGGGTATGGATTATCTGGCCGTCACTATCCTGTAGTAGATAAGTCTTGCTGCCATGAAGAACACCGACCCTTCCAGCACAAATAGAAGCAGCATGTTTACCGGTTTTAAGACCATATCCTGCTGCCTCAACGCCTATCATCTTTACCGATGCATCCTCAAGAAACGGATAAAATAGACCTATTGCATTGCTACCCCCGCCAACGCATGCAACAAGATAATCCGGAAGCCTGCCGGTTATTTTCATCATCTGCGCCTTTGCCTCTTTTCCAATCACTGACTGAAAATCCCTGACCATCATGGGATACGGATGCGGTCCTGCAACACTGCCGATTATATAAAATGTATTCCATACATTTGTTACCCAATCACGCAGCGCCTCATTCATAGCATCTTTAAGTGTCTTGCTACCTGAAGTAACAGGGTTCACCTTTGCGCCGAGGAGCTTCATCCTGAAAACATTGGGCTTCTGTCTTTCAATATCCTCTGCACCCATATATATCTCACACTCAAAACCAAACATGGCAGCAACTGTTGCTGTTGCAACACCATGCTGGCCAGCGCCTGTCTCTGCAATTATCCGTGTCTTTCCCATACGCTTGGCTAATAATATCTGCCCTATGGTGTTATTTATCTTATGGGCACCGGTATGGCAGAGGTCTTCTCTCTTTAAATAAATCTTTGCGCCTCCGAATTTCTTCGTGAGCCTTTCTGCAAAAAAGAGTGGCGTTGGTCTACCAACATATTCCCGCAGATAGTAATCCAGCTCAGCCATGAATTTCTTGTCACTTCTGAATTTAAGATACGCCTTTTCAAGTTCTAATACTACAGGCATCAACGTCTCAGAAATATATCTACCGCCGTAGATGCCAAAATGGCCTTGTTTGTCAGGCAATCTTTTAAACTTCTGACTTCTGACTTTTGATGGATTCGCTTCGCTCACCACAAGCTTCTGACTTCTCATATAATTTCCTTTGCCCTTTCTATAAATTCCATCAACTTTCTTAAATCTTTTTTTCCTGGTATCTCTTCCACACCACTACTTACGTCAACAGCATAAGGCATTGCTATCTTTATAGCCTGCTTTACATTTTCTGTATTAAGACCGCCAGACAGAATTATCCTCCCTACCCTTCTCAAATCCTTCACCACCCCCCAATTAAAGGTAACTCCAGTTCCCCCTGCAACATCTTCCTTGAATGTGTCAAATAGATAGGCAGAAACATTATACCGTTCCATTTCCTTATCAATCCCTTGCTCCCCTGTCCCTATACCCATAGCCCTTGCCCCCCTTATCCTGAATGCCTTTATAACTTTACAATGTATGCCTTTACAAAACTCGGGAGACTCATTACCGTGAAGTTGGACAGCATGTAAACCAGCGACTTTAACAATTTCATTTATTTTATTTGTATCTTCATCAACGAACACACCTACTGCTGTTATAAATGGCGCTATCTTTGAGATAATTTCCTTAACCTTTTCAGGCTCTACGAGTCTCGGGCTTTTCTTATGAAATACAAACCCGATGGCATCTGCCCCATATTCACAAGAGGCAAGCGCATCTTCAAGATTTGTTATCCCGCATATCTTAACTTTACACATCTACTTTTATTCGGCTGTAACAAACGCAAGATTTGAACCAAAGCCTGCCCCTGAAGACTTCTATCAGGGGATTGCGTTTGTTAATCACGCCCTCTTAGCTCCCTCAATTTTTTGCCTATATCCTTCTCTTTCATAATAGCCTCGCCTACAAGAAAGATATTCACCCCTTTTTTCCTTAAAAGTTCCACATCACCATAATCATTTATACCGCTTTCACTTACAACTATCCTGTCTTTTGGAATGTTCTTAATGAGATTTATAGTGGTTTCAATATCTGTCTTAAATGTTTCTAAATCTCTGTTATTGATGCCTATAAGTTCTGCATCGGTTGACAAAACCTTTTTAAGGTCATCTTCGTCATGCACTTCAACAAGACAGCTCAGACCAAGACTTTGGCTCAATTTAAGAAAATCTTCTATCTGCCTTTTTCCAAGGATACTTGCTATAAGCAGAATAGCATCTGCGCCTGCTGCCCTGGATTCGTATATCTGATATTCATCAAATATAAAGTCCTTTCGAAGCAACGGCAGCGAGACTACCTCCCTTATCTCCCTTAAATAATCCAAGCATCCGAGAAAATATTTTTCCTCTGTTAAAACCGATATTGCAGCAGCGCCATTTGACTCATAGGTCCTCGCTATCTCGACAGGATGAAAATTCTTTCTAATTATCCCTTTTGATGGAGATGCCTTTTTGACCTCAGCGATTATCCTTATCCCTCTACCCAGAATGGCCTTAATAAAGTCTCTGGGTGGGGGGACATGTTTAATCCTTATCTTCAGGCCTTCAAGAAGCCCCTTCATAGGAAAATCAGTTTTTAATTTACTCAGCTCTTCTTTTTTGTGAGCTAATATCTCATCCAATATCATTTGCTCATAATCCTCAACTATATGCTTTAAGGGTTTGTCATTTCTACGAGCTTATTTAATTTCTCCAGCGCCTTACCTTCATCAATAGAATGCACAGCAGCTAATATGCCTTCCTCCAATGACCTTGCCATACCGCCTGCAACAATGGCTGCAGCAGCATTCAATACAACTACATCTTGCTGCGGCCCTTTTTTGCCCTTTAATATTGAGCGTATTATATCCGCATTCATTTCAGGGTCTCCGCCTTTTAAATCCTCTGGACGGCATCTCCTGAAGCCAAAATCCTCTGGCTTTATATGATATGTTCGCAATTTTCCTTCCTTGAGTTCTGTGACTTTTGTCTCAGTGGTAAGCGTTATCTCATCAAGTCCATCCTCCCCTCTCACAACAAAGGCGTGCTCAGCGCCGAGGTTTGATAGAACCTTTCCAAGTATATCAGTAAGGCTGTCATCGTAAACACCAATCACCTGACACCTTGCGCCAGCAGGATTTGTAAGTGGGCCGAGGATATTAAAAATAGTCCGTATGCCTATCTCTCTCCGAACAGGCGCAGCATACTTCATTGCGCCATGAAGCATGGGCGCAAATAAAAAACCTATGCCAATCTCTTTAAGACATTCCTCAACCCTTGCAACCTCTGCCTCTATATTTACGCCAAGCGCCTTTAACACATCTGCGCTGCCACTCCGTGAAGAGACAGACCTGTTCCCGTGCTTCGCCACGATAAGCTCTGCACCGGCTGCAACAAATGCAGCGGCAGTTGAGATGTTGAATGTCATAGACTCGTCACCACCGGTGCCGCAGGTGTCCACCACCTTCTTGCCTTTAACATCTATTTTTGTGGCCTTCTCCCGCATCACCTTTGCTGCGCCTGTTATCTCAGTCACAGTCTCGCCTTTTATTCTGAGGGCAGTTATAAATGCGCCAATCTGGCCAGGGCTCGCCGCACCGGTCATAATCTCATTCATAACCTCAATCATTTCGGATTCGGTCAAATCCTGATTTTTAACTATTTTAGATATGGCCTCTTTAATCATGGTTTATTTTTCTCCTCGTAAAATTATCAAACTATATTCCTACCACCTTCAATACCTTGCCAACAGTCTCCAAATTAACCTCTTCTTTTTTCACCTTTTCCTCTATTCCCTCTAAGAACTGGATAGTCCGCCTGTCATAATACCTTTCTCCACAGTTTTGACAAACCAGCGTCTCCACTGGGACAAAAACAACGTCCCTTCCCTTCTTAATCTCCTCTTCAACCTTTTTCCTTACAATATTTTCACTATTGCAAATAATACACTTCATTTTTTCCTCGCTTGACACGGAATCCAGTTTTTTTCTTGATTCCTGCTTTCGCAGGAATGACTTCGTCTTTTAGTGGACGCAGCCCACAAATTTAATGGTATCTGTCCCTATTATTCTCCATTCTTGGGATGTACACCCTCCCTGCTTTTTGAAGCAGCTCTAAAAGTTTTGCCTCTTTTAGGTGCAGGATAGGACCGGTATCGCAGACAATCGCCTTCATTTAACGGCCTGTCTTAACCTTCAATGCCCATTCAATATCTTCTTTCATAAACTGCTCCATCAATTTAAGCCGGTTATGGCGGATAAATTCATGCAGGGCGGTTCGCAGCAACTCTGCCTCATTGCTAAACCATCCGCTCTTTACATAATTTTCAACCTCCATTCCCAGTTTTTGTGGCAAAGAAACCTTAATAGTCTTCATCTAATTCACCTCCTGGCTTATTCTATCATGCTATCGTTGGTATCATCGCTTTTTTTATCTTTCTGTATAAATCACTGTTTGCCATCCACAAATGCTTCCAAGTTTACTACCTGTGAGGACAAGTTTATCGGAAATCCATACTGTCATCCCGCACTTGAGCGGTTTGGCTCGCTCCACTTTCCCCCCTGCTGACTTGTTAGTTTCCAATCACTTAATGGTAGCTGAGCATATTATTTTTCAGTCAATATAGTCTCTTTCAATAAGCGTCTTCCATGAACAACTGCGACCACTTTGACCTCATCACTGTTTAAATCATGACGATAAATCACACGATAACTATCAATAATAACTTCTCTATGCGGTAGATTGGGAAACTCTGGCAGATGACGGCCTGATTCAGGGAACTGGCGCAAACGTTCTGCGGATTTGCAAATACCCTCTATTTGATAGCGGGCGTAAAGAGGGGAGTCTCTGGCAATATAGTCATAAATCCCCTCCAAATCAGAAAGAGATTCCTCGCTCCATATCAGCTCTGCCATTTTTCGGATAACCTTTTCATTGCATCGCTATGCGAAAGGATTTTCCCCTCCCTGATATCTGCTTCGCCTGCTTCTATTTTTTCGAGAAGATAGAGCCGATACATTACTTCTTCCGTATCAACCACATCAGGAAGTTCTTTAAAAAGTTTTTCCAATCTTGATTTTGCGATGTTCATCATCTTCTCCTTCTATTTCATTTTTTGATTGTTTCCCCTCTTATACCACACAGCCCCTGCTTATCACAAGCAGGGCCTTTGCTGGATTCGCTCAGCTTAAGGACACTCTGAAAAAATATCAAGTCTGTCATTGCGAGCAAAGCGAAGCAATCTCGCTTCTATATAAGTAAATATATTAGAGATTGCTTCGTCGCAAAAATAGCTCCTCGCAATGACATTTACGGGTTTTTCAGAGTGTCCTTAACCCAATTCACTGGGCTATTTACCCTGTTAGAAAGGCGAAGATTTTCTAACGGGGTTTACTTTTAATGGTAGCTGTCCCTATTATTTCAATCCGGTGGAGCGCCTTGTTAGGCAATATATTAGAATATCTTCCGCCACCTTTTGAAAGCACGTATGTCCTTTGCAGTAAGAGAAAACCATTCTCCCTCTTTACGCTTGATAGCAAATCGTGTATGCCAATAGTTTTCAATACCCGCTGGGTCGTCTGTTTTTATGTAGTGAATTGGCTTTAATTTCTCGGGAAGCTGTAATTGTACTTCTCCCTCCCGACGTATTGGATTAATTGTCCTACCTATCTTATATTCGTTACGTGTGCCATGCTGAACAATATAAACATAACCTATTTCATTAGAATCTGTATTATTGGACACATCTAATTTTTCACATGCCGTTTTATCAACCAATGAGCAGTAATGAATTATATCGTCAAACTCATTTTTCCCCTTGCAGTATTCGATTATTTTTTTTATACGCTCTTGCTTAGACCCAAAATTATAGAGAGCACTAGAACTTGGGAAATCTATATCCTCTTTTCGTTTGTTTTCAATTTCACCTTGTATTGGGAAATGACCAAGTTCCCGAATTAAATCAATATATTTTCTTATGATAGATTCATTATCAAATGACGTTCCAAAAGTATTTGGTTCACAGCCTGCCTCTTTAATAGCATCGCTCCAACGAAGCCACAGCTTAGGATACCAATCAGATTTAGAAATTCCTGTTTCGGTAACGAAGCGCTTCATTCCTGGCGCTTTGCCATCATTTTCGGACGCTATTCGTCTTATTTCAGAAAGTATGTTTTCTTTGTTCATATTCTTTTGCCTAACATCTATTTTTATACCTATTCCATATTCAGTGAAAATATACGACGAGAATATAACAAACCAAGAAAAATCACCCCAAGATTTATTGAAAAATAGCATAACCTTCTGCATAATGCCTGAAATTTAAGTATTATGCAGGTTCGGTATAATTTAGGGATTTGTTATGTTAAGGGAATACTTAAATGCCTGCATAGTATTTACATGCCTACCTATTTTCTAAAGCCATCTGCAATCCCTTACACCCCAATTCATTCCCCATATCACATGCTTTTTTAAAATCAGAAATGGCCTCCCCTTTAACTCCTAACTTTAAGTATGCCTCACCACGACTATTATAAATATCAGCAAGAGGATATATTGTTATAGCCTTATTATAGTCCTCAATTGCTCTATCATATTCACCCTTATAAGTATATATAAGACCTCGATTATAGTAATAAGCTCCATCAGGGGATAATAATAGTGCCTTATCAAAATCTCTAATTGCCATATCATATTGCCCTTTAAAAAATCCGTAAAGATGACCGCGACTATTATAGATATTGCTATCACTTGGATTTATGGCAATCGCCTTATTGTAGTCTTCTAATGCCTTGTCATATTGACCTTTATTAATATAGGCAGCTCCACGATAATGATAGGCAAGTGCAAAATTTGGATTTAATGAACTACCCCGCAGCAAGCTGACGGGGTATCAGAAAAACGTTAATTGTTGTTGATGAATTCTTTGATATTCTTTCTCTTTCCCTTGAGCCTGAATATATTTTTGAATTGTATTTTCATTCCCATACTGTCCAACCGTATTGATGAAATATCCGTCTGACCAAAACTCACCTCCCCACAACTTCTGCTTTACTTCTGGACATATTCTAAATATTTCTCGCGCCGTTATACTCTTTATCATTTGTACTATCTTTTTGGGGCTATACATTGGCACTGACTGAATCAGAAAATGCACGTGATCCTTGTCTACTCCTATCTCCAGAAATGTCACCTCGTACCGCTTGCCGATTTCCAGACATACTTCTTTTATCTTTTCATCTACCGTCTTACTAAACACCACTCTTCTATACTTTGCTGGACATACCACATGGTATATCAGCACAGAAACATTATGACTCTTATGTATGTATTCACTCACACATACAATATACCATTTTCTACGCAGCAAGCTGCGGGGAATTTACCCGAAGAGCTATTAAAATTGCCTGATTGAAATCAGCAAATGCTTTATCGAGAAATGCTTTATTGAGATGATTATATAGATAATATGTCCACCCACGATGAATATATGCTTCTGCATAACTTGGATATAACAATATCGCTTGAGTAAATGCATCAATTTGTTCCTTATAAGAATAAGGATTTTTATATCCTTGCTTTAATCCCTTCTCAAACCACTGATTTGCCTCAAACAGCCTCTCCTCATCTGTGATTTTTGCCTCTACCTGTTTCTTTTCCTTTTCACCCTTTGCCTGTGCTAACTGCTTTTTTAGTTCCTCAATATCCTTCTGGCTCTTATCATAAGCCTCCTGTATCTTTTTGTAATCATCTATTACTGATTTTTCTTTTACCCTCTTTGCCATCTCCTCAATCTTATCAGGATTGACCTTTGCCTTGATTTTTACCCAGAAATTAAAGCCGTCGCCGACAATTGTCCTTTTCTTGTCAAGGATTGTAACCTCCATTAAGCCTGATGCAAGAACCTTTATTTCATCTTCTGTCAATTTAAGGTCTTTGACCTTTGAATAACTCTCCACATAAGTCCCTGCCTCTTCCAATGCAGTCCGTTTTGCCTGCAACAATGCCCTGCTCTCCGCAACAGTAGGAGTCTCTCCATCGCCCATGTTGTATGTTCCTTCGGAGATAATCTCTTTGGATTCCGTAAATCCAACAGACGGCAAAAACAACATCATTGCAAAAAAACTGACACAAACAGCAAGCATTGTCTGCCAGAGCAGAGATTGCGGAACCTTCTCTGAGATTGCTTCGGGACTTTGCCCCTCGCAATGACAGGCATGGGTAGCGATTGTCAAAATATATTTCATAATCTCATATCCATCTTATATTAAAGATTGCAATTTTAGATAGTTTCTGACCTCAGCTATGAATTCCCTGGCCTTTTGAATATAGGGTTTTACCTGTTCATAGCCAAGTTCTGCATATTCCCTATAGTCTCCGCGCTGTCTCAGTTCAAATGCTGTGTTGATGGACTCTCCCGCCCTCTCAGAAAGAAGACCTTCTTTAATAAATCGCCTGTTAAAATAGGAAAGGACCCCGCTATGCTTTGAGGAAGAATAAGGCTCAAATATCAGAAGAGCAAGCACAGCATAAAACATGGCGTAATAGGCTCTGTTAATAATAGCCCTTGGACTTTTCTTGCCAACAAAAAGAAACTCTGCCTCATCAAGGGTTTCGTCAGCTTGCCGCAAACGGTATAAGGCCAGCTCTTTCTTTTTCTCTTCAGCAGTCAAAACTGTATGCCTTCCCTTTCTATAGCCTTATATAGAGGTGATTCATCCATAGGGCCTTTTGTCAACTCTTCTTCGCCAAATATCACAGTTGATATAAAGCAATCGTATTTCAAGTTTATACGAAAGACAATATTATCAATCTCCGCTTCTATATGTGGACTAAGTTTAGATAGTTCAATCATAACATCAATATCGGATTCGGCAGTATCTTCCCCCCTTGCCTTGGAACCAAACACCTTCAAGTCTATAAGTCCATAATTAGCCTGCAATACCTTTTTCAGTTCAGTAAGAGCAGGTTTCTCATTTTCTTTAAGCAGCATAAATTGTTATTCCTCTCGTCTAATTTTGCTATTCGTTTCTATCAGTTCACGCTCATAAATTGCCCAGATGCAAGGCGCCGAGGAGCGAGCAGCGGAGCATACGTATTGAGGTATGTGAGCAACGCAGGTATGCAAAGTTATGGCGTTCCACAGACTTTTCAGCGTGAACTACATTATCTTCACCCACACCTTCCTATTTCGTGGCCCATCAAACTCGCAGAAAAATATCCCCTGCCATGTGCCAAGTTTTAGCCTGCCATTTTCAATAAAGACTGCCTGTGAAGAACCTATTATGCTTGCCTTGATATGGGCATCTGCATTGCCCTCTGTATGCCTGTAATGACTGCCTGCAGGCGCTATCTTATTTAGTTCCTGCTGAATGTCAGCAACCACATCCGGGTCTGCCGCCTCATTTATTGTAATGCCTGCTGTGGTGTGCGGAATGAATATATAACAGACACCGTCTTTTATCCCTGATTTATTTACAACGTTCTGCACTTCCTGCGTTATATTTATAAACTCGTTTCTGCTTTTGGTTTTCACTGATATTTCAGTATTCATGTCTGCTAAAGTGTCTATACAGCTATGAGAGGATATTTCTGTGGATTCTTAATAGAATCCAGTTCTAAATCAACATCCATATCAGGCCAATACAAATGGTTGTAATTAAGCTGCTTAACATTGAGAATGTTCTTAATCGGCTTATTCAAAAACATTGGAAAGTCTTTATAGCTCAAGAAGTATTCTTCGTTACCTATAAGAATCCAGATGCCGAATGGTGTTATATTCTCAACGCTTGCTGATAAAGTGCCTTTTCCATGCCTTGATAATTTCATGATTTCTCTCCTCAATTACCTTTTGAATTTCTTTTAATTCCGATGGCCTTAAACCATAATTTTCTACCAGTGCAACAAGCGGCTCCAGCCAAAACTTGGCTTCTCCATCAGGAGATTGAATATGCACATGCATTCTGCACTCTTCACGAGAGTTAAAGTAGAAACGATATTTTCCATAAATAAAAACAGTTGGACTCAAACCTTTTTTCCCCTTGTTGACAACTCCAGGAAATTCCTCAATATATCCTTCCCAACCTTTGTCAGAATTGACTCAGGATGAAACTGCACCCCCTCCAGTATAGTTTTTTTCTGACTCCTGTCTCCTGACTCCTGACTCCTGACTTTATACCTCACCCCCATTATCTCCCCTTCCTTTGTCCATGCGCTTATTTCAAAACAATCAGGAAGGGTGTCTTTCTTTATTAAAAGCGAATGATAACGTGTCGCCTCAAACGGATTTTTAATGCCCTTAAATATGGTCTTGCCATCATGATAGATGGGCGAGGTCTTTCCGTGCATAAGCCTTTTTGCCCTTACAATCTTTGCGCCATAGGCATAACCGATAGATTGATGTCCAAGACAAACGCCGAGGAGAGGAACTTTTCCTGCAAATTTCCTTATAACCTCAACAGACACGCCCGCCTTTTCAGGGTCGCATGGCCCAGGCGATATGACAATTCTCTCTGGTTTAAGCTTCTCTATCTCCTTTACCGTAATCTTGTCATTACGATAGACCCTCACATCCTCACCCAGCTCACCAAAATATTGAACGAGGTTGTAAGTAAAGGAATCGTAGTTGTCAATCATCAATAGCATGTCGCTCCGCTCCATTGCAAAATGAAAATTGAAAAGTGCAAATTGTAAATTGTCATTGCGAGGGATAAAGTCCCGAACAATCCCAACGAGATTCCTTCGCTTCGCTCGGAATGACGCTTCGTGTTAATTTTGCATTTTCCAATCTGCAATCTTCAATTTACAATTGTCTCTATTCAAGCCCCTCCCTTGCCATCTCCACAGCCTTCAACATCGCCTTTGCCTTGTTTATGGTTTCCTGGTATTCCTTTTCAGGCACAGAATCAGCCACAATACCCGCGCCAGCCTGTATATAAATCTTACCATCCTTTATAACCAGTGTCCTTATAGTTATAGCCATATCCATGTTACCTGAAAAGCCGAAATAGCCGACAGAGCCGCCATACGCGCCACGTTTGCACAGCTCTATCTCTTCAATTATCTCCATTGCCCTTACCTTTGGAGCGCCTGTCAATGTGCCGGCAGGAAAACAGGCACGCAAGGCATCAAAGCTGTCTTTACTTCGTTTTAACTGTCCATGGACATTGGAGACTATGTGCATAACATGAGAATATTTCTCAACAACCATAAGCTCGTTTACTGAAACGCTTCCTGTTTCTGCAACCCTGCCAATATCATTTCTCCCCAAATCAACAAGCATTATATGCTCTGCAATTTCTTTTGGGTCTTTAAGAAGCTCTTGCTCCAGCCTTTTATCTTCAGCCTCATCCTTTCCCCTTGGTCTTGTGCCTGCAATAGGCCGAACATCTATATCCCTTCCCTCAACCCTTACGAGTATCTCAGGCGAAGAACCTATCAGCTCAATGCCGTCCAGCCTCAGATAAAACATATACGGAGATGGGTTTATAACCCTGAGCGCCCTGTAAATATCAAACGGCTCCACATCAAGACATGTCTCAAACCTCTGCGACAGAACCACTTGAATAATATCCCCTGCCTGAATATATTCCTTTGCCTTAAGAACACCGCCAATGAATTTCTCTTTTGTAAAGTTAGAAACTACTTCTTTGGCTCTTTGACTCTTTGACCCTCTGACCCTCTGACTCTCTGACGAAGATGTTTTAAGCCTTTTTACCAGGCCGTCTATCTTTTTGATTGCCCTTTTATAAACATCGGTAGGGTTATCTCCCTCCTCTATAACAGCGTTGGCAATAACCTTTATCTTATGCTCAAGGTTGTCAAAAATAAGGAGTGTATCTGTAATAACAAATACTGCATCATACACACTGATATCTGCAGGAGAAAGGTCTGGCAGGTCTTCAAAAAACCTCACCGTGTCATATCCAATATATCCAACAGCTCCACCGTAAAATCTCGGCAACCCATCTGTTACAACAGGCCTGTATTTTGATAGTATCTGTCTTAAGATTTCAATTGGGTCGCCAGTTATCTTCTTCTTTTTTTTATCTTCTATAATCTCTATCTCTTCACCCTTGCCCCTAAAAACAAGTTTTGGCTCAACACCGAGGAAACTATATCTACCCCATTTTTCTCCACCCTCAACACTCTCAAGTAGAAATACAGGACCTTCCTTATCAATACTCTTGAATGCAGATACCGGAGTCTCCATATCTGCCATAATTTCTCTGAATACTGGAACAAGATTGCCCTTTTTTGCCTTTTCTATAAAACCCTCTAAAGAAGGGAAGTATATGATTTTTTTCATAATATCAGCTAATCTAACACACGAAATTTAAGAGGTCAAGAATTATGGGCTTACTGGAGAAATGAAGTTGACCACCAATCGCTTATGGGTTGGGCATTTACCCCCATACCAAAGATTTTGGTGTAGGGATTTACATATTATCGCATTGCAAGCATAGATAACCGTTACCCTATGGACTTACGCCCATAGCATTCTGGTTGTTGTGGTAAATTTAAGTTGTAAATTTAAGTTTGACAAGAAACTAAGCTTATGTTAAAAGCTGACAAAAAACATGGAGTTACTATAGGTGGTTAAAATACTAATCATAGGCGCTGGTAAGGGTGGAACAGCACTCCTCCACATGTTCCATAAAGATACTGATATCAAGATAGTTGGTATGGTGGACAAAAATCCTTCTGCCCCAGGTTTTGAATTTGCCAAGCAAAACAATATCCCCCTTTCATATAAACTCGAAGATGCAATCAAGGAATTTGAGTTTGATGTGATTGTAAATGTTACTGGCAGTAAGGAGATATCAAATTACCTCAAAGAAAATCTTCCTCCTGGAATAGAAATTATCGGTGGTTTGAGTTCCATGCTCCTCTGGCGCCTGATAAAGGAACGGCAAGACAGAGAGGAAGAACTCAAAAAAGGGCTACATGAGCACAAAACCTTATATAAAATTGCAGTTGAACTTGCCTCTGCTGAAAAGTCAGAAAAGATATTTGATATAATCCTGACCAGCGCAATGGAGCTTACAAACACCCCTGCTGGAAGCATTGTAATATTAGACGAGAAGAATGGCATGCTCAGGATGGTCCTTGCAAAGGGATTTAGCCAGCGTTTTATCTCAAAATCAACCATGTGGCTGCCAAGGACAAAAGGATTAACAAAACGCATCCTAAATAGCGCACAACCTACAATAATCTACGACATAACAAAAGAAACATCGCCAACTGTAAATCCTGCTATATTTGAAGAGGGGGTACGGACAATCATTGGTATGCCTCTTCAATATAAGGAAAAGACTATCGGCATACTCTATCTGGATGACTTTAAACCAAGGAATTTTACGGAGAGAGAGGTCTCTATACTTACGCTACTTGCCACTAACGCAACCCTTGCAATAGATAAGATGCAGATACTGGAAAAAACCGAGGTTCTGGCAATTACAGATGAGTTGACTCAAACCTATAACCATAGATATTTTATAAACACCCTCTCTAATGAACTTTACAGGGCAAAAAGATACAGACACTATGTATCACTTATCATGCTTGATATAGATAATTTTAAAAGCTACAACGACGATTTCGGCCACATCCACGGAAACTATGTACTGTCAATTGTTGCCGCTATCGTCAAAAAGATTGTTCGTAGCATTGATACGGTTGCAAGGTTTGGAGGCGAAGAGTTCTGCATTATTCTTCCTGGCACAACAAAGGAGAACGCCGTTCTTATGGCTGAGAGGATTAGAACAGAAGTAGACAAGGTTTGCGTGCCTGAATGGAGCTCTGCTGTTTCAAGGAAGATTACCATAAGTCTTGGTGTTGCGTCCTTCCCAGAGGATACTGAAGAACAGGAATTACTAATAAAAAAGGCTGATGAGGCGATGTATGCAGCAAAGAAGGCTGGGAAAAACAGGGTATTTGCCTTCAAGACTGGCTAATATTATTTCTCCCTTCTTACATATATTTCTTTTGTAATATCGTAATCTATTGCCAGGGTTGTCTCGCCAATTTCTATTACAAAAGATGGCTGCTTTTGATGTAGTTTTATAATACTCCCCGGAACAATGCCGAGAGAGGCGAGTCTGTCTAATCTCGAATGTGAGCGGGGCATAATAAAGACAATCCTCCCTTTGTGACCAATCTCCATATCTTTTAGCGGCTGAACAAGCGGACTAACCTCAACCTTATATTTCTTACAGCACTCACCTCGTGGTATAGGAAGCCCGTGGGGACATGTAGGCGGATGCCCTAACAACGTACAGATACTATCAGTTACAAGCGGTGACAAAGAATGTTCAAAAGAGCATGCATTTTCTTCTATATTTTTTTCTTCAATCTCCAGAACTTCGGTCAAAAGCCTTTCTGCAAGCCGATGCCTTCTCACCGTAGCCTCTGCCATCTTTTCGCCCTTTGATGTAAGGGTAATTTTGTTCCCTTTGATGTGCGCTATTCCAGCATGTTCTAATGACTTTAAGGTCTCTCTGTCTGCATTTGCCTCTTTAATCTCATTTATATTCAGAAGGGCATCAATGCTGTCATTGCCTATTTCCCTTTGTGTCCATATAAACTCTAAAACTTCTTCGATTACTTTCTGCTCAGTCATAGGCTCTCCATTAACTGAATAGGTTAAGGTTAAGATTTAGGTTGATAAATTCTTATCCTGAAACTCATCTTTTATAAACTTACCTTCAATCCCCTGAGAATAAAATTGAGCACTCCGCCAACAAATACTGCAAAGGGAAAGATAAAAGCGCTCATCCAGATAGCGGTTTTGAATCCCCTTTCCTTTATTATCATAAAAAAGTTTGCAATACATGGAACAAATAGTGTCATTGTGGTTAGGCTGACAACAACCTGTATAGGACTCAATAGCCCATCTTTCTGAAGAGCGAAAAGCCCTGCTGCGCCATAATCCCTTCTTAGAAAACCAATAATGAATGCCTCTGTAGACTTGGCCGGCAAATCAAGGAAACCAACTATAACAGGAGATGCAATCCTTTCAAGAATAGCCAAAGCAGACACCTTATCCAACACAAACAAAAAGAGGGTGCCAAGGATAAAGAGTGGCACCGCCTCTCTCAAATACCACTCAACCCTTACAAGTGTCTTAATAAGGATGTTTGAAAGCCGGGGAACTCTTATAGGCGGAATCTCCAACAAAAAATCTGAAGCCTCGCCAGTAATAACCTTTGATGCAAAGAAACCGACTAAAAACATAACAAATATTACAATTCCTCCCCACAGGAGAGTTGCCTTGAAAGACAACGCGCCCAGCATACCAAGAATGACACCAAGCTGGGCAGAACACGGAACCCCAAGCGCTAAGAGCAAGGTGACAATTATACGCTCTTTTTTAGTCTCCAGTATCCTTGTTGTCATAGTAGCCATAGTATCACAACCCAAGCCAAGAACCATTGGTAATACTGCCTTGCCATTAAGGCCAATCAGCTTGAATATCTTATCCACCATAACTGCAAGCCTTGGCAGATAACCTGAATCCTCCAACAGGCCAAAGAATATAAAGAAATATCCCACAATAGGCAGTATTATAGCAATCGCATAGGTAAGGGCCATAGTTATCAACCCGTAAGGTCCTATCAGCAGCTCCTGGACAAAGCCGATTGGTATCAGAACATTTATAATCCTCGTTACCCATGGATTCAAATATTCGCCAAATATTACTTCTTCTAAAAAATCAACACTGGTTCCCGCCCCAAACTGGCCCACAAACTTATACATCAAATACAAAATTACTACGAGGATTGGAATACCTGCCACAGGATGCATAGACCATTTTCCTATGAATCTGCCAAGCCATCCTCCACTCGCAGGCTCCATAGTTGCGACCTCAGCAACAATCTTATCAATCCGCTTTAGGCGCTCAAGATTTAATATATAGTTCAATGGTTCTGTGTATTGAGACTGGACACTGTAACGGATTTCTTCTATTCTCTTAATATCCTCTTTTGATAGATTTTTATGCAGCCAGTTCTTGAGCGTCTCATCACCGGAAAGCAGCATTAATGCAATTGACCTTTTAGATATTAATGCGTCAGCCAAATACTTTTCAATATCCTTGATAGCCTTCTCTATATCCTCGCTATAGCTGAGTTTAAAGTTAGATACCTTCTGTGATGGGACTGTCTTGGCAAGACTATCAATACCCCATTTCTGTGTTGCAATGGTCGGAACTATATCAACACCTAATAGCCCTGATAACTTAACAATATCAATCTGCCATCCTCTGCTTCTCGCCTCATCTATCATATTGAGCGCTATTGAGAAAGGAAGACCAAGCTCAATTAACTGAAGTGATATAAGAAGCGCCCTTCGTAAATTTTTTGTATCTGCTACGAGCACTACACTGTCTGCCCTCTCATTCAAGAGTATGTCCCTTGTTACCCTCTCATCTTCAGACATTGGCACAAGGCTGTTCACACCGGGCGTGTCTATCACCATATATTTCTCGTCATTGATAACAGCGCTACCCTTAGTAACCTCAACTGTTGTACCAGGATAATTGGAGACAGTTACATATCTGCCTGTCAACAAACCAAATATGACGCTCTTCCCGACATTTGGATTGCCTATAAGGATAAGCCTTTTAGCATCTTCTGCAATATTTATCTTCTTATGTTCATGCATATATAAATACAGGCCATCAGCAATGGGATAGAGGCTATAAAAAACGAGGCTTTCCTATCACCTATCACCCATAACCTATTGCCTGCCTTCATTATGATAATAAAAATTATTTTCAAAATCAAGCTAAAAATTTTTAATCAGCGCATTTAGAGCAAAAACCGTACAACTCTAACTTGTGGTTCATAACGGTAAAATCCAATTTATCCGCTATATCCTTCTGGAGGTGCTCTATCTTCTGATTCTCGAACTCCATAATCTTACCGCATCTGACACAAATGCAATGATCATGATGACTGTCGTCAGGTATATGTTCATACCTTGTCTGCCCATCCCCAAACTGTCTCTCCAAGGCGATACCGCACTCTGTGAGTAGTTTCATAGTGCGATAGACTGTGGCATAGCCGATTTTAGGATTTTTACGTTTGACCTTTTTTAAAAGCTCTTCAAGGCTTATATGGGTGTTGGTTTTAAAAAAGGCGTCTACGATGTCATCTCTTTGGACAGTAGATTTAAGGCCTTTTTCATGGAGGTATTTCTGCAGGAGTTCTTTCTTGTCTGTGGATTTCATAAGTTCTGAGCATTTACCTTGTTAGAAAGCCCCGCCATTTATGGCTGGGATGGTATAAATAAAATTTTAATTCGTTATAGAAAGGGCGAGGGTTTAAAGCCCCGTCCTTTCTAACGGGTTTCCTGGAGCGGGCGACGGGATTCGAACCCGCGACCCCGACCTTGGCAAGGTCGTGCTCTACCAGCTGAGCTACACCCGCATAAATACAGTCAAAAGTCTTTAGTCATTGATCAGTAGCTTTTAACTTCTGACTCTTGACTCCTGACTTCTTACTTTCTTATTATGCCGCCTTTTTACCTTGCTTCACAGAAGCTTCTGCCTTTTTCCGTGAGGTGGCTTTTTTAGTTTTACCCTTTTTTTCCTCTTTTGCCTCGCCAGACTCTATCAGTTCAATCAAGGCCATATCGGCAGAATCGCCAGGTCTACTATCAGCACGAAGTATTCTTGTATAACCGCCGTTTCTATCTTTATATTTAAGAGAAATCTCATCAAAAAGCCTTGCAACAACAGATTTATCCCTCATAAATGACATCGCCCGCCTCCTGGCAGACGTATCACCCTGTTTACCCAAAGTAATCATATTTTCCGCAAAACTTCTTAATTCTTTAGCCTTAGGCAGCGTGGTCCTAATCCGTCCATGTAAAAAAAGTGAATTAGTCATATTTGCCATCATGCATCTCAAATGCCCTACTCGCCTATCAAATCTCTTCTCATCTCTATTGTGTCTCATAAGTCGCTCCGCTCTATTGTAAGAAGCAGAAGTTAAGAGGTTGAGAAGTTAAGCCTTTTTATCGCAACTTCTTATCTTCTAAGCTTCTGATCTTCCGTCTTATTTACAATCTGCACTTTGTAATTATTTTACACCGTCTCCTTCTTCTCAACCACTATACTATCCAACTCTTCCCTTGATGGAAACCCTTCTACCTTCATGCCAAAATTTAGCCCCATGCCATTTAATATTTCTTTTATCTCGTTCAGTGATTTTCTGCCAAAATTTTTTGTCCTTAACATCTCTTGTTCTGTCTTCTGCACTAATTCTCCAATATACTTTATGTCCGCATTCTTAAGACAGTTAGCCGAACGAACCGAAAGCTCCATTTCATCTACCATCCTGAAGAGATTATCATTTAAAGGGGCAAGTTTTCCTTCCTCAGCAAACTCCTGAACTACCTCTTCTTCCGCCTCTTCAAATGGTATAAATATGCTCAGTTGATCTTTAATAATCTTACTTGCAAATGCAAGCGCATTCTGAGGAGTTACTGCGCCAGTTGTCCATACCTCAAGGGTAAGTTTATCATAATCAGCCCTCTGCCCAACCCTTGCATTGCTGACATTATAGTTTACCCTTATAATAGGGCTGAAGATAGCGTCGATAGGAATAGTGCCTATCGGCTGATTTTCTTCTTTATTAAAGGCAGCAGAAACATAGCCCTTGCCTGTTTTTACTATCAACTCTGCTTCTATTTTTGCGTCTTTTGTAAGTGTGGCAATATGGAGGTCTGGATTCAAAATTTCTACTGTAGAATCGCATATTATATCGCCTGCCTTCATCTCACCTTCACCGCTTGCCTTTATCCTTATGGTCTTTGGCCCCTGGTCGTGTAGTTTAATCCTTACCTGCTTTAAATTCAATATAATGTCTGCCACATCCTCTTTTACACCAGGAACGGATGAAAATTCATGGAGTACCCCGTTAAACTTTACAGAAACAATAGCAGCGCCTTGCAAAGAAGAAAGCAGTATCCTCCGCAGTGAATTGCCTATAGTAATGCCAAACCCCCTTTCCAGAGGTTCAGCCACAAATTTACCATACGTATTGGTCAAGGTATCTTTATCAACCTCTATTTTTTTAGGTTTGATTAGATCCCGCCAGTTCTTTTGCATATATCCCCCCAAATGAGTTTAAAAATTAAGAGTTTGAGAGTTGATAACTTTATGCTCTCTACTCTACAATTTATGTTATTTAGAATATAATTCTACTATCAACTGCTCTTGAATAGGCATGGTTATATCATCGCGTTTTGGCATTACCTTGACGGTCCCTTTATAATTTGCCTTATCGAGCTCGAGCCACTGAGGTACCCCACGCCTCTCTACAGCCTCTAATGATTCATTAAGTCTTGCCTTATTCCGACTCTTCTCTTTTATCTCAACTATCTCGCCAGGTTTAACAATATAAGAAGGAATATTTACTCGCTTGCCGTTTATCAGAACATGTCTGTGCAAAATCAACTGTCTTGCATCATTCCTCGAGGAGGCAAAACCAAGGCGATAGGCCACATTGTCAAGCCTTCTTTCCAAGAGCATAAGAAGGTTTTCGCCCGTAATACCGCGCAGTCTCTCAGCCTTTTTAAAATAGCCATGAAATTGGCTTTCCATAATGCCGTACATCCTCTTCACACGTTGCTTTTCTCTCAGCTGAGTTGCATAGGCAGTGGCTTTACCTCTTCCTTGTCCATGCTGACCAGGTGCATAACTCCTTCTTTCAAATGCACACTTGTCACTATAACATCTGTTGCCCTTTAAAAAGAGCTTCATCCCTTCGCGTCTGCACATCTTACATACAGATTCAATATATCTTCCCAAAGTCTCCTCCCACAGATAAAATTTGAAATTTGAAATTTGAAATTTGAAATTTCATTTTACACCCTTCTCCTCTTCGGTGGCCTGCATCCATTATGTGGAATCGGCGTTACATCCCGAATAAGAGCAATATTAAGCCCTGTACCCTGAATAGCCCTTAATGCAGCTTCTCTCCCTGCGCCAGGCCCTTTAATATACACATCAACGCTTCTAACGCCTTGCTCCATGGCCTTTTTGCTTGCATTCTCTGCAGCAATCTGAGCAGCAAACGGCGTCCCTTTTCTTGAGCCTTTAAAACCATGGCTGCCTGCACTGCTCCATGAAAGCACATTCCCATTTACATCTGATATTGTGACTATAGTATTGTTAAAAGTAGCCTGTATACTGGCAATACCCTTTGATGCTACTTTTTTTTCTTTTTTTACCTTTGCCATAAACCGCCTCCGTCTGCTACTCAGCTTTTTTTATTGCTATACTGGCCTTTCTCGGCCCCTTTCTTGTTCTCGCATTCGTATGTGTACGCTGCCCTCTGACTGGCAATCCCTTCCTATGTCTTAGCCCCCTATATGAACCAATATCCATAAGTCTTTTTATATTCATGGCTACTTCTTTTCTCAGATCGCCTTCCACCTTGTGCTCTCTGTCTAATACCTTTCGTATGCTGGCAATCTGCGCCTCAGTAAGATTCTGTGTTCTTGTATTCGGATCCACTTCTGCCTCTTTAAGAATCTTATTAGAAGCTGTTCCGCCTACGCCGTATAAATAGGTAAGGGCTACCTCTATTCTCTTATTCTTTGGTAAATCTACACCTGCTATTCTTGCCAATTTTGCCTCCCTCCTCGCTTTGCGAGAGCTGTAAAATGAAAATTTTAAATTGCAAACTACAAATTTAAAAAGGTTTTAAATTTTGCATTTTCCATTTTTCAATCTTCAATTTGCACTTCTCCAGAACTATCCTTGCCTCTGTTTATGCTTCGGATTCTCACACACAACTCGCACTACCCCTTTGCGTCTAATAATCTTGCATTTATTACATATCTTTTTAACAGAACTTCTAACTTTCATCTCTTTATATCCTCATATCTATTTTCTATTGATGTATTCAGTTTGCTTCGCCAGCCTCAGGCGGGCTCGACACGACCCGCTTAGCGGGTCACGCTGCGCTGGCCTCGCAATGAAATTACTTTGCCCTGTATATAATCCTGCCCCTGGTCAGGTCATACGGTGAAAGTTCAACTGTAACCTTATCACCAGGCAGAATCTTTATAAAATGCATCCTCATCTTGCCTGAGACATGGGCTAATACCACATGCTTATTCTCCAACTCGACCCTGAACATTGCATTGGGTAGGGTCTCTATTACTGTGCCTTCTACTTGTATTGCCTCTTCCTTAACCATAGGCTCCTTATAATTTACTTAACACATACGGCCCTCTATCAGTTATCGCTACAGAATGCTCGAAATGCGCTGAGAGACTTCCATCTTTTGTTACAGCAGTCCAACCATCTCCGAGTATAATAACTTCACTGCCTCCGGCATTTATCATAGGCTCTATCGCCAGCACCATCCCTTCCTTTAGTCTCACCCCCTTGCCAGGGGGCCCATAGTTTGGAACCTGAGGCGGCTCGTGAAGTTCCCTGCCTATCCCATGACCAACAAACGTCCTCACCACTGAAAAACCATTTGCCTCAGTATAATTCTGGACAGCGTATGAAATATCAAAAAGTCTATTGCCAACCCTTGCTGCATCTATTGCCAAATTTAGCGCCGACTGAGCAATATTTATTAATTTGTCAGCCTTATCTGAGACATTACCAATTGGAACTGTTACAGCCGCATCTCCATAATATCCGTTATACTCAACTCCAAAATCAATACTCAGTATATCGCCATCCTTCAAAATTCTCTCAGAGGGCATCCCGTGCACAACCTCGTCATTCACTGACGTGCACAGACAGAATGGATAACCTCTATACCCCTTAAATGCTGATTTGGCCCTTCTTCTGCTCAGATCTTCCTCGCATATCCTCTCCAGCTCAATAGTCGCAATTCCAGGCGCTGCTTTCTCGCTTATCTTTGCGAGTATCTCAGCCACGATAAGATTGCTCACCCTCATCTTTTCTATCTCAGCAGGTGTTTTAAGGGTTATTATCTCACTTTCCTTCATCCCGTTAGAAAGCCTCGATAGAAGACTATTTTTATAATCAAAAGTGATAAGTACTATATTTTAGAAAGCTTTCTAACGAGATTCAATGGCATTAACAATCTTTTCTGTAATATCCTTGAATCCACCTACGCCATCAATTGATATAAGAGCCCCCTTTTTTCTATAAAAATCTATCAGGGGGGCAGTCTGTTCCTCATAAACCTTCAAGCGCGCCTCAATTGTATCCTCTTTATCATCCTCTCTCTGATAAAGCTCGCCTTTACACTTGTCACATCTCTTATCGTCAACAGATGGATTAAATATTAAATGATATCCCTCTCCACAGTTTCTGCAAACCCGTCTGCCGCTTAATCTTTTGATTATTTCTTTACGCGGGACCTCGATATTAATTATATAATGTATTTTTTTACCCAATCCAGCTAATATCTTTTCAACGGCCTTGGCCTGCAGAATATTTCTTGGAAACCCATCGAGTATGAAACCATTATGACAATCGTTTTTTCTGAGCCTCTCTGCAACTATCTCCACGACAAGACTATCTGGAACTAATTCACCTTTATCCATATATGACTTGGCTTTTATGCCAAGTTCTGTTTTATCTCTAACAGCAGCCCTTAATATATCGCCTGTGGATACCTGCGGTATTTTATACGTTTCTGATAGGCTTTTGCCCTGACTGCCTTTTCCAGCGCCTGGGGGGCCGAGAAGGATAAGGGTAAACACTAACCCCTCCTACCCTTTAATCTGCCTGATGATAAAAGACCCTCATATGACCTTGCAAGCACATGTGATTCTATTTGCTGGGCAGTGTCCAAGGCAACTCCGACCACGATTAAAAGGGAGGTCCCGCCAAAATAAAATGGGACATTCCACCACCCTATTAGGAACGAAGGCAATACGCATACAAGGGATAGATAAATAGCGCCCCAAAGCGTCAGTCTTGTTAGAATCCTGTCTATATACTCTGCTGTGTTAGTCCCCGGTCTTATACCCGGCACAAAACCGCCGTATTTTTTTAGATTTTCAGCTACATCATTTGGATTAAACTGTATCGCAGTATAAAAATAAGTAAAAAATATTATCAAACCAGCATAAAGGACATTGTAAAGAATACCCGTTGGATTGAGGCTGTTTGAAATATCCTTAAGCCACGGCAACTCTATAAAATTAACCGCTGTAGCAGGAAATATAATCAAGGAAGATGCAAATATTGGCGGTATAACCCCTGCTGAATTCACCTTTAACGGGAGATGCGTACTCTGACCACCATATATCTTCCGTCCCACCATCCTTTTGGGATATTGTATTGGAATCCTCCTCTGCCCTAACTCTACAAATATAATGAATGCGATAACTGCAATCATTACAAGGACGAGCAGGAGAACTAACAACAAATTCATCTCACCGGTTTTTACAAGGCCGAAAGTATTGCCAATGGCCTGCGGCAATCGAGCCACTATGCCTGCAAATATAATGAGAGAAATGCCATTCCCTATTCCCCTCTCAGTTATCTGCTCACCCAGCCACATGATAAATGCAGTTCCTGCGGTGAGCGTTATAATTGTCATTATCCTGAAATCCCATCCGGGTATGGGAACAACAAGTTCTCCAGCAGGCCCTCTCATGCTCTCCAAACCTATGCTTATACCCAATCCCTGGATAGCGCTTAAGACCATTGTCCCGTACCGTGTATACTTAACTATCTGCCTCCTGCCCGATTCGCCCTCTTTCGAAAGCCTCTCAAGATGCGGTAGTACAACTGTAAGAAGTTGTATAATGATAGAGGCGCTGATATACGGCATTATACCAAGCGCAAAGACCGAGAATTGCTCCAGTGCGCCGCCAGTAAACATTACAACAAAATCCAGAAGAGTTCCTCTGGCCTGAGTGAAAAAGTTTGAAAGCGCCTGAGCATCTACCCCTGGCGTAGGTACGAAAACACCTATTCTGTATACAGCTAACAAAAGGATGGTAATTAATATGCGGCGGTTAAGCTCTGGAATCTTCCCTATGTTCTGGATTCCACTCGACAATTATATTACCTCTACCTTTCCGCCGGCTGCTTCAATCTTTTGTTTGGCAGTGGCAGTAAACTTGTTTGCCTTGACTGTCAATGGTACTTTTATTTCACCGTCTCCCAGCACCTTTATACCATCCTTTATATTTTTCACAACACCCCTGTCAATCAGGGTCTTTGCATCAATTACATCATCATTTTTAAAGATAGACAACTTTTCAACATTTATAATATTATAAATTTTTTTGAACTTGTTGGTGAATCCCCTCTTGGGAAGTCTTCTATGGATAGGCGTCTGGCCACCCTCATATCCAACTTTGGCAGTGCCGCCTGTTCTTGCCTTCTGTCCTTTATGTCCTCTCCCAGAGGTCTTTCCAAGGCCAGAGCCTTCGCCTCTTCCTACCCTCGTTCTATTTTTTGATGCCCCATCTGGGGACTTAAGTCTATTTAGCATTGCTATTTTTCCTTTTATAATTAATAAAATCAGATAGTGATATCTCTGCCTCTTATCTGAGACACATCTGCCGGATCCTTGAGCTGTCTAAGCGCATCTATTGCAGCCTTTGCCATATTGTGCGGGTTTGTTGAGCCAAGCGATTTGGTCAAAACATCATGCACTCCAGAAACCTCCAAAACCAGTCTTACCGCACCGCCAGCTATAATCCCTGTTCCAGGAGACGCTGGTTTTAATATCACCTTTCCTGAGCCGTAGCGGCCGATAACTTCATGAGGAATCGTATTTTGGGCAAGTGGAAAACTAAACAGGTTTTTTTTGGCCTGTTCAATGGCCTTTCTTATTGCGTCTGGAACCTCATTTGCCTTTCCAAGACCAACACCTACATGGCCCTTGTCATCACCAACAACCACTATGGCATTAAAACTAAACCTCTTGCCGCCTTTGACAACCTTTGCCACTCTATTGAGGTAAATAACTTTATCTTTTAATTCCAATGTCTTGGGATCTATTCTTTCCAAACAACCTCCCTTACGCTTCGCTCATTGAAAAGTGCAAATTGCAAATTAAAGATTTGATTTTACATTTTGCAATTTGCATTTTACAATTTGCAATTAGAATTTTAATCCTGCCTCTCTCGCGCCGTCTGCAACAGCCTTTATCCTGCCATGATAAATGAAACCGCCTCTATCAAAGACTACCTTATCTATTCCTTTAGAAATGGCCTTTTTAGCCACAAGCTCTCCTATCTTTTTTGCTGCCTCTGTCTTTTTAGTTTTCTTCTTTAGCTTATCTTGCAATTCCTTGCTTATTGTAGAGGTTGAAATGAGCGTCTTACCAGAGGCATCCTCTATAATCTGGGCATAGATATGCTTATTGCTTCTAAAAATGCTAAGCCTTGGCCTTTCAGAGGTGCCCCATATCTTTTTTCGGACCCTTTTTTTCCTCTTTAAATAACCTTCTATCCTTTTTTCTATTCCCATTATGCCGCCTTACCTCCGCCTGCTGCCTTTCCAGCCTTCCCAGCCTTTTTAATTAAAGTTTCATTTGCATATTTTATACCCTTATTCTTATAGGGGTCAGGGATTCTGAATGACTTTATATCTGCAGCAATCTGCCCTAAAAGCTGTTTATCCGCACCCTTTAATGTAATACTTGTCTGTTTATCTACAGTTACTGCTATGCCCTTTGGAAGCGTATATTTAATAGGATGCGAATAACCCAGGCTCAGATTCAATACATTACCCTGAGCCTCGGCCCTATAGCCGACTCCAGCAATTTCGAGGTTTTTCTCGAAGCCTTCTGTTACACCAGTAACCATGTTTGCTACCAGACTGCGGAACAAACCATGGCGCATAGTGACCTCTTTATCATTAGAGCTTCTTATTATCTTTATCTTATTATCAGAAATTTCGGCTTTAAATTCTTTTTCTATTTGCTGGACAAGGCTACCCTTTGGCCCCTCGACCTTCACAACATCATTATTTATATTTACCTTAACCCCTGCTGGAATATCTATAAGTTTTTTACCAATCCTTGACATTGAAAACCCCTCATTAAACCGTTTAAACTGTTCAAACCGATTAAACCGTTTTAGTTAATACACCGTGCAGATAAGTTCACCACCAACACATAACTCTCTTGCCTTCCTGTCGGAAACAATCCCCTTCGATGTAGAAAGGATGGCCAAACCAAGCCCATTTAACACCTTAGGGATTTTGTCCTTTTTTACATATCTCCTTAAAGCTGGCTTACTAATTCTTCTAATTACAGATATAACCCCTTTTTTAGATGAATCATACTTAAGTTCAATTTTAATTACATCCTGGCTATCCTTCTTTATAGACGTATAGCTTCTAATATATCCTTCTTCTTTCAATATCTTAGCTATTTCCAACTTAACACGGGATTGAGGTACCTCAACCTCTTTATGTTGTGCCTGATTAGCATTTCTTATACGTGTCAGCATATCTGCAATTGTATCTGTAATAGGCATTTTAAACTCCTTGTTTATTCAGTAAGCAGTATGCAGTAGGCAGAAAACAAAAAATTTTATTCGTTTACTACCTACTGTTACCTGTCTTTATTTACCAACTTGATTTAATCAAACCCGGGATTTCACCTTTTAATGCCAGTTTGCGCAGGCATATTCTGCACATATTGAATTTTCGGTAATAAGCCCGTGACCTTCCGCATAAAGGACATCGATTATACTCTCTAACCTTAAACTTATTTTTTCTTTGAGCCTTGACTATTAAACACGTCTTCGCCACAAAACCTCCACATATTAACTTCTGAACGGCATGCCAAAATACTTCAAAAGCACCTTTGCCTCATTGTCAGTTTTTGCATTTGTAACAAAGGTTATATTCATACCCCTTATCTTGTCAATCTTGTCGTACTCTACTTCAACAAATATAATTTGTTCCCTAACTCCAGTGGTATAACTGCCCCTGCCATCAAAGCTCTTGTCAGAAACACCTTTAAAATCTCTTACCCGTGGAAGCGCAAAATTGATGAATCTATCCAAAAACTCATACATTCTATCTCCACGCAGCGTAACCATACACCCTACTGGCATACCCTGTCTGAGCTTAAATGCTGCAATAGATTTTTTTGCTGCAGTAACTACCGGCTTCTGTCCTGTTATACTTGTTAAGTCCTGCACCGCATGGTCGACAACCTTTATATTCTGCGTAGCCTCCCCAAGACCCACATTTAATACTATCTTCTCCAACCGCGGCACTTGCATGACATTTTTGTACTTAAACTCCTTCATCATGCCCGGCACTATATCCTTGCGATATATATCCTTCAGTCTAGTCATTACTTATCCAAAACCTCCCCACACTTTTTGCAGTATCTCACCTTTTTCCCATCATCTAAGATTTTTCTTCCAGTCCGAACAGGCCCCTTACATTTATCACATATAAGCATTACATTTGCGATGGCAATGGGCGCTTCCTTTTCTATGATACCACCCTGCTTATATTGTGCGGATGGCTTTGTATGTCTTTTTACCATATTCAGCTTCTCTATCAATATACACGCCTTATCAGGGACAACCTTCATGACCCTGCCAGTCTTTCCCTGCTCCCTGCCTTTTACTATCATGACTTGGTCATTCTTTTTTATTTTATATTTTGCAAGCTGCATTTCATCTCCCTCTTTGGAGCAAGGCAACCGTGTTGCCGTTACGCCGACATAGTCACGCTTAGCGTGACATGGTCGGCTCGCTCCATAAACTTTTACAGCACCTCTGGCGCGAGGGATATTATCTTCATAAACCTTTTTGCCCTGAGCTCTCTTGCCACAGGACCAAAGATACGTGTCCCAACTGGTTCATTATCCTTATTGATAATAACAGCTGAATTCTCATCAAATTTTATATAAGAACCATCAATGCGTCTTAGCTCTTTAACAGTGCGAACGACAACTGCCCGTACCTTTTCGCCCTTTTTTACCTTAGCGTTTGGAGTCGCAACCTTAACTGACGCTGTTATGATATCTCCTACTGTGGCATACCGTTTATTAGAAGCGCCAATTACGCCTATACATGCTATCTTCTTTGCACCGGAATTATCAGCCACATTAAGTATGCTTCTCATCTGAATCATTGTCGCTTCGCTCCATTGCCACGCTCAGCGTGGCATAATCACGCTTAGCGTGATTGTAAAATAAAATTGTAAATTTTAGGCTTTAAAATTTGCAATTTTCAATCTTCAATTTTCAATTTGCAGTTATGCCTTCTCCAACACTTGACTTATCCGCCACCTTTTTAATTTGCTCAATGGACGAATCTCTATTATCTTAACTCTATCTCCAGCTTTGCATTCATCCTTTTCATCATGTGCCATATATTTTGCCTGCTTCTTTACATACTTTCCATAAATTGGATGTTTTACTATCCTCTCAACAGAAACTACAACTGTTTTATCCATCTTATCGCTTATTACAGTGCCGATTCTGGCCTTTTTTAACCCTCTCTTCTTAACTTCCATGTGTTTACGCCCTCTTTTCCAATTCTTTCTCCCTCATAATTGTATTGATGCGAGCTATATCCTTTTTTATCTGAGGAATTCTCATGGGATTATCAAGCCGTCCCATAGCATGTTGTAATTTTATATTAAAGAACTCTTTAGATAGTTCTCCAATCTTTAACTTAAGGTCATCCAGTGTCATATCCCTTATTTCAGCAGGCTTCATCCCGTTAGACCTCCCTTTAGAAAATTAACCAAATATTTTCCGTTACCACGCCTTTTATTACCACTTAATAAGCTATACTTGCATACAGGTCTAACGGGATTCATATATTTTCCTCCCTGCAAATCATTTTTGTCGGAATAGAGATCTTATGACTTGCTAACCTAAATGCCTCTTTAGCCACATCCTCTGTAATGCCTTCCATTTCATATAAAATCCGTCCTGGCTTTATAACAACAACCCAGTCCTCAGGCGCACCCTTTCCGCTCCCCATCCTTGTTTCAGCGGGTTTTTTGGAAACAGGCTTATCAGGAAATATCCTTATCCATATCTTTCCGCCTCTCTTTATAAAACGGGTCATTGCAATACGCGCAGCCTCTATTTCCCTTGTTGTAAGCCAACCACACGCAGTTGCCTGAAGACCATAATCTCCAAAAGTAAGCTCAGCGCCTCTTGTTGCCATGCCTCTTCTTTTTCCACGTTGCTGCTTTCTGAATTTTGTCCTTTTAGGCATTAACATGCGTCATTTCACTCCACTGTTAAATAATATACAACTAATATTAAGATTCAGGTTAAGTAATTCTTAAGCCTTAGCCGAAACCTCAACCACTTTTTATTTGAATCCACTAACTACCCACCGGAACTTGGGCGCTGACTACAGCGCTCTCAGGCATTATCTCGCCCTTAAATATCCATACCTTAATCCCGATAATTCCATATGTTGTCTTGGCCTCCGCAAAACCATAGTCAATGTTTGCTCTAAGGGTATGAAGAGGCACCCTTCCCTGTCTATACCATTCAGTCCTTGCAATCTCTGCTCCACCAAGTCTGCCTGCACACATAATCTTTATTCCACCAGCTCCCAGCTTTAAGGCGGTTGTCACAGCCTTTTTCATTGCCCTTCTGAATGCAACCCTTCTTTCTAACTGGGTGGCTACGTTCTCTGCAACAAGTTGCGCATCGGTATCAGGCCTTCTGACCTCCTGGATGTCAATATCAACATCTTTGCCAGCGAACTTTACTACGCCCTTTTTTAGAACATCAATTTCAGAACCCTTCTTGCCTATCACCATACCGGGTTTAGCTGTATGAATAATGACCTTCACGTTACCGGCTGTTCTTTCTATGTCTATCTTCGAAACCCCTGCATGTTTGAGTTTTTCTTTTATAAATTTTCTCACTTGTATATCCGAATGCAGGAACTTGGCATAGTCCTTCTCACCATACCATCTCGAAGTCCAGTCCCTATATATGCCTACTCTGAAACCTATTGGATTAACCTTCTGGCCCAAAAATACACCTCCTTTTTTACTGCAGTAAGGAGTAGGCAGTATGGAGTAAGCAGAAAAAATCTTCCTGCTTACTGCCTACTGCTTACTGCCTACTGTCTTTTTACTTTTCGTCCAATACTATCGTAATATGGCTATTCCGCCGTCTTATTACATTTGCCCTACCCATTGCCTTTGCATGTATCCGCTTCATGGTAGGGCCCTGGTCAACATATGCCTTTTTAACATAAAGATTATCAACATCCATCTTCTTTGTATTCTCAGCATTTGCTATAGCGCTCTTTAAAATCTTATCTATTTCTTTTGCTACAGCCTTCTTGGTAAATGCTAATCTGGCTATCGCATCATTTATCTTTTTGCCTCTTATGAGGTCTATTACGAGTCTTGCCTTCTGCGGACTGACCCTGACATATCGTGCACTTGCCTTGGCTTCCATTTCTCTACTCCTATAAATAAATATGGACTGTTAACTCGCCACTGTTCACTGTATTTACCCCCTCACCAAAATTTTTCGTGTGGGGGTTTACGCTGCCTTACCCTCTGCGCCAGCAACCTTTGTCTTTCTATCACCAGAATGAGTCTTAAATGTCCTGGTTGGTGAAAATTCTCCTAATTTATGCCCGACCATATTTTCAGTAACAAAAACAGGAATAAATTTCTTCCCATTATGAACTGCTATCGTATGGCCGATCATATCCGGGGTAATGGTAGACCGTCTTGACCATGTCTTGATAACCTTTTTTGCCTTTGCCTCATTTGCCTGCTCTATCTTCTTTAGCAAATGTTCATCTACAAATGGGCCTTTTTTTATGGAACGAGCCACTACTTCCTCCCTTTTTGGAGCAAGGCAACCGTGTTGCCGTTGTTACGCCAACCATGTCACGCTAAGTGTGCGGTGGTTGGCTCGCTTCAAATCTACTTCCTTCTTGACACTATATACTTGTCTGTCTGTTTACGCCTTCTTGTCTTAAACCCTTTGGCAGGAGTGCCCCACGGACTCTGAGGGTGATTTCCTCCCTTACTCTTGCCTTCGCCGCCACCATGAGGATGATCTACTGGATTCATGGCTACTCCCCTAACTCGCGGAAGTCTTCCAAGCCATCTTGACCTGCCTGCCTTTCCTATAGTCACATTTTCATGGTCTATGTTACCAAGCTGGCCTATCGTTGCATAACAATCCTGCAAAACATATCTAACCTCGCCAGAAGGAAGTTTTACCTGCGCCAAACTGCCTTCCTTAGCCATAAGCTGCGCATAGCCACCCGCACTTCTAACCATCTGTCCACCAGCGCCTATCTTAAGCTCTATATTATGAATGAAAGTTCCAAGAGGTATGGACTTAATTGGCATTGCATTGCCTATCTTTATGTCCACGCCCTCGCCAGCAACCACTGTATCGCCAACCTTCAGGTCAACAGGCGCAAGGATATACCTCTTTTCACCATCAACATACGTTAAAAGCGCAATTCTGCAAGAACGGTTCGGATCATATTCTATAGCAGTTACCTTGCCAGGTACGCCCCTTTTATCCCTCCTAAAATCTATGATTCTGTATGCCCTTTTATGTCCACCGCCCATCCATCTTGAGGTAACTCTGCCGTATGAATTCCTGCCGCCTGTCCTTTTTAAGGGCAAAATCAAGGACTTCTCCGGCTCTACCTTTGTGATTTCGTCAAAGGATAATCTCGTTAATTGTCTTATGCCTGGTGATGTAGGTTTATATGTCTTTAATGGCATCTTGTCGCTCCGCTCCATTGCCACGCTCAGCGTGGCATAATCACGCTTAGCGTGATTGAAAATTGCAAATTCTAAATTTTAAATTATAAACTTAAAACATCATTAATTTGCATTTTGCAATTTGCATTTTTCATTTTGCAATTGCCCGTAGGGCTCATGCTCCTTCAAATAAGGGTATGCTATCTCCCTCTCTTAATGTGATGTAAGCCTTTTTCCTCGTCGAACCTTTGCTGATATTAATACCTACCTTTTTTGTCTTCCCAGGAATCCGCAATATATTTACATTAACAACCTTCACATTAAATACCTTTTCAACACTCTCTTTTATGTCATTCTTATTAGCCTTCAAATCTACCCAGAAGACTACCTTGTTTGACTCAGTCCTTTGTGTTGTGCTCTTCTCAGTAATTACAGGTTCTTTTAATATTTGATATATGTCTTTCACCTGTCGGCTCTCCCTTTATATTCTTTACCCCCACACCTTGCTGGGAATACCCTGCGCTCTTGACGCAGGGTCGCTCATTTTTTCCTTGCCCACACACCAAAGATTTTGGTGTGTGGGTCAAGGTGCAGGGGTTTACAATTTATTCTGTCAGGCTTCGTATGGCATATACCTAACAGAGCTCCTTACAGCAATTTTTTCTCAAGCTGTTCTACTGCCGCCTTAGTTATTATCAAATCATCATATAACAGAAGGTCAAATGTATTAATTCCATTAATCTTTAATAATTTGAAATCCTTAAGATTTCTTACAGCCAATTCCAGATTTGGATTAGAACCATCTATAACTATGAGCCCCTTGTTTGAGTTAATCTTTTTTAAAATCACTGCAAGACCCTTAGTCTTTGGCTCATTAAGCTTTATCTCATCTAAAACCCTTAATCTTCCTTCCTTTAGCTTGAGGGCTAAAACAGACCTGATTGCCCCCTCCCTAACCTTCTTAGGCAATTTATACGAGTAATCTCTGGGATGAGGACCAAAAACAGTTCCACCATGTCTCCACAAAGGAGAACGAATAGAGCCAGCCCTTGCCCTGCCTGTGCCTTTCTGCTTCCAAGGTTTTACACCACCGCCAGAGACATTAGCCCTCGTTTTTGTTGATGCAGTACCAGCCCTCCTGTTGGCCAGCTGCATCTTCACCGTCTCATAGAACAGGCTTTCCTTCACAGGACTGGCAAAGACGTTGTCATTCAAATTGGCGGTTCCAACTTTCTTGTTCTCTATATTTAATATATCTACTGTTGGCATAGCAATCCTTTCTGCTTACTGCTTACTGACTACTTTCTTCCTCGCCTTTTTTATCTCTAAAATACTGTTAACAGCCCCTGGTATGCCGCCTTTAATAAGTAAAATGCCCTCTTCTGGTTTGACTGCGACAATCTGAAGATTCTGTACAGTCGCAGTTTCATTCCCATAATGACCGCCCATCCTCATACCTTTGTAAACCCTTGATGGGTCAGAGCTTGAACCAATTGAGCCAGGCGCCCTATTAAACATAGAACCGTGGCTCCCTGGGCCTCCAGCAAAATCCCATCTTTTCATAACGCCTGTAAAGCCTCGTCCTTTGGTTTTTCCTGAGACGTCAACAAATTCACCAACCTTAAATATATCGCAAGTTATTTTCTGGCCGAGCTGATACTGATCTAAGGAGTCTCCTTTAAACTCTTTAAGATGGTAACATGTAGGGGTTTTGGCCTTCGCAAAGTGCCCGCTAAGTGGCTTATTTACCCTTTCTTTCTTTTTTTCAATGAATCCAAGTTGTACTGCATCATAGCCGTCATTAGTCTTGTTTTTTTTCTGAACTACAAAACAAGGCCCGGCCTTTATCACAGTAACAGGAACTACCTCGCCATCTTTATTAAAAATCTGGGTCATTCCAATCTTTTTACCTAAGATTCCATTCACCATCGACATTTAAACCTCTTATGCATTAAGCTGTTTTATCTCAACATCCACGCCAGCAGGTAAGTTCAGTTTCATCAAGGCATCCACTGTCTGCTGATTAGGTTCAACAATATCCATCAACCTATTGTGAGTCCTTATCTCAAATTGCTCCCTTGATTTTTTATCAACATGCGGAGAGCGTAGCACACAATATTTATTTATCTCTGTAGGCAGAGGAATAGGTCCCTTGATATTCGCACCAGTTCTCTTAGCAGTATCTACAATCTCTTTGACTGACCTATCTAAGAGCCTATGGTCGTATGCCTTTAATCTAATCCTTATCTTCTGGTCCTTCATCTTTTCTCCATTAAAAACAGTTCAAACCGTTTAAACAGTTTAAACCGCTTAAATCATATTTTCCCCTTATGCCAGTATCTTCGTTACCACACCTGCTCCAACTGTCCTGCCGCCTTCTCTTATCGCAAATCTTAACCCCTCGTCCATTGCTATCGGCATGATGAGCTCTACTTCCAGATTGGTGTTGTCTCCTGGCATTACCATCTCCACCCCCTGCG